>Ga0307513_10002558_pt1 | contig 25130 bp, 18 predicted proteins | sample 15_EM_MG_FD_202174 | JGI IMG/M metagenome (GOLD analysis project Ga0307513, IMG submission 202174) | Populus trichocarpa ectomycorrhiza microbial communities from riparian zone in the Pacific Northwest, United States - 15_EM | ecosystem: Host-associated > Plants > Roots > Unclassified | place...
CCCTTCCAGCGATTCACTGTGAATCCATCAAAACACGACAGAACACCGTGTCCAAAATGACGTACTAGATGATGTTCCCGACCATATTTGGCCACCTCTTGATACATGCGCCGCAGGCTGTGAGTGCCAGTCGTCGAATCTCATGACTTGAATCCATCATGACAATCTCGTTAAGCTTTCGGACGAGCTTGCGAAAACCCGCTTGTAAGTGGCGTAGGGGTTTGCTCTCCAGGTCGTGTTTGTAAGTTATGACGATGATGCATTTGATCAGGTTCTTCAGAACGACGAATGAACGGAAGTCGATGGCAGCTTCATTAAAAACGGCAAGCAAAACGTCCACGAACACGGAACCGACAAGGAGAGAAGTGTGGAGATATTGACGAATGGTCCACCGATAGCTGATGGGGCAACGTCAAACGGCTGGTGCGCGTCGAGGAGGTTGATGAATTTGTTTAGACATGGATGCGATGATTCCGGAAGTTCACGCAGTGTGCCGAACTGAATGTAGAATGCCTGCCCCTTTCCGGAAGTAGAGGTATTCAGCAGTCCAGTACGTACTTGGTCGACAGTCCAGCTTGATAGTGTGGTAGGCTCTTTGGTATTCATGATGGAAGGGGGTAGGGATGTCTGATACCATTTTTCGCCCGGGCCACGCGTATCAATCATTGCGCTTTCCTGTCGCTAACCAGAAACGTGGAGGCCAGATCAAATTTCAACTGTACCACACGTGACCTAGAGGTTGCCGGTCCCCAAAAAACGTGGTTTGTGGCTCCAGTTCCTCGCGAACACACGGTCATGGCGTAAATCAAACACCCCCAGATGATGAAAGAAGGCAGAGCTCCGACCGATCGCCCACCGGGACCAAAACATGCTCTAGGCACCATCCGGATGGAAAGGCACCGCGCCAATCACATCGCGGCCCGTATTCCCAGAAAATGAGGAATCCGAATACGAGAGATGTTGTGTTGAATGGCCCCATCACGGCATAATAAAGCAGTCGCAGTTAATGTGTGCGCTGCTGCAATGTGTGTGAAAGACAATTTCACACTGATTTGCATGTTCCAAATATGTTTGAAAGTTTCTTTCATTGCGGATCACGTCGCAGTAGCTTTAGGCGTACTCAATTCTAAAGGTTCAAACGATCTCGGTCGGTTCAACTCACTGATTGTGTGAAGAAGAGTGAAGTCCCGGTGTGGTTCCGTTATTTGGTGCACTGGTTGCACCGAGAGGAAGCGGGCGACTCGCAGTGCCAAACGAGCCGACGACACTTCCACCTTCTCTCCCCCTATGGTTGATGTTCAGGTTGATGTTGCAGTGTTCGCTACAGCCATTGCCCTCCAGCAACGCGCACTATCATTACATCTACTATTTGGGATGAGTTTAAGGGCTTAGATACCCTAACTGAGGAGGGGATTGAAGAGTACGACGTGAGAACAGAGACCGATGCTTCCTGGATCAATATTCTTCGCGTGGTCGGTGAGTTGAACCGACCCACGGATCGTTTGAACTTTTAGAATTGAGTACGCCTCATGGCCATGGATCGATTCGCACAAAAAACCGGGCTTCCGGTGTGAGGTATACACAGATAACGTTCACCCATCCAAACCGGGGTTGCAGACTATCGCGAGGGTAGTGATCGCAATCAGATCCCGTCCCGCCAGATGATTCGCAACTTTCATCTACTCCTGGAAATGTTCAGTGATGATGCGTGGCGGTAAGATAAGACTCGTCTCTACCTCGTTCGGTCAAGGAATCCGGAAGACGGCGCCTGCCCAAAACCTCCTCCGCGGTGTAAAGACTTGATAACTTGTTATCGTTTTCGAAGAGCAGACGCGCGGCATACGCTCTGCATATCTGGTTGCGTATCCTGGGCATCCTCGCCAGTTGCATCGCAAACCTGGAACACAGCATCTCCTACGAGTATCAGGAGAGCATGGTCCGAAACATCCTCGCTTCGCTTCCTGGTCCGGCTTTCCGACTACTATCTCGAGTCCAGCCGGCGCGGCAGGGAGGTCAGCGCTGTACTCACGTGGCCTGGAATATGAAGCGCCGAGTAGGAGTGGTTACCGGTTTTAGCTGGTCCGCACACGTTCTTTCCGCGTTCACTGGGCTAGCGCCATGAATGCACGACTCTCGGATCGATACTCGACCGCAGCGCGTTATACGAGCTCCCTGGTCTGGAGCCCGTTAATTTTGCCATGATCCACGGCGATCAGAGCCACTTACTGTGACGGCGAATGACCCAGACAATCATCTAAATGTGTGGTTAGACCCCACATCGAGACCCGAGTCTGAGAAGTTCATCGGCGTCGATCCTTCCCGCATCTCAACCACATCGTCGATGACTTGCGCCCGGCAGTGCTCAACCAGATCCCGAACTCCATCATTGGAACCGAGTCTCTGACCATTCACTGGTTTCTCTGGCCGTTCCTCCTTAGTGATGCACGATACACGCGCAAGCAAGAGCGTCGCGCACCAAACGCCCAAAAGAGTTTCTTGCCCGTGAAAACCTCTATCACGAGCTCCCAAATGTGAAGATATCCGCGAATTCGGGTGCAACCTCGGTAACCAGAAGCATCCCGACCACTTCTAAAAGCCGGCATTCTTTCGACCACTTACGTGCTGTGAAACAGAGCTCCTCCCAGTCACCTTTCCGCTGTTTCATGCAACGGGGAGACCTATTCTAGAACACGAGCAAAAACCGAAATGAAAGGCCTACCATCACCACAGACACGAGGAGTTGGAGAGCCTTCGAAGACGACCTCCATCAGGTTCATTCCTCATTTCATCGACCACACCCCGCGATGCCACACGATCGCGCGTGAGCGTACTCCCCTACATATAAGCTCCCCTACATATAAGCGGTATCGATTTAGCATACGCCCCACGCCCTCCCACCCTCTCCTGGGAATCGCTATCCACTCGCACCGATGGATCCCTTCTCCCGTCCTTACGGGGATTTCATATCCTACAATCCGACGGTCTGGGTAAGTTCTCGCTCAAGCAGCCGATGTTTCTTGAATACCGATGGCAGGTACAGGCTATCCAGAACCGATGGTTCCAGAAATACTCCTCGCTGGGCGGCGCCTTAGGAGAGAAAGGGGTCTGTTTTTCCTCGAATACGATCTTGCTCCATTGCTGACCCTGTCATTCCTTAGAACCAGGAGGTGTCTCTCGCCCCCAAGACATCCCCCGGTGCCCTTAAGGATGACCAAGAGCATGAGTCCATCCTTGTGCCCTTCAATGTCCCTGGTAGCCATCTGCACCAACCCGCCCCCGGAGCGGCCGCTCGAGTCGAATCGGAGACGACTCCGGAGTCGGATGGCAGTGGCCACAGCTACGAAAGCGGATACCAACAGGGAGACGGTGACACTGGTGGAACCAGCAATAACGACGGGGACAACATCGAAGTTTTGGCGATCGCCAATCTCCGCGGTGATGTTCCTAAATTCTGCCGGGTAGGAGACTGCCTCTACTGGCACACAAAGCCGAAACAGATCTGGCGACACCGGGATAGTCACTTCTCGGATCGCCACGGTTACTGGTGTCCGAACCAAACAGGCACCTGTCGCAACCCAGGGTGGGATTTCAGACGCAGCGATGCGGTCATTGTCCATTGCAGAGGGTCCCCGGAATGCGGCAAGGCCCTAGAAGACAACCGCGGAAAAATTCCGTGCTGGGGGGCTCCTGCGAGCGAGGAGGATCTGAGACCAGAGGATCGGAGGTTCCACATCCCCTATGAGAAATTCGACGGACGGACTGGACGCAGCAGGGGGAGAGGTCAGTTGTGACGATGGGGATTTTCATTGTAAGAACCCAGGTGCTGAAATGCATCAAGCTGAAGTTGTTGGATAATTTATCCCTTGCCCGTCGATACCGCAGTATGTAGGGGCCGGTCCCTAGTTAAACGCATGGGCTCAGGCATTATTATTTAATTATCACACATGTCTCGAGCCCTTATATATTACTTCATGGATTCGGTATTTAGTATGTGCCAGACACTTTAGGACACAAACAGAGTTTGTTCTCACTGTCTCGTTCTCCCCCACATGGTGCAGCAATCACCTCGATAAGACTCGACCGACTGGCCGAAATGGCAGATTAGTTTGATCTCGGACACCGATCACATGGGGGTGGGATCGGCGGGCCGAAGGGTTGGCGTTTACGGAAGCTGTGGCAACAAGATGAGTTAACGTGGGGAAACCCTCGAGCCCCCATCCGTCGGCCTTCCCAAATCGCGCCGCCTAGATCGCGGAAGATTGTTTAGCCGCAAGCTAGATTTTAGGGACAGGTGTATTAGACCGCACCCCATATTCTACGCCATGAGGCCGTATTCATTGCTGGCGCTTTGCAAGGCCCTCCATCGAAACACGAAATGTGATTGAGCCCTCCAGACGATGTGTGCACATGTCCGGCGGGCGATGAGCGAACCGATTCCCTCCCTTGCTCCGGTGGGAAGACAATCGACCCGATCACCCGGCAGACCAGTTGCTGGTGGTCTGCTAGGCACATGTACCCTGATGATATGACATACCTCCTTGTTCTTTGACCGCCTGGGCGCCGACGAAAAAAACGTATTGAGGAAGAAGTTGTACGCGCCATGGGAAAAGTCAGTGCTTGTGTGCTTCAGCGTCTATATTCCCAATCTTTATCGTCACCCTTGTGTTGACAATTAGCCCTGGCTTTCCCATTATGCGCGCCTGCAACCTTTCACGCGGAGCATGACCGCAGAGACGTCTATCGGATCCGTGGCCGACTCGAGATGGCGGGGGTGGGTCATGTCATACCCAAATACGAAAACCGACGGTGTGGCTGAATGAACGTGATGGGCAACCTTCCACACCGCCACCACAGCTGGGCCTCCGTTCCCGTCGACACATTCCGTCGTCCACTCGTATCGGTACTCCCCTCACCGCGCCACTCGGTTCGCACTCGATTTGCCTCTACCGCGCGAAACGTTGGACCCTGTTGGACCACGTCATCACCGCCGTGTCGCGCAAACACATGAAAAGCTCGCCTCCCTTGTTATGTGCCTTAGCTCTGTACGTCTCCATCTTGTTTACGAGTCTTCTTGATCCCGCTTTGCTCGCCGCTGGCTTTACTGACATATTTTGAAGTGCGACTTCGCCTACACCACAACCCTCGCTTCGATAGCCATTCGTTTGTCGGTTTGGTGGCGATCTTCCCTTCTTTTCAGGAGTTTAAGAATCAGCTCCCATTCCACCTCGTCAATTGTTACCACCAATCAGTAACACCTGATTCTGGTCCGTACGCCGCATGTGGACGCTCTCTTTAACTCGCTCGGACGTGAAGCCACTCCCAAGTCGCCGCCAAGGACGGAGAGTTCTATAAAAGGATGACGGAGGAATGCGGACCAACACGTCTCAAGTTCGGTGCATATGTTTGTCCCGACCCTCCTCCGCGCGACCCCCGCCCAGGTGGAGGCACTGATCCAGCAGGCCCTGGTTCCTTTTGACCCCACAAATCACGCTGCTAAACACCCGTCTGGTGGTATTGTCACGCTCACGGAGAGGATGAGAGACGATGGAGTGGATATGACAACCGATTTGCCTCCCGGTACCATGCCCGCCCGCCCTGTCTTTTGTTGGTACGGGGGGCCTGGGTGAACCGAGTCGTTCATTGAGTCCACTGCTTGGTTGGACGGCCGACAGCGGTCGATGTAGAATAATCATGCAAATCAGAAGATACCCTTGTGTATATCTTATGTGTTCCCTACTTAGGATGCGATTGATGCTCCGGTCCTCCCACTCAACTCATGCCACAATTCGACCTTGGCGAGGCTGCGTCCAGATAGCGCCCATGTGGTCAGTGCGTTTGGTGTCACCATCCGGACCGCTCCGGACCGAATGAAGCACGTTCTTTGTACGTTTTTTTTTTTAAAAAAAATTCGGCGTTCTTTCCACGTGAGTCTCCTGCGTGAGTTTCAACGGAGTGCAGTCAGGCAGATACCTGCATCACATTCCGAGCACGTCGTGGTCGGACGAGGAAATATTATCAAGAAACCTAGAAGACGGAGGGGAGCCGATGGTCATCACAATTTGAAGATACCACGTAGACCGAAGCAAGTAGCAGAGGGGGCGACAAGGGGCACCGACAGAATTGAATGGCGTAGCGTGAGAAGAAATGGAGAGTCACAGATAGGATCAGGTGGAGAACTTCATCTCACGTCCAATCAGAACAAAGGTAGGGAAGAATGAGACGGGGATGGGGATCAAATCAAGGTGATTCGCAAGCCTAGTCACGGTTAAAGCAAGTCATTCCACAATCGACTGACAGGCTCATCAACTCCTTCAATCAGAGGAGAGACCCTATCCCAGATATTCTTCTCCACCTCCTCCCGAGTCCTACTGGCGTCACCCACCCCTGCGTACCCATCTCTTTCCCGATCATTCTAAAAACTTCCCGGGCACGGGTTTGCATCTCCGGTTTCTCGTAACGCTCTTCACCGTAACCCTCACGTTCTTTTGCGGCCTGCTCGGGAGAGATATCCAGGAAGATGGTGAGATCCGGAGCGGGTAAAGATACGTCTGGAGCTCTACACCATTCGTATGTCAACGGACTAGAAGTCGAAGATGAATAGCCTTGGAACAACGCCTTTGATGCTGAAAACGCGGTCCCGGAGAATGCGTATCTGTCGCAAATGATCGTGGTACCGGAATCAAGTAGGTTTTTTATTCCGCGAGCTACGGACAGCAACACAAAATAGAGAGAGAGGGAAGAGAATGGATGCATCCTGGGTCATCGGTACGGTGAACTCGCGGCAGAAACGGATGAACCACTTACGAAATCTCTCAGCAGTTTGCGGAGAATAAGAGATGAATCGTATGATCATCCATGTCCGACCGAGGGCGTATGTATGAATCTATCAGTTGCCCAATCTGTGTGGATCTATCTGAGGGATGAAGCCAAAGAATGATTTCGGATGAGCCTGGTGAGACAACAGACCGCCTCCAATCAGTGATTACCTGGAAACTTGAGCAGCTGAACAGATTTAGAAGCGACTTCCAGACGTTCTAGAAGTCGCCCTGTCTGGGTACTCTTCCCAGATCTTTCAAGACCCTCGATGACTATAAAGGCCCCTCGACCCATCGCGAACGCTATCGGCAGGATATGGTATACACGATCGGAAAGCGTGATGGACTCTGGTCATGTGAGGCGTTTGCTACTGAACACCGATGTAACTCATCTCGTCCCATAGCGGTCCAACCTCTTTGATCTGGAAGGACCCCCACCCACTTGCCGTTTTGTCTGTTCGTGACGTGTTCCGAGATTTGTAAATCTGGGGTCAGGATCTCTTGATCAAAATCTCCCGAACATCCTTCGAATTGGTACATTGAACGCCACCCCCTACATTCACGGCTCCGAACAGGCTGAAAAGCAGTAGCGCGTGGGTTCGATCATATCACTCTTTATCTCAAAGATTCGGTCGCCCGCCCCGTTTGTATTCATATGTATCCTTCGGAACTTAACGTTCATCTCTAGGATTTCAGGTGTTCGTGATCTAGAGTTCGCGTGTGTTCATGCGAACCCCCCCCCCCCCTCTCTTATCTGGTAGCATCACTGGAGTTGGGAAGCGCGATTGATCCTCTCAATTGTATCCCGTGTATTTGAGGCAGCCAGCGGTGATCGCCCAGAATTATCTCGTAAACTCTTTCCTTCTTCGCAATGCGTTCAATCGACATGTGTGGTCCGGTCTTGTGGACCCCCGGTACTTCGTGACGGCCCCTCTGACTGACGCTGTGCCCACAGACGCGCACAAATCACTAACGAGTCCTCCTGACCTTGATAATACGGCCATTGTGAGGCCCCCAGCCAACCCATACCATTCATAGCCGGTACGTTCGTAACCTACTTTTATTAAACGGGATGTACGTGATCGTTTCGTGTTTCGAGAACATTATACCTGTGTTACATATTCCCAGCAGTCAACTTGCCGCGAACTTTAAAAAGCTTGCGCCGATGGTGACCCCGTACCGCATGTGAAAGGGGGACGGGACGCGGTCAACGTGCGGTGTGGGTGACATATAATGGTGGTGGTAGCTCAGTACCTTGGCTAATCCTTATTGCGGTTTCTAGGTCATGCAGGTCACCGCGTCAGATTTCAGACCACCACATCACGACATCCCGGTGATTGTCAGCGGTGGAACACGGTCTGCTTGAGCGGACGAGGCCTTTTCCGCTATTTTTTGATTGCTCCTGTATGTTGCGCTGGCATAGCTAGACGCCCGGCAACTCGAAAACTCGACAAGCTCATCCGATTCCTGCGGCGTTGTTACAACATAGTTGATCCCCCCCCCCAGAATTCCGAATTTGAATTCTCACGACCCTCAAACCAATCCCCTCGTGCTTGCATCAGCAGTCCGCCTGTCGAGTAACCGAGTTGGATACAAGTTTTTGAATGAAGAACACGCGACTCATAATTGACTCCAAAACCGAGTCGATCGCCTTCCGAGTTCGATTGCTGGCGTACGGTCTTTTTACTCGGGGTTTTTCGGCGGTTTTTAGTGAGTATGTATTACGCTGCTGCGTTAAGTCTCCACAGAGTTACCACATTGTGTAGGCGAGAGTTGTTGTGTGGTCACCCGGATATTCAAATCATCAGAAGCTTCATATATTACGCATCTCAGGGTGGCTTTTGCCCAATAAAGAACGGAATAAACGTGTATCGACCACGCACTTGGTTCATATCCGGGGCCCAGATTCCGCCAACGATGTTATGTCGCGACGACCTAGCCTATTAGAAGACTCAGGTCCATTGAACGTTCCGTATGTTGGGCCAGACTCTAATCCACAGGAACGTGATGGAGTTTCAATTGCTTTCGAGGCGCTGGTGCCAAGCACGGAATGCAGGGTGTTAGGACATAATGAGGCCCAAACCAAGACATCCAATATGTAACCTCACTTACTCATCTGGCTGCATTCTGGTGGAGCCTGATGTCGTAATTGAGAGTCTCAATGGAGAATCGTCCAGAATTTTTAGGGACAAGGAGGAGAGGACAATCATTACCAAATCCTGATCCGACCATCAGAAGATTCACAGAACACTCCGACGCTAGATTCCTCTGCCCATCTGTATGTGACGTGTATTCAATTTGGAATAAATCATCAACGCGACCAACTACATTGCATACCGATCGGATTAACGGTGACAGAGGTGAACTCGGCTCCTACCACGAGCAGCGAGGGCTTTCCTGAGATGAGGGGCGCATCTCGGGCGCGGGGCCCCCATGAGGGTACAGGCAACACATTCGTGACCATCGGAGCGAGTGAAAACCGGAATGGGAAACGAGCGATGGATGGCTCGACCAGAACAGAGCACGGTATCCGCCGACCTCCCACCCGCAATATTGTCCAATCCCAAACCTATCAAGTGGATAGATCCGTGAATCACCTAGTAGCCTACGCACACCTGATCTGTGGATCAAACCTGGAACCTGACGCGCGTCAGGAGTACAATATGAATTGACACAGCCGCGAGACCAGAGGATAGATACTGTCCCAACACTGAGGGATACGCGAGATGTTCCGGTTCTATAGGACGCCCCCCCCCCCGGTGCCTTGGCTTGTCATTAGGCGGGCCGATCCACTCCTTTCGCGTGCGAGGGTGAGACTTGAAAAACAGTCCAGCTGCGCCAGTAACTCGTAACCGGGCCAGAGGAGACAAATAGGGTCAGTGTGGGAGGCATTAGATATCCTCAGCTTCAATAGCCTCTATCGTTCCCCGCGAGACCGGCGCCCGGCTTGACGTTATCTAGTTCGAGGGAACGTTGCAGTTCGCATCAAAACCAGGTCACAGAAGTCGCATTGCCCTGTCCTACTAATTGGATAGCACGGGGAAGTGTGGCCCGATTTGATCAAAGGAGCCGAGGATGGATGGGGTAATGTGCATTGGGGCGTGTTCAACGGCTGACCTTTGATGGCATCAGTAGTCCATTGTTCCCTCGGGTGGCAACAGAAGCTCCTCGCCCGAATTGCATGGACGAGAACTGCCAAAGCACGGAGGGGGTAGTCAGGCGGGACCCACAGAGGGGAACCAAGACCGAGATGATTTTGAGCCGAATGTGATGTGTACCATATACCGTTCATGATGCTGCGCTCCCCCATAACTTCGGACCGGTATCGAGGGTCCCGGTAAATCGCATTGTGGCCGCATTGTGTTGGAGCCCTCTCCCACTGCAATTTCAGGCGAGCATCGTCTTATCGAGAGAAGGAGTTCGAATTTCATCAGCCACAGATCCAGAACGAAAACTAACTACAGCCAGACGCACGTGCAACTTAAAATGCAAATAATGGGTCAAAGCATATTTGGAATGACATGAACCGATTGACCACATGGAAACCGAGATGCCTCTGCACCTCCTTGGCGATACCTACCGAACTAAATCAACAGTTCGGAGAGTTTCGAGGACAACGAATCCGAGCTTGAGGGATTCAGATGGGAGACGGCGCGCAGCCGCTCTCTTTCCTCCGCTAATATTGCCGTACCGGAATCGAGTGAGCTGAGATCGATACCCTCAATGGACGTCCTGAACAGCCAGAGTCAATTCGGGGTTATTCGAGGGTGATCATTAGCCCGGTTTGGGGAAACGTACCCCAAGGAATACACCAATGATGGTAAAGTCCTCATGGCTCAGTCCGTGAACCGCGTCGACGGCGCGCATTTGAACCGCGATGCATTGCCGTCGGTAATCCGTGGCAAGAGGGTCGGGGGAGATGCATGAGATAAGATCATGTGTTTCCGCAGGTGCGGTCAAACACACACAACCGCAAATGACACCCCCCTCGACGATGATCCCGATGTCATCCAGCCCAGTCGGGGGGCGGTTCGGTCGTGAACAGTCCGGACAAGGATCATGATCAAAGGTGACTAAGGACAAAGCCTTGCGATTGTCAACAGTAAAAATGCGCGCAAAACTCGTAATTTGCTCCCACCTTGGTATTTCCATGCGATTCAGGGCGTAACACCCAAGGACAGTATGCCGGGCATGGGACCTTGGGCAGTTGAGTGTCGTCGGAGATGAGGAAGAGCTTGAGTCGGGTGGCGAGACTGAACGTTCGTGGTACGCGATGGAAAGAGATCCGAGTCCATAAAGATGGGAACAGGATCAGGACCGAGCACCGGTGATGACAAACTTACGAGGCTGAAAACGTGTCCTCCTCTGCGAGGTAGGAGGGGATTGTGGCGAGAATTTCTGGAGGTATCCAAAAGGTAACGTTGAACGAGTTCACGGGATATTTTGCGTGAATGAGCGCATCTTTGATCCCTTCCTCGTAGACACAGGCCTGAATGCGCGGTAAACCATGAGAAGGGAGGGAAAGTCGACTACGGACCTCCTCGAGAGTCAGATTAGGAGGTTTCTGTTGGCTGGTAGGAGGTGGGTCACAGTAATCGGCGTATGCGAAGAGGCAACGAACACAGTGATATCCACCAGTTGGCTGATAGTCAATCCGTCGGCTGGACAAATGTCGCCCATCGATGTTGTGATTGAACTTGAGAGGGCGTCGACTTCACGCGGCGCGGGGGAATGTCCGATGACGACGGGCGTCTAACCAGCGTCTAACCAATGGAAGCCATGCGGTTGTCCCCCAAAATCGCCGCCAGTTCGCTCCTCGGTCATTAACTCATCCCCGAACTCAGCATGGCCATCCCACACACAAAGTCTCCCACCACCGCTCGTGAACCCCTCAAATAGGCGCGATCTTCATTGACGGAAGTTGGCACATGCCAAACTATCACAAGGGAACGTGAACCGGGTTTGAAGCATATGGTTCCCGACCTAGAAGACGTCGACCAAGCCCTGGTGAGTGTCACGAATCTACTTTGATTGTCTCCCCGTGACCCGTGACTTCCTGCCTTTCGCCCACAACTGATACGTTCGTTGCATCCTAGAACATTGTGGGATCTCGAGGACTTCCCCGTTGTCTCGTAATGCCAGACTTATCTGGGCGGTACCGACATTCGAACGCGCCCCCTTCCTAGAGACGATACCCTGCACTATTCTCCTCGTCCTGGATGGTGAACTACCAGCATGGCCGTCGACTTTGAATGCCGAAGAACCTTCTCATCTACCTTCAACCAGAAACTAGCCTAATACCCTCCCTCTCTGTCATGCGGGGTATTTCATACCGAATTCAGGGCTTAGGTTCGGCGCAATGACCTGGGATCTTTGCCATGAACAGATGGTGTGGAATAGCTTCAAGTTTGATTTGCTCTCTGAACTGGGAGTCAATACTCGCGCTCACGGGGCTGCCCTGTATTTCCCTCCTTCCTTTACCAAACCCCGCTCATTCTGTTCAGGTTCCTCGCCACTGACCCTAAACCTCATCTCGACCTCGGATAGAGCGCAAGTTCCTACTCCCTGCCTGCGTGCTCGGGGGGCCCACGACCGACCCTCGTGCGAGCGTATTAGTCGTGATTGTCGTAGGAGGGAGAGTAATTTTCCGACGCCGGATCCCCGTGTTCCAAGCTGACCGTCAAATTACAGCGAATTTGACCTGGTGTATGCCCCTTGGCGCGACGACCGGTCAGCTTCACCTCGCCGCTCAAGCTCAAGGCCCAATCATCATTCACCGCGGAGAATCAAACCCGGTATCTTTTCTGGGAACGCTGGGATCACATAACCCTTGCGGACCGTTTTGTAGCTCTTCGTCACTCGAACCGTGGATCATTGCGAGCGAAGTTTTGTATTATATCGTCCGGCAGAGGGTAAGTTGAACGTAAGGCAGATACGGCCGGGCCGCCAAACGAAGCCGTTGCGGGGTTGCTTCCGGATAGCACGCGTATGGTCGGCGTGTTTCGGCGCTTGGATGCGCGATGAATTCAACCAGACGATTCCACATTCTCGATAGCAATCAGCGACAATTGGAGCCAGAATATGGATCGATTGAAAGCACATTTTTCCACGTATGTATGTCTCCTGCGTGGGTTCCAACCGGAAACTTTGACGAGCCCGGATTCCAGGGGCAGCCACGAAGTTGTATACACTGGTTATTTCATTACACCTACTGTAAATTTGCGGGGGAACCCCGAGTGTCCGTAGGAGCGTTGACAAATATATATGCGCGGACTGTTCCACAAAGGGTTATTTGTGAGAGTGGAATCTTTGGAATCACACGAGGAACGCACCAACAACCGCCGACCTTCCACCAATCTCGAGGGGTCCAACCAGGGCCTCACACAATCCAAGATCCGCGAACAGATCCTCGACGAGCTTAAAAAGGCTGTGGGTGAAGAAGAGACTCAGGGATCTTGGAGGGTAAAAGGAAGGTGGTGACGAGTTGTGGAAGCGGAATGACCGCTGTCGGAGGAGGGCACAACGTCTTCCATGATGTATGATAGGATGTGGACGACGATCTCGGTGGGGAGTCGTAGAAGGGGGAAAGTAGCCAGTTCTTTACACGGAGGAGTTCTATCAGGTGAACGAGCACGGCAGCGATCTCGTTCTCGGTCCTCCCCAGCGCGGCCGCCATGTCAGCCTTGACAAAAGTGTGCATGATGAACTAACGTGGCGATTAGATGGGCGATAACTCGGATAATTGGGAGCGCAACGAACAGTGGAAGTGGGAACAATGATGGTGGGGGCAGACAACCGACTGTCATATTCGAAGTCCGATCGTCGCTCGTTTTTTGTCCGGGGGGGGGGGGGGCAGGCTCCCACCCAGCCGTCGGTAAACGGACAAACCAAACCCGACCGGCATCAGGCGAGGTCGTGGTTGGCGCCTGGGAAAATTTTCTTTGTACTGAAGCGAGACTTGGCGATCATTATGAAAACTAAGGATGTGAGTTTTCACTTGTCCTTTCACTCCCGTGTGTTATAGAAGGGAAAGAAGGGGAGCGGGTCAGAGCGGAGCTGCGCTTTGGCTGTTTTGTCAGGCAAAACTCTCCTCTTGCCGGAGCCAGGGACCAGACGCATACGCTCTGTCGACTGGGTCGTGCCAAGCCGGGTACTACGTATTGGGAGCACGTCCTGGTAGATCTTCAATCGTTCCATTTCATTCTAACGATCATCTGGGTTTACAAATCTGTTCCCTCAAAACTTACGGTACCCCACTCCATTACGCGCAGGTCAGTGTTCCCTCGATAGTAAAGCTGGTGGGCCCGAGGCACTTTGGGTAATTTCTTCACATTGGGGGCCTGTGCAACGTGCCACAGCCGAGCAATCCGGCCCGTTAGACCGGTGAACGTGGAAGAAGCGTGCGCCGATCTCTGGGTGGATGGTTGCCACGCAGACGTTCAACCGATCTGAATCGCTTCGTGAGGACTAGAGCCACTCCCTGATCACAGACAATGTCCGACTTACAATGCATCCTACCCTTCCAGGCGCTTACAATTCGCAGAAGTCGACTCGGAATTTTCTTAATGTGGGTTAAGGTTTTAGGGCCTGGAGTCGCTCTCGCTGGTTTGATGACATGACATTGTGAAGTTATTGCAACTCTCCCGACCATTTTGGACAGCGCTTGGCATCAAGAACAATATTTCACCAAAACTCGAAGGACGGTGCGCCTTCTTTGGTAAAAACTGTTCGGGTTATGGGAGGTAGTACTAAATTCGTGGCCAGAACATGGCTGTGAAAGGGGAAATAACTGGAAGAGCGGCGGTCTACATTTGGTGGGTTGAGGGGGGCTGTTCGGTTTGAACAAAGCCTTTCACCTGCTTACGTAAGGGGTGATTGAAACGTCTGTTTCCCGCGAAGCAATGTACGCCGGAGGAATGTCTGGTAACCGGCAACCATCCACCTCACCAGAGATCTGCGCGCACTTCCTTCGGGCCTCCAACATACGGCACTGCCGCATTGGGAAATGTGAAGAGATGTATTTGAAAACCCAGGCGGGTCGTCCGAGCGAAAAGGGACGGAGGAACCACCCAGGACGTGGTTCCAAAACATAGCACCGCAAGTTGCGAGGAGGCGTATTTGAAAACCCGGACGGTCGCACGGAACGATGGAGGATCTACGTTCCTGCTTCCAATAGATAGTTGGTTTCAACTTCACATGATCTGGTCGACCAAATCCGGTATGCAAACGGATGGCTACCTCATTCCACCTGTGATAGCCACCGGGCCACCCTTATAAAAGGTTCTAATCCTTGGGTTTAAGTAAGAGCCTCAAGAGATCCGCATCACGGCGATTCACCGATATTTAGTGTCGAGAAGCATTGTACACACTCAAGTAGAACGGGAGAGGGGAGGTCATATTAAGAATCCAAGAACGGCTTCATCAAACCAGACGTCACGATTACGTTGACGTCGTCCTCTGCTCTGCTCCGCCTGGGCCGGTGTGTGGGAGCCACAAAAAAGGGACAAAAGATTCAAGATCATCGCAGGCCCGGCCAGGTGCTGTGGAGGATCAGATCTAGACCTTAGTTGCCCCGTGGATTCCCCTTCGACCTCGTGGATTTGTGCTTGACCCCGCGGACCTTCTTTTGACCTCGCGGACTTGCTTTACAAGACGGGGATTAAGTAATATATTGTTTAAATGGAGATAGGCCGTATAACGCTCAGGCCTCACCTCGAGGCCCGATCTTAAGCTCGAACTGATCGGTACCAATTGTTCCCGCGTCTTAACTGCATAGTCAGTGACCTGCGCCTGGCAGTGTCAACCTAGATCCCAAAATCGACCCCTGGAGCCGAGTATCTGACCGTTCACTGGCTTCTCTAGCCGTTCCCCCTTCGAGATGCACGACACACTCGTAAGCGAGAGCTTCGCGTACCAAACGCCCAAAAGGTTTTCCCGCCCGTGAAAACCTCTATCACGAGCATCCCAAGCGCGAAGATATTTATGGGTTTCGGTGCAGCCTCGATAACCAGGAGCACCCCGACCGCCTCTGAAGGTCAGTGTTTTCCCGACATACTTACGTGTGCATAAAGTTGCTCCCAATTATCTCGAAGGCAATCCCCGACTTCCGCTGTTCCTGTTTCATGCGACGGGGAAACCTATTCAAGAACATGAGAAAAAACATAAATGAAAGGCCTATTATCACCACAGACACGGAGACCCTCCAGATCCTCGAGGACGACCTCCATCGGATCCATCCCTCGTTTCATCAGCCACAGCCCTCGATTAGAGAGCCTGTCGCCTCGACGGCTCCTGCCCACCCGATTGTTCCCAGACGTACTCCCTCATATATAACTCTTAATCGATGTTTTTGAAAGGTTTCGGTTCGGCATACGCTTTAATCCCTCTCGTCCACTCCTGCGAGTGCAGATTCGCTCAGCATCGATGATTTCATTCTCCGGCCCTTCCGAATCCCACAACCCAGCGGTCTGGGTAAGTTCTTGCTCGAGCGGTCAAAATTTCTTGAATGCTGATGAGAGGTGCAGGCCATCCAGAACCCATGGTTTCGGGAACATTCCTCGCTGGCTGGTGCCTTAGGAGAGCAGGGCGTTCGTTTTTCCTCAAACATGATCTTACTCTATTGCTGACCCCGTCATTCCTTAGAACCAGGAAGCATCTCCTGCCACCCAGACGTCCCTCGACGCTCTTGATAGCGATCAAGAGCACAAGCCCGTCCTTGTACCTTCCAACATCGCTGGTCATCTTTACCAGCCCGCCCCCGGAGTGGCTGTTCGAGTTGGACCGGAGACAGGACCGGAGTCAGACAACAGTGGCCACGACCACGGATGCAGATACCAACAAGGAGACAGTGATACCAGTGGGACCAACGACGACGACGGGAACGACACCGATTTTGGGGCGATCGCCAACCTTCACAGTGATGTTCCTAAATTCTGCCGGGTAGGGGACTGCCGCTACTGGCACACGGAGCCCAAGCAAGTCAAGCGGCATCGGGACAGTCACTTCTCGGATCGCTACAGTTACAGGTGTCCGAACAAAACAGGAACCTGCCGCAGCCTGGGGTGGGATTTCAGGCGGAGCGACGCGGTCATTGTGCATTGCAGGGGGTCCCCGGAATGCAGCAAGGCCCTAGAAGACAACGGTGGAAAACCCCCGCGTCAGGGGACTCCTGCAACCGAGGAGGATTTAAGACCAGAAGATCGGAGGTTCCACATCCCCTACGAGAGATTCGACGGACGGGTTGGACGTGGCCGAGGGAGAGGACAGTTTTGACGATGAGCGTTTGTATTTACAGCACGCAGAGTCCAGTCCCTGGTTATTTAATGCATGGACTCGGGTGTTATTATTTCATGTGTCCTGGGCTCGTCTATGACTTCATGAACTTGATATTTAGTATGTGTACCGGATGCATTAGGACAAGAACAGAGTTTGTTCTCCTTATCTCGAGTTCTCTCTCTCTCCGTGGTGCAACAACCACCCTCCGTAGGACTCGATTGGCCGGCTGAAGCAGATTAGTTTGATCTCGAGCGTTAGAGCCACCATCTCAGTCCTTTACTTGGCTGAGTAGGGATACACTATCTGTGGTAAGCGGGTTTGGATATTGATTGAGGGAGTGGAGTTGGTGGACCAAAGGGTTGGCGTCTGCGGAACCCAAGAAGATGAGTTAACATGGGGAAAACCTCGAGTCCCCGTCCGTTGACATTGCGCCGCCCAGTGGGTCGTGGGAGATCGCGAGAGCTCAACGCCCAATGCACACGTTCAACGGCATAATTTTACCACCGGCGCTTTGCAAGGCCCTCTGTCGGGATAAGGCGTACTCAGTCAAAACGATCTGGGTCGGTTAAACTCACCGATCACGCGAAGGATACTGATCTGGGAAGCATCGGTCTCTGTTCCCATGTTGTACTCTTCAATCCCTTCCTCAGTTAGGGTATCTAGGTCCTCAAACTCATCTCAAATAGGTAGATATAATGACGGTGCGTGTTGCTGGAGGGTGATGGCTGTAGCGAACATCGCAACACGAGTCTAAAGAAGAAAATACTTGATGGTGAGCGAAGGAGGGTTGGGCAAGCAGGTTTGAGTTGGTAGTCTCGAACTCATACTGAACGAGGGATTCCGCCGTCACCTCGTCATCACCCCAATTTGAGCAGCGAGTGGTCGTGTTGGGGGAGACTGAGATCTCACCTTCACTTCAGCCCCAATTGTAGTCGGGTGGCAGTGAAACAACGGTGGGATGGGGTGGATCTGTCAGTCTGGCGCCAGTACGGCGGGATATGTTGATGTCCAATAATAACCAAGAATAATAGAGTATTGCGAGTCTGAAGTCTGAAGCAAACAGATACACGGAAAGTGGGAGCCGGTAAACCGTGGAGAGGGTGATTGCCGATGTGAGAGTTGCATGAAAAAACTACAAGACCCAGTCAGTCCCGGGAATGATCGAGTTAAGACTGCGGTTGACACCAAAGTCGACTTACTTGTACTGTGGTTGGACCAAGTGGATGAGAGGTCGTTCAAAGGGTCGTTATATTCGTTTCTTCGCTCGGTCTGAGACGGATTTTGGTTGTGGGAATAAGAATGTTCGGCTGGAGAATGAAATGAACGGAGAAATTAAAAATTGACTAATGTGGTTAATATTCAGCGACAGCAACCGACCTGTGGGACGCGAAGAGCGGAATGCAGAAGCAAATGGCGGCAGGCTGAAGAAACCTCTGTGAGAACCGTTGCCTTAGGATGAAGGGGTTCTGCGTCCGCGGCTAAAGTTCCCTGTATAATGATGACCGTCGTCCGGGTAAGCTGACATAGATAAAGTTAAAAGAAGGTATACCAAAATCAGAGAAACTCCGCAAGTCTGACGAATAAGTATCCACGGAACATGTTGTAGCCATGATGGCGGGTCGGCCTACAAGTTGTGAACTGAGGAGAGAGCGCCGACCACGCGGTGAACTTGTGGTTGATCGTTAGGTCGATCGAAGTACCAGGGTGTTTGATGTGGGGGCAAGTGGAGAGGGTCTAACGGTCGAGGAGGGGTCTCGCAGATGTCGTGCGGAGGAGAGATCAGTGGCCGCAAAGGGAAGGACGTCTGCTTTATACAACGTGACGGCAGGTCACGAGGCGACACAACCCCGCTGGTGCGAGGACACGAGGTGAGACGAGGTGACTGAATTTTTGCCGCGCGGGTGCATCATGTAATGACAAAATCCAGGCATCCTCTGAGGACGTAAGAGAGCGCATCCCAGGCGACTGAACACAGTGTTTGTTCATATGCCGGTAAATGCAATCGCAAGGGGGGAAGCAAGAATTGATGGCGGTTCCGAATCGGGTCAACTCCCGAACAACGAAAATCGCGGGCAAACCCTAGTCCAGGAGTTGTGTGACGCCTCGATAATTCACCCAGGTTAAATCCCGTCGGCAGATGCCGAGGGACTCCCGGCGCAAATTCCACGTATGAAGGGCTGGACGGGGCCCTGCACTGCTTGCGACGTGTATATCGCGCCCTGTCTCACTTGTCCCGTCCAGAGAGTTTCGTATACAGATATTCCATTTTTCAGGGATCCTGTCACAACGCTGATCAATTTGCCGACCTCCACAACTCCCCAAACTCGACCACCGATTTTCCACCTTGCATACGTATTCGACGCCACGCAGATCATGGCCCTGGAAAAACTCATCCCACAGTCCCCGCCAGTTCTCGGACAAGAATGGTGATGTTTCACGCAACGCACACTACCGGGTGTGGACGCAAGTGATTGTCTGCCACCTCGTCGTTTTAAGATCAGTGAGTTGAACCGACCTAGATCGTTTTGAACTTCTAGAAATTGAGTACTACGCCAATACGAAACGTGATCCTTCAACTGATGACGCATGTCTGGTGACATAAGCGAACCGATCCCCCTCGTTCGGCGAGAAGGCGATCGGCCCGGATACTCGGCAGACGGACTCTTGCTGGTTGCCTGGTAGAACCCGTACCCTATCAATCCGTCGTGCCTCCTGGTTCTTTGACTGTCCGGGCGTCGACGAAAGAGCATTTTGAGGAAGAAGTTGTACGCCACGGGAAAGGTCAATGCTGGTGCGCTTCGGCGTCCACGTTTCCAACATTTATCGTCGCTTTCGCGCCGACAGCCAGCCCCGGTCTTTCCCACTGCATGCACGCGTAACTTTTCACGCGAAGCAGGATCCTCCAGACGTTTATCAGATCCGTGGCGGACTTGGAATAATGGGAGTGGGTCATACCCAAATATGAAAGCCGACGAGTGGCTGAGTAAATGTCAGTACATTCCGCCGCCCATTCATATCGGTACTTCCCTCACCACACCACTTGACTCGCACTCGATTCGTCTCTACCGCACCCCCCTTGCTTTGCGGCCTGATCTTGTACGTTATCATCTTGCCTACACGTGTTTTTGATCCCGCATTGTTCACCGCCGGTTGTCGACATGTTTTGCAGTGCGGCTTCGCATATATCACAACCTCCGTTTCGATGGCCACTCATTTCATCAGTTTGATGACGTCCTCCCCTTCTTCTCAGAGTTCTCGTTCCACCTTATGGGCTACCATTGATCAGTAACGCCTGATTCAGGTCCACACGCCATATGCGGATGCTTTCTTTGACTAGTTCGGACGTGGGTTCACTCCTGAGTCACCATCAAAGAAGGAGAGCTCTCCCCCTTCATCGTCCGAGTGTAAGCGTGGGTTCTCCTGTTCTCTTTCCATGAGCTCCAGGTGTTGACTAGCATTTAGGATCTCGGTCCTTTTTCTCACGTATCCCCCAACCCGAGTCCCAAGCGATACAGCCGATAGCTAGAAGCGATTTAGGAGAGACGCGGACTGGCGCATTTCAAGATTGGCACATATGTTTGTCCCGACCCTTCGTGCGACTCTCCCCCAGGTGGAAGCACTAATCCGGCGGTCCCCGGTTCCTTTTGATCTCACAGATCACATCGTTGAACACCCATTCGATAATACCGCCGCGCTTGCGGAGAGGATGAAAGACGAAGTAGATAACCGATTTCCCTCCCGATGCCGTCCATGCTTGCCCTATATTTTGTTGGCGTGGACCTGAGCGAACTGAGTCATCGAGTCTGCTCATCGAACAGTCCGCGACTGACCCCCACACGGACGTACTGTTATGATTGTGATGGGAGGAAGAGTAATTTCCGATATTGGATTTTTGTGTCCCGAGCTGACCGACGAGTTACAGTGAACGTGGGGTGCACCTCTTGGGCGCGACAGCCGGCTGGCCTCACCCTATCGCTTCAGACCTAATCGTCATTCACCGCGATTGAAATTGTGGACTGTAACATCCGTAGGGAGTGGGTGGCTGTCCGCAGCACTAGGCAGTATTCTTTCTGTTGTAGGGAATGCCGACAAAGGGGGTTTATCGTTCGACGTTGTCCGTAGAACTGTCAATGGCGGACTGTAGCTTCGGCGGGGGGAGTACAGAGGTATGATGCTCTCTCCCTCTACCGTTCCTCGTTCCAAACATGTCGGTACGTACTCGCGTTCTGCAGCTGTCCTGATATTAGGGAGAATATCAGTTCCTCTCTCGTGACGAGTAGCGATGGGAAGGGGTTGCGTTTGGTGAGGTCATCATTTTCATGCTTCGTAGACGGCGCCGTTGGTTCGGGGTGGTATACACAGCTTGGTGTAGAGGCAGACGACGCCGGGATTGTGACTTGGTTTGCCCTCAGTCTAGCTTGTCTCCACCAGGGATATCTTAGCATCGGGCTGGTAGTGAGAGGAGTTCGGAAGCGGGGGTCAAGGAGGACAAGCGCTGAAATCGCGTTTGACCCCATAACAGGGCTCTCGAACGGCGTGTAGGCGCGGTCAAACTTGGTTGATCGAAAACCAGTTTCCTTCATGATTTGAAGGGGAAAACGACATAAAGTTTGTTCTTGGATTCTGATTCTATGCGGTCATCGGAATCACAATTGTCGGTTCCACAGTCAAGCGAAACTCAGGGCGGTAATTCATCCGATTTCACAGCACCGTGCCTGTTGCGGTGCTAACTGCGGTCTGCATCACCACTTGAATATGACAACTTACATACCCTCGACCTTCTCCGGCGACTTATACAAACCCTGACTCGGCGCTTGGTCGATGATGATCGGCGTCCTCAAATTTGCATTTCGGGCCGCCCTTCGCCTGGCCGGAACACCCGCTACGCGCTCAGCGGTTTCTTGGGAGGCTATTCGTAAGACTAGAAGTATCTCTGGACGTTCAAGAAGGGCACTGGAGCCGAGACTCGCGCTTCCCGAGACCCGACAAGGTGGTCGGGGTCTCTGTACCCTCCTTAAAAGTCCCTGGATATCCGTCTAGACTCGTGTGCATAGGGCTTAGCCTTACGGGATGTCACTCAGTGTGCCTACTGTGTAAGACCTACCAAAACCCAAAACCCTTGGTCTCCGTTCACCGGAGCTGCAGGTTTCGGCACCGACACTCGCTGTCCGTCGCCCAGCAAGTTCGAGCTCCATGCAGCCATAGGTCGCACACACTCGTTGTTTCCTTAAATTTACAAGTGAATGCCGAGCCTCCGTGGAAGTTGTCACAAGCACGCAACCTGCCAAGAGTCGCTTTTGAGGGTAGAGGTCTTTGGAACCACGTGGGGAACGCGCTGAGATCCACGGACCCCCACCTCAAGAGGCCCAACCAGTGTCATCATATCTTGGATAACCGTCACTTCTTGAACCTACCCCACGCCCCGACCCGAGGTTCGGAGATTGTCTAGGTAGCAATAGTTGGCCGCCGGGACGGGGTATTGGGCGCACATGGATTGCGGATCGCTGAATGAACAGGCCACTGACACAGACATGCAGATTGTATGGGTTACGTGCACTTGTAAACGAGACACCAGTGTCGAGTGCTCTTCATGCCGGAAGCCGGAGACACGACGCTGCCGTGCCGGTCGGGAGTGACTACTGCCCTCGCCAGATCGCCGCGGGGCGACGTTGGATCTCCATCTTGAGGGGCTATTCTCTCACGCCCAGTCCGTTACGGAATGGTTTGCACGAAATATTCATGTCCATCGTACACGAGCCTAGATGAATATCGAAGGACTTATACGGAGACTGTCAGGACCCCATCCGTCGTGTCGGGTCACGGGCAGCGCGAATCTCGGCTAGTGGCACCCCTCTACGACATTTTGAGATATCCTGGTCTTACAGACAGTTACCCATTGGTACGCAGCGTTTATATGTCCAACCCGATCAACCATCCCCTTCTAGTGCCGGCCACATACAAGAGAGTGTAATATTACACATGCAGAGCGCGCCCCAACCTGCTTATGTGTTACAAGCATCCTTCAAGTCACCCTCGACCCATACCACTCAACCCCCCACATCGGTACCACTCCACAGTGGATGACTGGTGATACTCGAACTGGTTACCGCGTGCACACTGACCGGTCCCTATCTTAGGACTACCGGCGCGTTGCATCCTTACGAACGCGCCGGTATCGTGAAGGTGGAAAGCCTACATGCGGTGCGCATGTAACTGCCCCCAGTCACCTCGAAAGCAATTGGCGATTCTTGTGACCCCCATTTCATGCAACGGGGATATCTATTCTGGGATGTGAGCACAACCCGAAATGAAAATCCTGGTACCACCACAGACACAAGGGCTGGGTGCATTCGGAGACGGCCTTCATCGGATCCACCCCTCGTTTTATCGACAACATATCAGGTTATCACGCGATGGCCCCTGGACGCATATAAGTCCCAATCGATGTTTTTGAAGAATGAGTTCAGCATGTTCCACCCATTCTCACTCTCTCCTGCGAGTGCCGATCCGCCCGCACCGGTGGATCCATTCCCTCGCCCTTCCAATAGTTCCATGTCCAGCACCCCGGCGGGTTGGGTAGTGAGTTCTCGTTCGAGCGGCCGATGTTTCTTGGACACTGATAACACGTACAGACCATTCAGGAACAATGGTTCCGGAAACATTCCGCTCTTGCTGGCGCCTTAGGAGAACAGGAAGTTTGTTTTTCCTTGAAAACAATTTGACCCTCTTGCTAACCCGATCATCCCCTAGATTCGGGAGGCGTCACCTGCCACCAATGCGTTATCCGATGTCCTCGAAGGGGATCGAGAGTATGAGCCAACTCGTGTGTCCTTCAATCCTTCTGGCGGTCTTCCACACCGGCCCCCCCTTGAAGCGACCGGTCAAGTTGGACCAGATACAGCTCTGGAGTTGGACAGCAGCGACCACGGCTACAAAGACAGCGACATCGGTGGAACCGGCAGTGACGACGGGAACGAAACCAATTCTGGGGCGATTGCCAACCTCTATGGCGATGTTCCTAGGTTCTGCCGGGTAAAACGCTGCCCCTACTGGCACACGGACCCCAAGCAACTCAAGAGACACCGGGACAATCATTTCTTAGATCGGCATGGTTACCGCTGCCCGAACCAAACAGACACTTGCCCTAGCCCGGGATGGAATTACAGGCGTCGGGACGCGGTCAACGTCCACTGCAAGCGGTTCGAGGCGTGTGGCAGGGCTCTAGAGGCCAACCAGGGTAAAATTATGTACTGGGGGACTCCTGCGACCGAGAGGGATTTGATACCGGAAGATCCAAGTTTCCACATCCCGTACAAGAGATTCGACGGACGGAAGTACAGCCATGAGGGAGGTCAGTTGTGATGGCGGGTGTTTGCAGTGTGGGAGCCGGGATTCTGAGATGCGTCAGGCTGAAGTTGTTGCACAATTAATCATTTTGTCCATCGATACCGCAGTCTTTAGTCTAGCCAGTCTAGTAGTACACTGTCCGTGGATCATCCATCCTTATATTTGGACGGTATTAACGGCGGCGCGAGTCCTAAGCGAACACGATGTGACGAATATTTGGAACTCCGGAATTTCTTACTATAACTCGGGAATCTGGCAAGATCCCGGGCACGGTAAGTGGGTTTGAAGATTTGTTACCGAGGGAGTGGTCGGTAGACCAAAGGGTCGCTGTTCATGGAACCTGGAAGGATGAGTAAACGTGGGGAAAACCTGCAGTCCCGCCCGTTGACGTCTTGACCTTCAACCCTGATCGTGTCGCCGGGATCGTGAGAGCCTTCCCGTTTGTCACTGGCGCTTTGCGAGGCCCTCTATCACTATATTGTGAAGCAGATGTCCCCATCAGCTTTGCATTTGTTTGTTCGGCTGCCAACCACTCCATCCCCGCATCAGCTCGCATTATGATTCAAGGTTCAGGCGGTCTCATTAGCTTGAACATACTTTCGTTGTCGCACAATGAGCAATCAGATTTCAGTTCTTCTCCATTGACCCTGTATTACGTTTACAAAGTGAAGGATCTGCTCAACCGACTTTCAC
>Ga0307513_10002559_pt1 | contig 25127 bp, 33 predicted proteins | sample 15_EM_MG_FD_202174 | JGI IMG/M metagenome (GOLD analysis project Ga0307513, IMG submission 202174) | Populus trichocarpa ectomycorrhiza microbial communities from riparian zone in the Pacific Northwest, United States - 15_EM | ecosystem: Host-associated > Plants > Roots > Unclassified | place...
GTGAGTCCCGATGTACAGAAGTACCAACCTACTCACACCCAATAAACAGTCGTGCTCGCTTTCACGCAGCATCAGCGCTCCGTACCCACCAAGGGCAGTGCGAATACAAATGCCCCCATTGGTGAGTTCCGACTTTGATGCCGCGTAAAACCGTCTGAAGTTCATTGGCATATAGTAGCGCCACCGTACTGCTCCACAACAGAAGTAGGCACACCAAGACGCGGCGTTGCCGCAACGCGGTCGCAACGAATGCTACCCCTGGGACCAACAGTGAGGCCGATTGAATATTTGGAATCTGTTGGCATGGATAATGCTCCGTTTCCCGGACTTCCGTGCATCGAATCTATTGTATACTCATATGACTGTATATTACGTCATGTGCGTCAAGACCTGACAACCTCGCTCTTTGGGAGGAAGGTCGCATGCCTATTTTGACCCTCGAGGCAGCCACCAATAGTGTGACCCGTGACCCCATCCATGCAAACTGAATTGCGCACGGAACGCCAAGACTGGTTTGCAGGGGAGACAGGGTAGCGCTGACAAAGAGATCGTTCGGAATACGAGTGGGGTCGTCCGACTCGTTCATAGTACTGTTGAACTCACGGATGAGTGGCGATCTCCACGGGAAACTGCTGAACGATTTTGCGGAGCCCCTCTCGTGGTTTGCTCGTCCACCTGCTAAACCTCCGAGATTCGGATCGAACCGTGAAGGTACATACTCCATATATGAGGCTTATTTCAGATCCATTCATTGACGATCCCCATCAGATCGATCCGGGAGTCCATGTTGGGTGTTCATCCACGTGTGGTGATTCGACAACTGGAATCCGGCAATTTCAATACGCCACAACGGGATAAGAAGCACACTATTTTGTGACACCGAACAATCCACCTCGCGTGGAATAGAGGTGGGACATGATTAAGTAGCATTTGACAGCACCAGATGAAGACAGAACGCACTGGGTGGTTGGATGCGAGGTGGTGTTCACATCTACGGTGCGCGTTGAATGCAACTATTCGACTTCGAAGAGCCCGGAAGCCCCGGCGCAGCAGATGAACGCCGGGAAAAGAAGTCGGACCAGATCCAAAATAGACCTCCCGTGCGGCGTTCAAAGTGTTATCGATTAGATGTCTCTCTCCTTCATGAACTCTCCGGTCAGGTCTACGGTTTGTGGCTCGCGAAAACCGTGCGGCGCTAGACTCCTGGATAGTTGGAGACAGAAAACGCAGTGCAGCGGCCCTGCAACACGAGGACGTGGAGTCGGTACCTTCTGCTCTCCTGAAGAACATTCGCTTGGAGCCTTTCCAGCTGCAAATGACACAGGGAGCACTGGTAAAGGCCTAGACAAGCCAGGGTTACCGTATGGATAGGGTTGTAATATATCCAAATCGACGTGCCGGTACATAGTTGAAGCGAAGAGCACGAGACCATGACGTCGCTGACAGCCGAAGCATCTTCACCTCTGTCCCGTCGTGATGGAGTCCAAGATCATCCCGGGATCGTACACGTACATTCCTAACTTCATTAATGAAGAGGAAGAGGCTTATCTGCTCCGTAAGGTAGAGCCATCTACAATAATGAGTCCCATTTCGGAATATACCGACCCGATTCGCTGCAGATTGCCGAAAGTCCTCAGTCGAAATGGCGGAACGTAACCGAAAGAAGGTTGTGGATACTTTCCTAGCATTGAATTGTGTTTTCAATGGACCGCAATTGACGCTCTCCGCGTAGACTGCAAATATGGGGTAAGCCGAGACACTCTGTTTCGTTTCTTGTTGACCTACTCCAGGGATACCAATATGAGTTATTAGGTGGCGAAATTGGATCCAATAAGACCCTAATTCCTGAGGCTCTGCCACCATTCTTGAATTCCTTGTCAGTCTGCAACGTTTAATCGCTTGAGTGGGAGGCAGTGTTCTCACTGTACTAACCACACCGCCATCGTTCTGCATCCAGTCCAGACATAATCATCCGACTCGCATCTACCGGCGCTTTCACAAACTCGAAGCACAAGGCACCTAATCACGTCATCATCAATGAGTATAAACCAGGCCAAGGAATCATGGTGAGCCTCAAAATTCGGGTTAGCTTAACCCGGTACATCCGAGATTGAGTAGTTCACACAGCCCCACGAAGACGGGTCAGCCTATCACCCAGCCGTTGCCACGATATCCCTGGGCAGCCACACTGTCTTCCATTACCATCGGTACAAACCCGATATTGGGTCCAACACCACAGCAACGGATGAACCATCGACCAACCAATCCCCTGCTGCAGCAAGTATGGAAATTCAAGGGTCTAGGGGACGGATCATCGACCCAGTACCCATACTCTCACTCTTTCTTGAACCAAGGAGCGTGATCATTACCACTGGCGATCTGTACACCTCCCACTTACACTCAATCGCCAACGTTACGACGGACTACTTTGCCACTATCAATCCGCAGGCCTCTGCAGAGTATAATGATCTGCCCAATCGCAGTGATCAAGAAGGGGTGATGCCTAGACGAACTGTGGTCGATAATCTGGAACAACTTGGGGACGAGGGGCTAAAGGAAGTGGTGCGGAGCGGTGGAGAGCTCAAGAGAGAGACTAGAGTTAGCCTGACGTGCAGAGACGTGGAGAAAGTATCTGGACTGAAGGTTGGCCTTGTGGGTGGGAGGCGAAAATAAAGATTGCTCATGGCTCAGTCCGAAGAGACCGCGTCTAATGACTCTACTGCATGTAATAAATTTTCTTAGTTATCACAGGGGTATTTAAGCCCTGGGGATGCGTCATTCTTGTTATCAAATCCCTCGAAGTGTATTCCTTGTGGGCGCGTGGTTGGATTTCATGAAGACAAAAGACGCTAGCCTGTTATACTAGTATAACTTCTCAGAGCGCAGTAGATCCTGACATTGGAGGCGGAAGTTTGGTTTCTGATATCTTGGCCTCTTCCATGTCTGGCGATTCCTACCACAAATGGTCTATTTCCTCCAGCTGTGTTTGTAGCAATAGTAAAACTGCATCAAGGTATTATCCGTTCTTACCTGATATCTACGAATGAAGAGATGCAGCGTAAAACCATACTCAAAATTTTCAATGACGGAAATTATCCTGTCGACTCGCACGTTTTCAGCCTTATCTGATTCTGATATGCCGTCCCTGCCTCTAATGCAATAATACTAACTGATTTTCCTTTCCTTAGGCCCTGGTGGATCATTCCATGCCCTCTTGTCTCTCTTGCTTTAGGTGGGTTTTCTAATTACATGGCGCATTTTTTTTCCATACCTCTTTATGATGCAAACCTATTCGATGGGCGGACATAACGCATCATCCGTTAAGCCCCAGTGTACAATGCGGGTGGACGATGCTTCCTGTTGAGTTTTACATCGATATCTGACCCTCCTTTCTCACTATTTCATTCTGACCTAGGATGTGAACTGATGGAATCTTCTCCCGGTCCTGCAGGCCCTCTCTTTCGCCATCTTGGTTGATCACCGGCCATTTCGTGAATTGTGTCCCGCAAATAATCTGTCTGACATGCTCTTCCAAAAATTTTAAGCAATATACTCTTACGGAATATTTCGTGATTGACTTCCCGTGGGAGTTATGTTTGATCAAAACCGCAAGGGTCGTCCTAACATCATCAGCAATTGTTCTCTGCTCCGTGTTTACACTAAAGGAGGGGAGAGAGCGACACCACCTCCACCGATAACTTACCACTCCTCTTGTGTCGCGTAATCGTTGTCATAGGAATTCGGGGTGCGCAGACGAAAAAGCAACGGTGCGGAAGTTGAACCATCAATACCGCCTCTAAACTGGGTTCTGGGACCAATTTATTCTGCCACATTCCCCGCAACCGCGCAGACTCTTCAGCTGATAGTCGCCAGTTGCGCGGGGCCAACCTGTTCATCCACTCTGCGGGTTAACGGCCGCACTTTGCACCTACCTGGTGTGTCTACCAACCCTATTGAGCACCCAACTCAACCATCTGCCTTAGTGTCACTTGCTAAACTTCCATGATTCGCATCATGCATTCGTCCGGCTCATATCCTCGCTCTCATAGCCGATATATTAGTCGCTCGCCCTTATCTCATACTTGAGCCTGCGTAGGTCTCGCTGTTCCCATTTTCACTCCCAGTCGCTCATGTTTTTATGCCTTCCGGTCTTGGGGGCAAGAGTCTGTCTTTTCATCACCTCCAGGACTTACCACCTAGCGAGTGTATTGATCCTGATTGATCAGACCGTAAATCAGGTACTCCTCAGCTACTAATCATTATAAATGCATATTTTGAGACAGGTCGTGGGACTTTGGGTGTGTCCAAGACGGCCACAAAATTCTAGAAAGGTCAGGTGAAATAGTAATTTACAAATAACTAAGGTTCTGTATTATGTGAGGGCCATGCTGCCCATATGTACCTTTTATGTCCTTCTAAAAGCATATTGGTGCCTGCTAGTTTGTGAGTGGAGTGATGAGATTGCACCGGCCAGGACGGAAGGCACATGTTGGTAAAATGCATGAACAAATGAGGCCCAGCCTGTATTCAAAAGCAATTTGTACTACTACTACAGTAGGTTCTGACCAATTCAGCAGGCAGGAAATGGTTGGTGGCTGACTCTTGGATTGCTGCTATTTTGGTTGGCTGAGCATCACAGTAAGGAGTGAGTGGCCCCCAAATGTACTCTGACAGACCCAAATAGGAAACAATACCCATACCTCTGTTATCCCCTGAAGAAATCAAAGGGATAACTCGCTGTTTCTAGGCGCCTCTTACTCAGGCCGGAGATCCATCCTGAAGTAAAGGATCTCGTTTCTCACGGCTAGTTCGAGGTCTTTGAATTGGGTGTAACATATCAACGAGTATTCAGTAGTATTAATAAATTCGATTAATGTTTGTCGCAGAGACGTCCCGTGCCGGTCCGAGACAGGCATCGAGATACCTTCACTTGTGTGAAGCCTCAACTTTGAGTCAGGGCGCCCGCTACACATCTTCATAAGGTAATACATATACTTTGGCTCGTGTTTGACGATGCTGAGAAACCTGAAATGAGGTTACCCATATATGCGGTACGGGGTGGATGGATGTGGTGGGGAAAGTCGGTCAAGAAGACATTTCGGGGCAGAGAATCCCATTCTCCTCGTCTCCTACTTATTCGAAATCCGAGAAGGTACTCCCTCACACCGACTTTCCCGGACTTGGCACCGATCGCTCCATCAAACCGCCGATATTATGTGTGCTCTTTTGGGTTATTCTGGTAGCATATAAATAGTCTCGGGGTGGATGTCTCGATCGCCTATGTTCCGGAATAATGCCCCGCGCGAAGGTGGTAGCCTTTTCTCAGGCTCAGTACTTTGTTTGACCCTCGGGATCGGTACCGAACCTTTTCCGGTTGCACAGAACTAAATTAAAAGGCGGTGACTATAGTGGTTGGTTCCTCATTGATTGGTCGGCGCGGCACCACGAAGGCGGCCGTTTGGGCGCTTTCGTGGCTTCAGAGATAGTCACTTTAATAGAACCTCCATCGTATCGTATCTACCCGCATTTCATATCGCATCCTTCGCTCTCCTTGGCCCGTGTCATCTCGCCCTTCTGCATTCGATTCTTCCTTGCTTGTTTTGCGGTCCTTTTGTCTGGTTGGTAAGTCATACATACATGAAAACTGAACCAATACGAAGTTGCATAACGCACTGCCGGGCCTCCTCACTCATCGCTTTCGTAGAACAAGCTCACCAACCGCTCACACTCCCGGACGTCGCAAATCTAAGTCAATCCTGGTCTATACCAGTACATACCGACAATCTAAGTGTACAATCTCTATGAAGACGACAGATCGTGAGTGGGGAGTGAGTGCCCAGCCAGTGATCCAACAAATACCACCACGCGACCTCCAAGGTAAAAAACAGAGCATATAACGGAGCCACCCGAGCATGCTGTCACTCATATAGAGGGTCCGATCCGTATCCCACATGGCCAGCAGATGAACGTTTTTTTTTATCGACCATCAGTGATAGCCGCGTCTTCTCTCCTCGCATCCAAACATCCAAACGAAGTAAACCTCAGCGCACTTACTTCCCCTGGTTCTTCGGGTGCTGCTTCGGCTTCGGCTTCGGCACGCGCCCCGCAAACTCGCGCCGCGCGGGCGGCAGGGGCAGGGGTAGGAAGTGCCTCTCGCTCTCGTAGCTGTTGCGCGCGTCGCCAGTGCCCATATCCGACGAGGTCGTGTCCGACTCGGGGTCCTCGGAGATGCTGAAGCGGCGCGGGGGCGCCGAGGGGACGTCGAGCCGTGCGCTGCTGCGCCGCACCCACGCCGTGGAATCGGGGGCGTCGTCGGGGAGCCGGATTGCGCCCTGCTTCGTGCCTGTTACGGTCTTGAGTCTATAGAGCGCGAGGTATACGCGGAGAGAGAGTTGTCGGAAGGAAGGTGGTTTGGACGGATGGACGGGGACCACGAGGCAATGGAGGAGGGTCACATGGGCATTGCAATAGTGAGTATTAGCGATTGCGGAGTGTATATATATATGGGAAGAGATGCAACACACCCATGTGCCACTACGCCCTTGAGCGAAGACATTTTGCGGAAGATGAGCAAGAAGATGAGGAGTCCTACGACGGTGATGGCCCATAGGATAGGAGGGAACCCTTGTGGTGTGGGCATCGGCTTGGAGACGGGTTCTATGACGATATTCAAAAGCGGAAGCGGATGTTAGAAATCGAGTACCCGGGCCATCTTCGCGAGTCGCGATCACCGACCTCTGGGTAAAGAGCCGTCATCTGCAGAACACGCGAGTCAGGATGAACAACTGTGGCACTGGATTGGGGGGGGGGGGCACCGGCGTTACGCACCGTCTCCATCGGTACGTCGAAATAAGGACGATCCGCTGTTGAGAGCCGGCATCCTGGGCGATCCTAGGACCCAAAAGACAAAGGAGAAGTGTATGACCCTTTTCTGGAGAGGCTTGCAATGCGGCTGAGACGTGAGAGAGAGAGAGAATGGCGGTGGGTGTGTCCAAGAGACTTCGGCAGTCGCCGTGCGGGGCCCAAATTTGGTTAGGAAATGCCTCGAGGCGCAAGAAAATGGACAGGTGAAAGGTCACTGTCAGTCTTCAGAATGCATCCCGTTACGGGCGTGCGGAGGGACATGGGTGCCCCTATGTCGGAGAACGGAAAGAGCCCCTATAGGGAAGCAAATTAAATAATGGATGTGACTAAGTAGCTGATAATAGTAATGAGGCTGACGTAGCCCTTGCTCGCTGTCTCATGATTCCGTAGGCAGTCTGACGATCCGTCTACCCGCCTCCTCCTTTGGGAGATGCATAGGGTCGTCGGGTGCCCGCAGCCAGCGCCTCGGATTGATGACCAAGGCAGGGTCCGGTGTCGGAGGAAGACTGGATAGCCCCTGACGAGCGCTATCTATCGCAGTCCCTAATACGACACAATACGACATTCGGCCGAGCGATGAGCCCACCCTCCTCGTTCCTCACTCCTTGACCCCGACCGCGACAGTACTCCCAAGATGTCTGCCTAAATCCAATCTCAGTCGTGTGTGCTACGCTCTCGTACTTTCGTCCACTGCTCGCACTGACCATATTCGGTTGACAGCAACCACCCCAGCCCAGTATGGCTCCGTCGCGAGAACAATGCCCTCGTGCCCCGTCTCAAAGATCACCACCAATATCTGATTAGCAACTTACATTGCCTTCGTGTGTACGTCAGACCGTCTCGACGCCCCGCGCTTGGGGTGCCACCGAGACTGACGCTACATTTTCCTAGTTACTCACCAGCGCACCAGCCCCCGCGTGATTCTAAACAATGAGTCTGCCCCGTCAATACCAGTCCCCATCATGGGTCCTTACAAGTCAGTTTGTCGCCCACTCAGTCGGTTCCCAAGGTCACGTACTGACCAGTCTCGGGCGTAGAAATGATATAACCTCCTCCCTTGCTTGCACTCCTTTCAAGTCTCTAGATCGACTTTTCATGTACGTAGTATCCTTCGCTTCTGAGTGCCCCCCCTGACTTCTTGGTAGTCACCATGCTCTGCCCCACCACACTCCAACCAGTCGCCCCCTTCCCATCTCTTCTATCAAAGTATCACACACGTTCATTAATTGCGATGCCAACCAAGAGATCCAAAGCCCCACCCGCTGACCAGGAGTGGCTGGACGTTAGCGTCCAGCCCAAACCTGGTTCGAAACATTTCCATGATTCCGCCATAGTCATTACGTCTACACGCTCAATGCATCCTCAAACACCGTCATCTGATCCATCAACACCTGCCCTGCGTCAAGTACCGCTAGATGCGGAAGACTGGGAAGTGGTATACCCGGATGAATGAGCGGCTTCCCTGTGCTATCATACCGTATTTTGCGATTGTATATTATTCTAACTTATCCATGAGTGATTTCTAGCCAGTGCCATTAATTCCTTCTAAGACTTCATACAGAGCAAATCATCGGAGGGGGGGGATATTCGGCAATGTGAGAACAATAGCCCGATAACAAGAAATAACGCAAGTCTTCCATGATCCAACGAAATAAGCAAGACTGAAAACAGAACGAAGATCAAGCCACGCCGGGGTACATCTTAAATGGCAGCACACAAGTCTCCACGGCGAGATCCTCCTCTAATAACCCTCTCTCAATCGTACACCTCCGCTTCCGCTCCTTGCCTCCAATGAAGAACCAGACCGACCACTCGACGGTCTGCAATTTTGGAAACACCCTCGCAAACGCCTTGGCGACGTGCACCTCGCGCGCGAGCGTCGGGTCCTTGCGCACCGCCCAGCACTCGGCGCAGCGGTTGGGCGGGCAGTCGACCCGCGGAGGCGTCTGCCCGCCCCCCGCGAGCGCGAGGAGCGCGACGATCGCCGCCAGGTCGTGCTCCTCGGTGAACACCGACGTATTCGTCAGGTGCACGTCGAGCGAGAGGTGCTGTAGTTTTTGCAGCGGCTGAAGCGCCTTTAAATACGCTCTCTTTTTATTATTTCCCCAAAAAATAAAGTTGGTTTTTTATTTTTTTAAAGAATAAGAAAGAGTGAACGGAACCTACGTACGGATAACTCAGTTGCGGACCGGTATTCACCCGGAATCGGCCCGTGTGCGCCGTGCGTGCCGTTGTTCAGGCGCAGCCGACGGACACTGGGGAAGCACGCGGCAAGGAGCGCACAGGTCTCGATTATTGCATCGTGTTGTACATCCAAGATTTCTACCGCGTCCAGCTGCCGTGGCCAACACCGGAACCCGTCCTCGGTGAGCGGCACGAGTGGGTTGAGCGGGTACGAGACGGTTTGGAGGGCCGCGAACGGCTTGAGGTCGCTGGGCCGCAGGTCGAGGGAATCGCTGAAATAGATTTGGCTGCCAGGGGTCGTTGAGTGGGGTGGTGGTACAACGGTGCAACTGTACCGTGGTGCAACGTCCCCGGGACCGGGATGCCGGCCGGAAGCGACGTACGAACGGACGACGGACAACGGACGTACCGGACAAAGCGGGCGACCTCAAACGATCGGACGCGCCATTTAAGGTCGTGGATATCTTCAATGGAGCTGACCTTGAACGTGCCAAACCACTCGCGGAGGAGTATGCTGCGGAAGTGCGACGAGCTCGTCCCAAACCCCGCGAGGGCGCTGAAGAGCACGCGCGACTTGGGCTGGATAAACAGCTGGTCCGTTTCCTCGTTGAGTTTGGACGATATGAGAGCCACCGCGATGATCTCGCTGAGTATTTCGTTTGGCAGCTGCGAGTCCGTCAGTCAGTCACGTTTGCTGTCTGCTCTTCTGGTGCTCTGGCTGCAGGGAGTCGGGCACGTACAGTCGGCATAAATGGCATCGCCACTTGATGGTGGTGTGGTGCATACATAAGCGGACTGGCCATAGCGCGAGATCGTCAAAACCCACGATTATGGTTCGGGTGGAAGTAGCATACCCTTCCCGATCACACGGACACCGTAAGGTGAATGGGCCGCACTCTTACCGACACAGTGATGTTATACAAGTCTCGATAGAGATACAGTGTCCCACTACGAGCATCGCTGGAGCAGACGATCCCATTCGCCCGTCGTCGTTCGCCATGCCTCTTCTTCACCGTAACTGGTAATGGTGCTTCCCAGCTCCTGCAAGTCCGCCTTTGGTGCTACACCACCGGCCCTCAAGTACCCCAGTAGGGCGGCCGCTGCCTCCTCTTTGAACCCTGCATCGACACCCTGCCGCTTCAACTCTGCAATGATGAGAGGGAGCGACCCCCCAGAGGCCATCCCACCACGTGCAAGATCGGTTGTCGTCCAGTGCGATGTATCTTCCATTCCGTCGCCCAGCAGAAGAACGCAGAAAAGCCAGGCGACCGACTTTCGTATCTTGAGTTCAGAGTCTACAAAAAAAAAGAAAGGGTGATTAGTCGTCGTGTACAGCGTGGGAGGGTTCACGTGAAACGTACCCTCCAGCGCCGTAGCCAGGACCGACCACAAGTCTAACTGTTCCAACTTTTCGATACTCGCCCGATTGTGCTTGAGTGCTTGTGTTAGGCATAATACAGCTTTCGACTTGGCTTTTGCTGGTGCTCCGGTTTCTTTTGGTCTTAAATAGTCCAGTATCTGGGGCAAGAGGTTGTATTGGTCGAACTGGAGAGGATTGTGAGCGTAGGAATTGGAGAATAGGTGCGGGTTTTACATACATCTCCTCTTGTACTTTCGTCATTTTGAATGGCGGAACTGAAGATAGCTAATGTCACCCCCTGGATAGACGGGGATGGATCTTGTAAGAGCTGAATTAAAGATTCCCACATGTTCATCTTTTTTATATCTTTACAGACAGAATAGTTAATTGGTGCTTCGTCTAGTAGTCCGATCGACGTACTGCCAGCATTATAGGGGTGCTCTATGAGCTTGGACAGAGTCAGTGATACGCCCGGAGTGGTCATTGCGACATACGTACTAGTTGAAAGTCTTCCAATGCTATTAGGCGATCTTCCTCTTCTCGCTTCTGGTCCACTGCAACAGCAAGCAGTTCCTAAGAACAGAGTGTAAGTACAGAGGCCATAAAAGTCGAACAAACGCACGTACCTTCATTTGTGTAGGCTCATCCTTTGGCCGATTTGTCTCCAATGCTTCCTGAAGCCATTTGTAATCATTTGGGCCTCTTTGTGGTAGTGGCTCATTAGTAGATTGCTCGCTTTGAGCCGTAATAGCAGTGCTGAATCCGAGTACACTCGTCAAATGAGGGTCCATGTTTTAGTTTAATCGATTGAGGTGGTTGGGTTCAAGTTGCAATCAGCTCGCCACACTCACAAACAAACCCCGGCGGGCTTTCTGGAAGCTGCCACTCCTTTCGTCGACGCTCTGATGACCACCGCACCGCCTGAAGATGAGCTGGTCAAAGTAGCCAAGGCGCTCAGAGCAGAACATCCTTCTCTGGGAGCCTCGAAGCTCCTCGTTATTGTGCGCCAGCAAAATCCCGAATGGTCCCTCTCTGAGAAGCGCCTCCGGAAGCTCCTCCAGCAAGAGAACTTGGTCGCCACGGCTGCACCGGCTGTCGTGTATCCCTCTTCGAAAATCGATGATGGTATCGATGCTTCGACATGGACCTCGCAAGTTGCGATCAAGCAGTTCGACAAGGCTAAAGGGAAAGGTCTTGTGGTAAAACAGAAACTATCAACAGGAGAAATCCTGTGGAAAGAAGATCCCTGGATATTTGCCTCGGACTGGTAAGTACACGCCCCACGTAGGTCTCAGCTGTACATTACCTCCTTTCTATTTCTGATCTAAGCGCCAGCGACGTACTGAGAACCCATTTATGTCCTCTGACAGACGTCTCGCAGGGCGATCTACAGCGGGACCGAGACGGGCGGCGATGTCTGCACTCACTGTTCTCAACCACTAGTTCATTCGCAGCGATCCCTAGTGGTCCGCTGCCCAAAATGTGCTACAGGGTTCTGCAATAGGCTGTGTCTTACCCGTGCGGAAGCCTATCACCCCCTGCTTTGCAGCGGCTCAAATCCTCCGGCCAAGGCCTTCCTTGACCTCCTGAGGGGCCATGATTGGGCATCACCCTACGTACTTGCAAGGTTTACTGCACGACTGGTGCTGGTGACTACCAAGGAGAAGCGAGAGGAGGAGTGGAAACACTTTACTTCGCTGGCCAGCTGGTCTCTGAAGGATAAGATCGCGAGCGAAGGGTACGTCCTATGGGACCTCCCCTGATCAAATGAATAAAAATAGTTATGACAATGTAGGCGCGGACCGACTCCACAAGAGCTCCGCTTGTGGCAAGAAGCATACAATCTCTACTGCGGAACTTTCCAAGCTTCATCTTCTGTGAAGAACCTGGTCAAGGTGCCTCTACCTCAGTCTATGCTCCGTGGCCTCTTTGAATATGAGTGTTTTGAGAGGAATATTGGCGCAGTAAACCTGAGTAGGTCCCCGCCCCCGTCCCTCTCGTGTGTCAACCTCGTAACCTATTCTTAGACCGTGAAACGCACGGTGGCATCTATCTCTTACACGCCCATCTCAACCACTCTTGCGAGCCAAATGTCCAAACCCGGCACCTCGACAGCAGAGCAATGGCAAGGGTGAGCATCAAGGCACTTCGGGACATCGAAGAGGGGGAGGAGTTATTTGTCAGCTACGTGCAGCCGTCGCTGGGAGTACGAGAACGCAGACGGGAGTTGAAGAGCTGGGGCATTGTGGAATGTAAATGCGGCAGATGCATACGAGAAGCGGAGGAACTTGCCAAAAATCCCACAGTGGATAGGACTGTCAACGATGATCTCGCGAATGAGATTCGACAGGCATTCACGTTTTAGCTTTCTCCCCTTGGATCTGGAGTCATAAAATACACAACTTAATAGTATAAAAAGCGAATGAAGTACTACTACTACTCGTATATCTCTCCACAATGGCAGGAAGCAAAACAACAGACCTAGCAGATTCACCAAAGATCACACTTGATCGTCCATTCGTAGTGGGGTGTACCCGTCTCTCGAGCTGCGACTGCGGCCAAGAATTCCCAACCCGACGAAGCCTTTTCCACTCCTCCGTCCGCCCATCCCGTCCTCCTCGTCCTCCCTCATCGCGCGTCTCTTGGCTTCTCGGAATCCCTCAGGCGGGACCTCGTACAGCGCACCATACTCGACACCGAGCTCACGTCCGCCAGTCCAGAAGTCGCGGCAGTTGCCCATACACCCCAGGTCAAACGGATTTTGTGCTGTCGCGGCGCGTGCGAGACCTTCCCCCGCCTTGCCCCTCGTGAACCGGTCGAAGCCCATAAGGTTCATGAGCAGGCCGAGGAGACCTGCATGTCGGTGCCCATGTCGAGCTGGCGGTACGAGGCCAGTGACGTCATCCTGATCGCCTCCGCCCGCTGCGGCCGCAAGCGAGTCGGGGGCAGAATGGCGGTGTGCGCCTTGCTGCGTTGCGAGGCTCTGTCCGCCACGTCCGCCCATCCAGCCGTATCTCCCCAGGTTGGTGACCTCGAGCGTGGTCATTTGCCGCGTGATCTGCCAGAACTGGCCGGCGAGGAGAACGATGGTCCATACGAGTTGAAGGGAGACCCAAACCGCTACAGTAAACAAAAACGCGTCGAACTGTGTCGCCGCACAAATCGCTTCGGGGAACAGGCAGGGAATAGGTTGGTCCGCTACGAGCGCAGGGACGTTTTCTTCGAAATATGCGAATGTGAGGTAGTCGAAGAGGATGATGCCAAGGACGAGTGTTGAAACGAAGATAACGAACTGGCGGTGGTTGTTGGTACCTACGCAGTTCCATACCCAAGGGCAGTGGTGGTCAAATCGTGCAACACAGCGGTCACAGACTCGGCAATGTTTAGATCTGAGAGGTTTCCTCGCCATGCATGATATGCAGAAGGTCTGGCCGTTAAGGCGTGCTTGTGAGGCAAGCTCCTCGATAACCATCTTGAGCTCTGCATCCGAAGCCGGCTTTGGACACGATCCGGCGTCGAGGGTGACTGCCCGGAAGAAGTTATATGCGCAGAGTAGGAAGAGCAATGCAAATGCGAGATGGGTGAATGCGTAGCCGGAAGTCCCTAACTGGAGGGTCAGCTGCAAGTGGGATGTGATCGAAGCCAAAGCCCACCTTGCACCAAGCGTGTGAACCAGCAGTACCCTACCCACCACATGGTACCGAGGATGATACCAGAGAAGTATGGGCTGTGAGTAAGGTTCTCGGTGTAGTTCTTGTGGTTGAGAAGCACACGGGTGACGATGTGATGCATGCCAAAGAACTCGGCGAAAGCGAGTGGAATTGCAGTGAACCAAGGAAGTATCGAGAATGTCTTGAAGATGAGGAAGAAGAAGAATGCGGGGAGGACCAATATCGCGGCCTTCGTATTGCGATCGCTCAAAGGCTTCGATTTCTTATGACCATCTTCTGACATTCCGCCTTCCTCCAGGGCACGCTTGTAGGCACCGATCGACTTGAGTTCGATGGCCATCTCTCGCGGAGTCTTCCCGTTCTCGTCTCGTGCGTTCAAGTCCGAACCCACCTCAATCAACTTGCGTATACAGACTTTGTTCCCACGCACAACAGCCCAATGCAAGGCTGTTAGACCTGTTTGGTCTTTGGAGATAACGCTTGCGCCATGCTTGAGCAACAGTTCGACCGATATTGCGTCTCCTTGATACGCGGCCCACATCAGGGAAGTATGCCCTTGTGCGTCTGGTGAATCAACAGCAATTGGCTGGTGTAAGATATACAAGAGTGCCATGATGACGGAGGAGTGTGTGACAAGGTGGAGAGTATTGAAACCTTGCTGGTCGGCTATCGTGGGATCGGCGTTACGGGAGATGAGAAGCTGTAGTATGTACAAATGTCCGTTTCTGGATGAGCAGTCAGAATACTGGCTCGGGGATAAGTCGATCATAATGCTGCGGGCTCCGCGGAATACTCCGACGTCAATGTCGGCCCTGGGGGCACAGTCGCCGCCTAAGGACCCTTGACACGCGCAGATACGCACAGCAGACAGTGAACGAGCACTAGAACAGACGTACCGGGCAGCCCATTGCAGAGGGGTAGCCATGAGGTCGCCGCCAGTAGCATCGACCTCAGCGCCTTGATCCAGTAAGTATTGACATGCGGGAAGGTTGGCGTTGATAGCGGCCCAATGTAACGCTGTAATATTCTGGGCGTCTCGGTCAGTGGCCTTGGCGCGTCCGGACTCGATTTCTTCGCGTATGTAGTTGAGGTCTCCTCTCTGAGCAGCCACAAAGATGTTCTAACAGGAGTTCTAAATCAGCGAGAGTGGAAGGAATGACCAAATAGGCTGACAAACCTGTTCAGCCTCGGACACGGTGGCAGTCACCTGTTGGTTGCTGAGGACTCCTGCGACATCGTCTGGGACCACTGTTGATGAGGAGGGAGCGCCTTTTTGCGGGACGAGGTCAGCGATGTCAGACATAGGTGGGTGCAAGTTTGGAGGCGCTTAGCTTCGACACGGACCACGATGAACTATTTCGGCGGGGCGGGAAACACTAGTACTAGTCCAAGTTACTATGCTACGATCATTTTGCACTCTTTCCTTACGCACATTATCGACCCCAAATGCCAGGGAACCTATGGAAAGCGTACGGTTCACGGATTGAGAAGAATCGCATGTTCACTGCCTGAGGAAGCCTCGAGAAGACATTGAAGATTATCAGATACATGATTTGTAATCCATCGATAACTTGGCTTCCAGGGGCTGGGGATCGAGCTCACCAGAACACGGTGCTGCCTGACTGCTGTCTGGGAGGTGGTCTTCATCTACCCATGGACCAGGGATCCTTTCTGCTGTCATAAACGTGGCGTCGTCCTCGAGGTCCTGACCTTCACCGGAGCTATTGGTCCCCCGCTTACAATGAAGGGTGTAGGCTCTCTTATCAGTGACACGCAACATGGTCGTAGGTTATCACTGATGCACCCAATTTGGACTCCTCTAACGCCTCAGTTTCACTGCCCACCCGGCAGAGGAGTGGTGTCATTCTCACTAGGCTAAACGTTCCCTCGAGAGGGCTCAGTGGGGCAATGCTGCCTACCATTGTGGTGTAACTTCGCTTCTGAGTCCCTCCCTTACAGTGATACGATTACCTGGGTATGAAGCAACAATACCTCGTGGGCCGTCGAGGATGTAAGGAACAGATTAGAGCCGTGCCCTTCCGACCCTGGAATTTTGGGGCCATTCCAGTGGTGCTACTCTCATGCTCGATGTCTTTTGGCCCCTTGCGAAGATATATAACCCTCTCACCCATACAATTTCAGGAGAAACCGGTTGCAGTTTGCGTTTCGCGTTTGTACGTCATAGCACTCTCCGGATGGGCTGATTTGTGTACTCACGCCATTCCGACATTTAGTGGAGCTCGCGACTCCTTTTCCAGTATCAATAACTTAGGACCCGACGACATCCTCCTTGCCTGTGCGTGGTACTCCAACGTCCTCGATGCGGTCGCCACGCCTGTGCTGAGAACCAGGATCACCGTAAAGGGCTGAAACCCTCGCCCTAAGATACAAGAATGGCTCTAACTATAAATCATGGGATTCCACACGCTCCTCAATATGTCCAGCACTGTCCCTTGTTCCCCAGACAACGCAGGTCCAGAGCATTTAGTCGGTCCGGATATCCTGGGATCATCAGTACGCGTGACCCAAACAATAATTAGTAAGTGTGATCCGCGGTCTGCCTATTCCCTAATCTTTGCAGTGTTGTGCCCTCGGTACTTTCCAAGTGTCGCCAAAGCGGAGAGAAATAAGCTTACCCATTAACATTACGCGGGCTATTTCATTCCGAGGATTCTTCGCCTCAAGCTATGCCATGCAGCTGCCATGCGGTTACGGTTCTGTTCAGATCTCGATATGCGAATTGCGAATTCACGGATTTCCAATCGGCTTCCATACCCCTCAATTGCTTAGCCACCGTAGGAATATCGCCTTTTTCGATCGCCTGTCATCGGTATTTTCTTTTCGGCGACTTCTCCCAGGCTGGTCACGGGCGCGAGGCAGCAGCCGATTCTATGTATGTATACGAATTGGAGTGATCATCATGCACTAGCGCTGCCTATTCCCATCATGTGAACTCCGATCCGCTGGCATTCTCTAACGCTGTGTTATTTGCCCCGCTCATTGGGGCATAGGACCCGGCGTCTATCTTGATGTGTCGGTCTTCTATGACGCTATTCCTTCCTCCTATTTAGCCCAGTACTGCAGCAGACGTCATGGCCATCCCTCACGCCATTAAGACATTCGCAATCACCCCCAGCTCCCCTTACTAGCCAATGCCCTATGATAGTCACCAGCCGTAAGTCGCTCTTATCTCCTTTTCCATGAGGCGTTTAAATTCTCCCTAGCATGTCCGCCATCACTCGCAACACAGACGAGGAGAGATTTCAAAGAGCGGTCCGGGAAACATACCCAGATAGGAACCACCTGCAGCAAACACTGTCAACTATCCGATTACAACTTGAAAACGGTCAAGCCATCCAGTCCAGTGAGGTGCTCAGACTGCTGGACCGTGACTCACACACCGGAATGTACACGTGCTCCTGGCATGAGAACGCCACACTGTGCAAGTGGCTGGGGTCACAACGTACCAGCCGGGCCGAAGCACACATCAATAATCATCTAGAACGACGACCATACCTTTGCGATAGTACCCAATGCGGATCTGACAATTGGTCGGCAGATTTCTTGCTTCCAAGTCACAATGTTGGCTTCATACGACCTTCTGATAAATTTGTTCTGGTTCGATAGTGGTGCCGCATTTTACTCGAGCGAGGACCTCAATGCACACCAGACCCGCGGGGGCCACGTGCCATGCACCAGGTGGTACGTATCCTGTTTCTTGGTGCGGCTCTTGTTTTGATCTATAACGCGGACAGCGGGAAGGGCATTACGGCACAGAACATGACCCGCCACCAATCATCAAGTGCATGTTCTTGACTAACCACACCATCTCCGGGACAGAATTTGGGATAGAACTTGAGACCTCTCCTCATGATCTTCTGCCCTATGCATGGCTGGACCTTTTGTTTCTGCTACCATGAACTCGCTTCATCGCGTCTTTTTGGTTTTCCCCAATGCTCCTGAGGGTACACATGTATTTATTTCGCGTACGGGCATCTATAGATTCTTTCTCCCAAAGGTTGGGGTGTTCCGCTCAATGTTGCAAGAGAGAGTACAGTACTGGGGTGTTACCACGGGTGTGAAAACTTTGACGGGTGTGATAAGAGAATTCACGATGTAACCGTACCGCCTCGGAGAAACCGGCTGTTCGGATGTCGCTCAATTTTTGATCATAAAGGACGGGAACATTAAATCCGCAGCGGCATTGTGACGGTTCACCAATAGTACGAATATTTCGGAGGTACTGATAGTGTAAATATAAGGCCGGTTCGCACTTCTCAAATGTTTGTATGGCGGAATGTCCGGCTCAGCATTCCGGTTCCTTCTTCAGGCCCGAGAGTACAACATGCATATCACTTTGCCGAGTTTTTACATTTAAAGTGTGTCCTATGGCGTGATCGCCTACCGGTGCATGATTACAGCCGATGATTAGTGCAGGAAGCATGCATAGCCACTTCGCATATTGCGTAGTTCACACGTCATGGATATTTTAAAGTTCAATAGTACATCCTATGGACCACCTCAAGCGTATGTCGTAAGTCGGGTCACCCCGGACAGGAAGAATCATCACTTATAGAGTGACGAACACGCGTTCGGGCGAATGTATTAATACAGGTTGTTCGAGGGTACGGTTTTCCCGCTGGGCGTTGCCGGTGGATTAGGCGGAGGAGACTTCCTGCAGGGCCGCCCACCCGGAAGACGCTTGAAGAGAGCTCGCTTGACTGATGCTTTATCAGCCTTTGTGCGACGTATCGCAGGTCTCAGAAATAGAACGACCACACGAATGTGGTTTCTGGCATTTTTGCATGTTAGTTGTTTTGAGAACTCCTCAGTAGGGTGTCCCGTAGCCTCCAAGTCAGCGCGGGAGCCTGAATCGGAAGCAACGGGGCTTGATTGCTGATATCTCTTGAACTACTGGGAAATGTGTACCAGTGCTGATTCGACGAAGCAGGGCATTGGTGTAGACGAGGCTCTGGGTTTACCCTGTGATTCGCGGTAGGGATATTCTGGAGATCGTGGTCGAGAGAGTAATTAAAGGAGCTGGTCGTGCGCAGCTTGACGAACCTTTTGGCTTCGAAGAAGGCGGGGGGGAGAAACAATTTATCTTCGACTGTCTTACTTTGGTCCGAGAGGGACTTCGTTCTCTATACGCATTTTGAGGATTTGTCTGGTCTTCCTTTTGCTCCAGGGCAGTCAATGCGAGGGTTCACTGAAGAAGAGTCCATTGAGGCAGTAAGTCCACTTCAATGTAATATTACTGTACCCTGTATGTGATGAGTGCAAGTAGTGCGCCAATTTTTTGAAGGGTGTGACTGCGCGATGGCCGAACCATCCGCATTTCTCAGAGTCGGCTTTACACGGGCCCGGTAGAAAAGATTTATCAATGGCGACTGACCAGAACACTTCTCGATAGGGCAGGCTCAAGACGCGAACCACCTTCCCGAAGGGAGCACAAACCCACGAATGCAAGTGTGTACTCGGCCCTCCAAGAACTCTCCCTGGATTTCTTTTCTAGATACAGGCCAAATACGAATATAGTAATGCTGCTTCTATGTCTCCTCGGCTCGATGAACAAATCCGGCATTTAAAACGAAAAGAAAGGGTGGGCGCAACAGATGGACGACGGGGATGTTGGGTAGAGTAGCAGGTGTAGAGGTCATGGTCATAGTCATGACGGACTACACAGTGGCCTCCGGTACGGCGGCATACTTGCGCCGGAACTTGGAGTCGATGCTCTCGAGGTAATACGTGCCCGGCCAGAGGTTGTCAAGAGGGCCACTCGGCTCATACGGAGCAGAGTTGTGGTTCTTCTCGCGGATCTGTGATTTCAACCCAAAACGGGCGTCAGTAGAGGGGTTCCAAGTGCAGACGCTGGAGTAACCGCACGCACCTTCAATGCCTCGACAAACTCCTCGCACGGAACGACCTTCATGCTCGCGAGGCGGTTGAGGAGGTCCAGCTTCGTCCTGATCTCGGAGGTGTCGCCCTTGACGGTGATGGCCCAGTAACTCGCGGCGCACCCACTGCCAAATGCAAACATCGCGATCCGCTTGCCCTTGATATCCGCTGGCTCAACGGTCGACAGCAGCGACGCGAGGCCGCCATAGAGCGACGCCGTGTACATGTTCCCGCACCGCTGCGCGCATTCCATCGACGGCTCGACGTGTTTCTTATAGTGACCCTTCGAAAGTGAGACAAACGTCTTCTCCAGCGTCTTGTCTGTCAGCGACTTTGCGGGTGTAAGGGCCAGAAGCGCTTGTGCTTCCTCCGCGGGAATAGAGGCGTACTCCGGCGCGGATGGGTTGGCAACGAAGTCGTTGTACATCTGGAAAGGTGTCTCTTGTAAGAAGCGTAAGTCAACGAGATAAGGAGACGTATCTTACCATGCGACCATGCGACTTGGCGACGAGCTTGCCATAAGGCGAGTGGTATACCATATAGTCGAAGTCGTTAAGTGACGAGGGGCGGTTTTCGCAATCGCCGTTGGCAGCGTTGATTCCCTGGGAAAGAGCAGTTCGTTTGGCGTACTTCTCTTTGTATCGCTTGTAGGCGTTGTCGAGCGCACTGAGGTAGGTGGTGATAGAGAGCGGACCATCGACGACAGGGTATTCAGACGAGAGGTTAGGCTTGAAGAAGTCGTAGGTGTGCGACATAAAGGTACCATGAACGGCTGCGAACTGGTCATTGCGCCGTTCCGCACACAATCGAGTGGGATCTAAACTCACGCTCGAAGACCAAAGGGGCATTCGGCCCGATGAGGATGGCACACGCACCGGCACCACCAGCTGGGCGGGCGCTACCCTCTGCATAGATGGCGATGTCACCGGCGAAAACAATCGCGTTCCGACCATCCCAGGAGGAGCTCTCGACCCAGTTGATTGCATTAAAGATAGCAGCGGTGGAACCATAGCAGGCATTAACGCTGTCAACGCCTTCGATGTCGTGGTTGCCCGCTTCCTCGAACAGGCACATAAGCACGGTTTTGACCGACTTTGCCTTATCGATGATGGTCTCAGTGCCGACATCGAGACGTCCAATAGACATGGGGTCGATGTCGTACTTCCTCATCAAGGAAGAGACGGCTGGATAATGGTGCATCAGAATGGGGTCGGGAGCGGGGGATGGACGTACCGTTGAGCGCGAATGAGTTTATGTCCTCCCTGTCGTCAGTGAAGACCATGTATTTCTGACCAAGGCCAATGGTGTATTTTCCAGCAGGAACGCCATCGAATTGCTCTAGGGCCTCTTCGGAGATGCACTGTGGGGAGGCGGCGCGAGGGTCGGGTGAGACACAGATGAAAAGGCGGGAAAAGACAAACGCACACGACGCGGGAAATACATTTCCATGGCAAGGATTCCGACATCCTGGGGACGAGCAGTGGCCATTTTTGACAAGTAGAATCCGGGGGCAACGCGGGGGCGAGGGACAAGAAGAGAGGAGGTGGAGGTGAGACGAGGTATTTATGTGTTCTTCGGGCTGAATAGGCGTTGTCGTACCAGTGCGGGAGAGAAGGCACCCGTGGTACGATCACGCCTGGCCCTTTATTTCCGGTCGACTATGACGTGACTTGTATATGGAAGAATCTAGTAGCATCTGGCTTGGTATATCATAAAGATGATTTTATGAAGATATTGGGAGCTTTTGCAAGACTCATCGATTGGATTGATCGAGAAAATGGCTCAGGGGCAGCACACCGTAGTCTTGATACAACTTGGCAGAGTTAGCGATTCTTGAGAAGTAAAGGTGTAATTTGGAATTATGCTGGAGTGCTGAACACAAGGTACGTATTGCGCCGCTAAAATGGCAGGGAATAATTCCCGTAGTGGTATAATGCGATTAAAATCTGTCTAACTATGCTGGTTGGTAGCCAGTAATCAAGTATATTCACGTCGGTCTTCGCCTTTAGTAGCCCTTGACAGGATGTGCAGACGACATCAAGGGATTGTAGCTGGACTGCAGTGGCTTGCAGCTTCTCGCATCCAGGTCGAAGCCTGAGGCGTCTTATTATCACCCCTCTGAGCCTAGAATCAAGCCCTGTAAAAGGTGGCAGAGTTCAAACACCGAACCAAATACCAATCCTTGACCTCTCCACTGCCGCCTCAACACACACAAAAATCAAATCACTATGGCTAACTTGACCAAGCTCGAAGGCCATCTCGCTACCAGGTCTTACATTGAAGGGTACGTTGTCGGTTTTCCCACCACTTTTTTCGTTGGTTTTTTCGCGATCGATCGTGCATCGATGGGCGGGCGGCCCGCGAGCGAACGTGTGAGGGCGCACCCCTCTGTTACCAGGAATACCTTCGCTACACCCTAGGTGATCTGCAGGATTCGTCAATTTGCTCCACCCGTGGCGCCTGTCCGCCCAGGAAGGAGAGGTAGCGATCGCCCGTCTTGCTCCAACCTATTGGCCATTCATCTTCATGAGAGACCGTAGACTTGCTGTTCGACTGCGATAGCGAACGGGCGGTCCACCTATCCACCGATCTGCACTCGACCAACCACCTTGCATTGCACGACAAACGATATGATGAACACAACGCTATGGTCCGTGTTTCCAAGTAAAGCGATTAAGACCCGCTTGAACAACGTATGCCGAAACCTACTTGCTATGGCTCTCTGATCCTCCCTACTTTCATATTTCGCTCATTTAGGCTGAGCTAACTAAAGCCTCTCCACCTCCATTCACGTGATGGCGCTGTTTGTGGTGCAGGTATACCCCCTCGCAAGCCGACGTCTCTGTCTACAAGGCCATAACCTCGCCACCGACGACTACCAATGCCGCGAGATGGTATAACCACATCAAATCATACGCCGCGGAATTTGGGTCCCTCCCTGGCTCTTCGGAGGGTGGTAAGGCTTTCCTTGGTGGTGCGTCCTGACAAACTATTGAGCAATACCCGATCTGACCTTTCTCACCCCTCTGTGCAGGCGCTGCTGAGGAAGAAGATGAAGACATTGACCTCTTCGGGGACGATGACGAGGATGAGGATGCAGAGGCCGAGAAACTCAAGGCCGAACGCCTGGCTGCGTACGCTGCGAAAAAGGCTACGAAGCCCAAAACTGTCGCCAAGTCCGTGGTCACGTTCGAGGTCAAACCATGGGATGACGAGACGGACATGGTTGCGCTCGAGAACGCCGTGCGTAGTGTCGAGATGGACGGCCTTGTCTGGGGCGCGAGTACACTTGTGGCGGTCGGGTATGGTATCAAGAAGTTGCAAATCACTATTGTTATTGGTAGGTCTACGTGGTTCGATCGCAGTAGCTGGCGTTGATCCATTTCGACTTTAGAGGACGATAAGATCTCGCTTGACGACTTGCAAGAAAAAGTCGCTGAATTTGACGACTATGTCCAGAGCTCGGACATTGCTGCTATGCAGAGTACGTCGATTTTCCCTCTCCGATTCTTCTCGCTGACCCACGAATTTTCCATAGAGCTCTGATCGTCTCTCGATGACGTATGTGTAAATGCTCGAGTGTGTATTGGAGTATTAGGAGACAAATAAATGTGTTGTACGACCTATTCCTGATGTCCATTCCAATTATTGTGAAATTTGGCGAAAGGTGATTGGCCGCTGTACGTTGGACTCTGACCACCTGTCCGTCGTCGCCACCTTCCGGTCGTTCGCTGCTCTCGTCCGGCCTCTGGTCGTAATTCAAGTCAAGCTATCTTTATCGTCGCTTTCATCCCCGTTCTTTCCTCAATCCTAAGTCGCCGCAGAAGATGTATCTCGCCCTCCTTTGTCTGCTCTCGATCCTCGCCTCCATCTCTGTAGCGTCACCTGCTCCAGCCCTCAGGTACGCCCGGGATCCACCGCGCAACGCTGCCGAGAAGCTCGCGCGAGATGCACACCTCGAAGCACTCGGCTTGGAATCGGGGTTGAGCAAGCGCACCCAGTTCCCCGATTCCCCGCCTAGTTGCAAGCTGTGTGAGAGGGACTATACCAACATCCAGAGCTGTGCAAATGCCAGTGTTGTGTTTAGTCAGCCCAAAGTTGTGCGTTCCACTCCCCCCCCGGGTGGGGGGGTTGTTGGCCAACAAGGTGGTGCTAATAGCTAAGACTATGTTCGTAGATCATCTTCAACCCACTACAATTCATCGATGTGATCAACTGCGCGTGCACCGATACCTTCCAGTCTGCCTACCCGCAATGTGTCGACTGTTTTACGCAAACCAACCAGACCGGCTTTTTGGTTCCAGATAACGGTCAGTGCTTAAATTTTCGTCTCAATTCCTGTAGCCGTTTCCACCTCTTGGCGGTTGTACAGCCCAGATGAGTCTAAAATTACGAAACGGCTCTCGGAATGTGTTCCATTCTGAGGCGATTAGACAACAAGCAGTCATCCCCGAGTTCACTCCGGGGCACGCTTCTAATTAGCCTTGGTTTCCGTCACGCCTGCCTCATAAATGATGGCTGGCATCCGCTTTATTGTGCTTCTCGTTGGGTGTAAGACCAAGTGACAATGGTCCTGACCACCCATGCGCAATTTTGAAGGATCCTGAGGGTGAAATTGATACAGGATAGTGCGGCGTACGCCTGAGCCTCAGGGGCGATTGCAATAAGGCCTCTGGCATGCTAATTCTCGTTGGACGCAGACATCCTTGCACGACTTTTGGTGCATAGACCTTAGACTGAGAATGTACTCATTCACCGTAATCCGGTCACAATGGTGGACGAGTCGCCTCGAACGTCCCTCGCTGATATAAAACAGACAACCCGACTTCCTCCACCTTTCCGCATTCCCGATCCTTCAGAAAAGTAGCTGACACCGTCCCCCCCCCTTAGGCAACCTCTCCAGCGTAATAACAGGCATGCGCGAAATCTGTGCGATGCTCTCGACCCTCTTCGGCGGAGTAGCCTCGGGGAACTCGCAACTGCCCGGCCAGACGCCCATCACCGTCTCGGACTCGTCTGCCTTCCATCAATGGGCAGGCGCGTTTGACGGCATGCGCGGTGCGGCGTTTGGGATGCTCGCCGCATTGGTGGGTGTGGCGGTGGGCGGGTGGACGGTATTCGTATGATATCCCGAGCTCGTTTGACGGACT
>Ga0307513_10002560_pt1 | contig 25116 bp, 24 predicted proteins | sample 15_EM_MG_FD_202174 | JGI IMG/M metagenome (GOLD analysis project Ga0307513, IMG submission 202174) | Populus trichocarpa ectomycorrhiza microbial communities from riparian zone in the Pacific Northwest, United States - 15_EM | ecosystem: Host-associated > Plants > Roots > Unclassified | place...
CTGGCCTACAATAATGGAATTGTGCCAGGTTGTGCCATCAGCCAATCTCACTACACTCTGGCACATCGTTGTGCCGTGCCGGGCACATTGGCATGGCACAAGGCACTTCAAGTGCCAACAACGCTAGGCACAACCCGTCCTATCGATCGATTTTGCACATTAAAAAGGTTACGTCACTAACACAAACAAATCTTCATAGAATATCAAACCCGCCATCCCCTCATCCATTTGTTGGGTCATAAAAATACAAAAGCCCTTATTAAAAACGAAACGCGAACACCACTCATATCATAAAGCCATGAAAAAACTGCGCACATAACCACAGCCAGCCACAATCAAACGCCAAACTGCTGACTTAATAGCGATAAGCCACAACAGTAGTATTCCTCCTCCAAATCCACGCCGCTAACACCGCAGTGAAAAAGAACATGATGATGTTCATAATGCCAAGAGCATACGCCGCCTTATACATAGAGCAATCCCTGCTCCAGTATCCATTCGTGTACCCGTATCCCCAGTCGATCCCGACGCAATCCGCATTCGGGATGAAGGGCGCGAGAAGCGCGACACCAGCAATGAGAACGCCGAAAAAGCAGAGATCGATAATCGCGGCCCAAATGGGGAGATGGCGGCGGTAGAAGAGCGAGATTGTGGCGATTGCCCAGACTGTTGCGAGGATCGCGACGATGAAGAGGCAGAGGATGTCGGAGAAGGCGGTGTTTTCAATCGAGGGATGTTTACTGACGAAGTAGGCTAGGATTCCCCATATGGGGATGAGGGTGAGGATTTCCAAGATGCGAAGAAGTGTGAAAAAGGTTCCGGGCCACATGATTGCGGTGTTTGGGAGCAGATTCTATTGAAGTGGGTGATTATGGAATGGAGGCGTTTGGTGGGAGGGGAAAAGGCGGGAGGATAGTTTTCGATGCTTTTTATCTTTCGCTTTCGTCCGCGGTGTGGTACTTCTACTTGTTGTGGCCGGCGGGATACAAGCTGAAGGGAACACGTTGAACGTTATATAGCAATCGCCGAAAGCCTAAGTTACCGATAGTATCTAACAGTAGGTGCTGTAAGGAATCAAGTTTTTTCCTAATATTGACGATCAGCACAGAACCATGCTATGACGCCCGTTCCTTGCAACGGTGCCCAGTTCATTGGGGCCTCTAAGTCGGCAATTCCCAGCGAGTAGGAAGTAGACTACCCGCTCATCACTTTTCCAGGGGGGTAGAAATCTCATCCTGTCCAGCTTTGTGGATAGTTGGTTGTGAACATGCAATAGAATTTTTCGTCACAGACAACCAAAGCACGCGCGCGCTCCCAGCTGCTCCGACCAACGCCCATTCGAGCAGCAAACGATAGCACCTAAATGTCGCAATTCGGACCCCATCAGCGGTTCTTTCATCTTCTTTGAGATACTCGCAGACAATGATCTCCATTGCCAAACTCTCAACTTCGCCTACGTTTTGCGGGAGCATTCCTCCCCCAATTCAACAAGCAAAGCCTACTGTAGGTCAGCTCTTCCAACGACTCTTGCAAGGGAAACCCCACTGGCTCTTGGCGCTTCGGTTAGTCCCGAGCAAAGGCCAAGCCTTGCTAGCAAACTTGGCCTAGCATTAATTCTTGCCAGGAAATGCGTTTACTTGCACAGCAGTGTCGTAGCGAGAAGGGACCTTGTTTGTGGTGATGATGGTCACGCGAGGATTGTTGTTTTGATGACGCAGTTAGTTAGTCCAGGATCAAAACCAGCCGCATGGGAGCAGTCCATGCTCGGAGGTACGCATCATCTCGGTACCGGAAGTACTAGTCCAGTTCGGTTGGGCCTTTGGGCAAGAAGGTCGCAAACAGCGATCTCTACCGTACTAGTACTCGAGTAAAGTTAGATCCTCTTAGGACTTTTCGCGGCACGGGATTCGTCAGAGCTCGACCGCTGGTGAAGTGATTCTGTCGGACGGCCAGCCATAGGAACGGGAGATAATTCCGTAGTACATCTCGAAGGCGCAGTCTACTGCACTTAGAGCAGCTTTGCCAAGTAGTCTACTAATTCAGAGTCGTAATCCCTTAGAAAAACCTTGTAGTCGAAAAAAAAAAGGCCACCGCACGAGGGACCGAGCCCTGTAAAGAATAGGGAGGAAAGAGGGGAAGATAGAGGAGAGAATCAAGAATGAGGATGAGGGTCAGGATGATAGAGCTTAACAAGAACATGATGTAAGGACGTCAAGGCTTAGCTTATTTTCCTAGCCCGCAAGGATAGGTAATCTAGGGTTTGGAATGGGCTCATATTGGGCATCGTTGGTCACTCGCCATTCGTTTCTCTAGAGCCACCAAAACGTACGAGATACCGTATCGGTGGTACGATAATAGCGCATATAATGCCTGCGGGCCCCCGCGCGAAAATTTAGACATTGAACTTACGATTCTTCGAAAGGCGGTTCTAGCCAGCCAGATGTGCCGGAGCCTTACTTAATTCCCGTACTTCATACACAGGTTGCCACCTCTCTCTTAAGCCTTTTTCTCTAGGTAAATTGTATTGCGAATAGCCCACTGAGTTGATCGCCTGGCACAGTACGAGTTTTTTGTATCTAGATTCCAATTTTACGGGATCAAATCTGGCATGAGTCTTCCGTTCTATCTATTGCCAAGGAGATTCCGGGCTATGATCTGCGTTTACACGGGTGGTGGCTCCTACTGGACCGTCCACAAATACTCGTACAGCAGTAAAGCCTCCATGAGACCACACGATCATAATATCCCGACAATTATTCGATTAAAATCCTGTCGGCCGGTGTCACATTCCTCTAATGTTCCGACTATGTCGGTTGGCTGATATCTCCCTATCAAGTGGGCGACTTCTCACAGGTATGGATTTCTAAGTTGCAAGATTTCAGCCATCAATATCACGGGGGGCGGGAATCCCTCCAATTTAGAATATGAGTTTTTAATCAATGGAGGGAATATTCGTTCTGGCAGTTTTCAAAAGCGTTCTCTCGGCTTAGAGATATAGCTATCCGGTTCAGAAAGTTTGTTATAAACATCAACGGGAAGTCATTCATAGACTAAAGGTAGGTACACCGGACCTGTAGAACAAGCCACCCGCCAGTATCACACTGTACTTGGGCACAGGACAGCGCACTAATTATCCCTCTTTCTAACCCCCCCCCAAAAAAAATCACTTCCCAGCCAGAATGGGTCTGCCGCTCAGCTTGGAGAGGGGCCTGCTATCACGGATCACCCCGGGAATGAGGTTGAGCGTTTAGATTGGACAATATTCAGACCGGTATGTTGACTAGCAGCTTTCCCTCACACTCCACTTACCCTCCCTCAAGCTCTAGCTAAAATATCCTAGTACAGCCAGGGGGGGGGGAGTGAATCATGGCTTGTTTCTAGGCGAGGGGTAAGCCACAGCTAGCTTGTGGTACAACATATTGGAGGAATAGCTGGTCTGAGGAGGAAAGTGGGAGTAGGGCATGGGCACCATCTGTGTCTACCGCCACCACTGCTAAGTAGTAAACTCATAGTGTAATGAGAATCGTACGAGCGGGTAGGTACTGCTCAACGGAGGTGAGAAGGTGGGGCTTAAAAACTCTAAATTTGGGAGCTCCAGTCCTCTACATAGTATTGACAAATACGGGCATGAAAAGTCTATCGTACACTACCGTACAGGGGGTAGGGAGTCAATATTTGTGATCATGTTTTCTGTTGTAAATGCTCAGAGGATTATAAGATCTGGCTGTGCGATATGTTGTGTCTTTGCTATTGCTTGAGCTCCTGTCATTGCAGAAACGGGTAAAATTCGCGCAACGGTGTGAGGTTCCCTATGTGCTACACCTACCTTTCGCTGGTGTGTCATCTAGTAGTCCTGGCGAAAAGTCCATTGTTGCGGTAAATTAGTAACTTACAAACACAATTCCCATATCACCTGGGAGCAGGCAGAAAGAGAATCCGCGATCTTGCGGTAGAGGAAACGCCTTAGGCTTCGTAAACTCCCTATAACCGGAGAGCGACACCAAAACCTCCGGCAAGAATTTACCCAATAATTAGCTCATAACGTAGTATCGCGGGGCTCTGGCCATCCTCATGTTCTATCACTCGCATGATTGGGGACATATGTTCATCGAATTGTCTCAATCAACCAGAAGAGGGATGAGTCGAACCTCAGAAGAATTGGATTTTCCATTATCTCGGAAGGGTGTTCGCTAAGTTGATAAGGCAGGTTCCCTTCCGTCAAAAAAAAGTGAATATCTCAATCCACGAAGCCAGATGTCGGGACTGATCTGTTGGTGTGATGTGTTTGGTATGACCTGCTGGTAGCAGTAATTGTAGTCATGCTTCGTTTCTCCCGTAGACGAAATAATTGTGCAAAAAAGAAAAGAAAAGAAACCCCCTCTGCGGGAGCACTGTACTTAGTGTGTACGGTAGGCCGCGTGAGCTTCCTTCCTAACTTTTTCTGGCCTGTAGCTACCCAGGGACACAAAAGTGTACCCGAAAGCAAACACGCTCACAGCGCCTTGCAGGTCTATCTAGAATCTCGCCGATTTTGCACCCCAGAGAGGAAGTGCTATTGGATATAAGGAGAGAAAAAACGACAACCCGCGCCCCACTTGCCCAAGATGCTGCTATCCTTTTTTTCCCCTCAAGGGTTCGTGGAGGCCGTGTATGGGCGCTTCTCGTATTCCGGTCACCGGGGAAGTGAATTTTCGTGTTGGGGGAGAGGAGGGAGACAGAGAGGGCTAGGGATAAATACTCTCCACTCATCCTAATTGCCCATTACTCAGTCCTCACGAATATTCCCCCCCTCACACAGACTGACTATTCATTCTAAGATATGAAGATCCTGCTCATTCTTCTGGCCGCGCTGGCTCTCGCGAGAGCTCTCCCATCTGAGGGGGATCGGGATATCGATATGGCCATATTCGATTCTTCCTCGCCCAGAATCGCTGAAACCGACGAAATTGGAGAGGCCACGTATGAAGTGGTATCTACTAAAGGGGTGTTCGACCGCATGGCTCTGAATAAGAGGCAAAGCGACTTGGAAAGCTTTTGTCATGTTGGCTGCGCTGGATACAACCTCATGGGAACCTGCTATCTTGTTTGCTGCCTTGTGGGTTCCAGCCATTTAATATTCTACTGGATGTTCTGTGGTGTTTAGAGTGCTTACGGGGGTGGGTGTAGAAAAAATACAATTGCTGCAATATTCCATCCGCCCTCTGGAAGTATACTTTCCCTGGGTTGGTTGTGGGTTGATGCCTGTGTTAACTTGGGCAGTACACGAACAATAGGGATACCCTCCCTGAGGTCGATTATGTATAGTTCCACTTACACTTACCCCGGGGCCCCGGATACAATCTCTCTTTGGTCCACCAAGAGCTGCATCAGGACCGGGAGGTATTACTGCCTCAATACAAGAAAATATTATTTCTATAACGTGAGTTACAAGTGTATTTTATCTGACTATTCGCCTATATTTGATATTGACTGCTTGGACAGATTATCGATCCCGGAAGTGATGTCGGCTGGCACTCTATGTATCGGGGCACTTGTTAGAATGCCTCAGCTCCGCGTTTCACGGCAGTCGGAATTTGGGGGCTGGTTAACGGAATTTTTTTGAATATTGGAGAGAAAGGTTTTCGAGTAGGATAGGGATCTCTAGCTTAGGTGTCCACTCGAATTTCACAAGTGAATGGTGAACCTACTTGTTCGGGTTCACTCTGGTAAATTGGGAGAATAGTGGATACGGTAGTAGATACAGCATCGAACTCTTGCCTCATTTTCCCTGCCCTGTAGGCGATTCTGTGCTCAAGCTGCGGTGTGATACCGATCGGAGCCTTGGGAAACAGTGTCTGTTTCCCCATGGGGAACCAGACTGTTTAGCTGATAGTAAACCCATAGCTAGGGAGAGGTAGTGCAGGGAGTTTCCTTGCGGGGGAACGGTCCCGGGCCCGGATTATCCACTCAGCCTGCCAAAGCGACCTTGCTGTCATGAATAGAGTTGCCAAAAAGATTCGCGATACTGTCGCAGGTCAACCAGGAATCAACTTCGGAAGGATCAGAACCGATCATGCACCTTCGCAGAGAATCCCATTGCAATCTATCGATGCTGTAGGGAATTTAACATCCCTGTTGGTGTTTGCGAGAGATGATGAACCCCGACAACAGTGGATCCAGTGTCCACTGAGCTCGACAAAGTCGGTGCTCCACTTAAGACGGCAGGGATCATGCCAGACGTCTTGCCTGCATTTAACCCTTCAGCGTTAGCACACTTGACCTTCTTATACGCTAATGGGTCATCAATACGGTAATGAGATGCTAGGGTTGTTTGTCGCCCCCACAAAATGGTGAATTCTCGCCATCTCTACCGCAGCGAGCCCGTCCACAAAACACGTGGGAGTCGTGGTTGACCGAGATGGGATTAGTCGCCAAACACTAACTCGCTGCGACATCCGTCACCTCCTAACCCCGACCTGACCCCCGTCGCGCCATCCGAGTTCGTACGTGGACCCCCGGCACGCTTGCCACCAACACTCACCGCCCACCGTCACTTCCAATAGGGTCGGGTCCAGGCCGATTTATCTTCTGTATTTCCAGCAAGTCATTCGATTACAGCATTCCGAACCCGAGCATCCCCAGGAGCTTCAACCGTCCGGACTTCGCACAGTTGATAAAGCTGGGAAAGCCACATGTGGGGACGTATTTTTTGACGGAATTGCCAAAATAGTTTAGCATAGGAGACACCGGTAATCAGGAAGGAATATGACGATGATGAGAATCACATAAATGGGGGGAGGCGGGTTTTCCATCCTGTTTATGCACCACCATACTCGAGTAGTTAACCTGTAATTTTTATATCAATATGAGCTCCCAGATGACGATGGACTACCGCTATCATCCCGCGCGAGATCTATCGGCTTTTAGTCTGGGGTTGGCAAAGGGTTAGGGTTTGAAATATCCAGGCACGCACACGGTGTGCTTCCTTGTGATCAGATAAACCTTCGGGAAGTAAATTACGCCATGATATAAGCCATAGCGGCAGTTGAACAAATTTTAATGTCGGCATTTGTGGGGAAAGATTGATTCACGGAATCCTTTGACCGATATACATGTAACACTCGTAGATACTTGTACAGGGGTCAAACATGCAAAAGTGGTACGGAGCAGGGGTGTTGGTTTTGATTTTGGTCGAAATTAGTGGTAAGCCATAACCAGCTTGCCTGGAAACGCAAACCCTCCATCGCTTAACAAGAGCCTGGAGGCTAGACACCTTTATCCGTCGATTTGTCTCTTCATCGCTGACTAAGATAAGAGGAAACAGAGGCCCCCACCAGGGTTATCCTTCTTAGGGAGCTATTGCCAATGACATTTTATTACTTTATCTCTGACCCTCGTATTCGCTAGGACGCTGAACCGTACTAGATACCGAGCTCATACTGATACAAATACAGTACCGATTGCCACCACGTTAGCGTCACTCTAGTGTCCTGCTTCGGAGGCCAAGAAAGGGTATATTCCAACCTCACGGTATGATACCTGTGTTTCAACCACGTCGCGGTGTCTTACGACCAGCACCCTTCCAACCGCAGAGCCACCAAAATATCTAAGAATAGGCCCAAGAAGAATCAGCCCGAGAGGCTCACTCACAGCGAGCTTTGCATAAGACCTTCTACATATTACGTGATCCGAAAATTTGCGCACTTCTAGCCGCACATTAAAACTCCACCGCGACCATCCACCAATTCTCCCTCTTTTAACCCTCTCACACTCACTCTACAACCATGAAATTTCTCCCCTACCGCGCGATAACCGCTTTTACATGCCTACTTGCCTCTACCGCTGCCGCTGAAACAACACTAGCAAGCCCCCCTCGCCTAGTACCCTATCCGATCGCTAGCGGCGGCGCAGCCATGTGCACGGGCGGCTCATTCGATGCCTGTGTTGGAGATGTGATATGCGTGCAATCGTTCCCCGAGAGCTGTCTCTGCCAGAACAATGCCAATATGAGGTGTGCTTCTGCATGTAGAGCTGCAAAGCCCAAGTTGCAGAGCTGTGTGTAGGGGAGGGGGAGGGGTTCGCGGTGATATAGTGTGTCTGGGATAGGAAAGGGCGGGGTAATTTCTGGGCCTTGTTTTTGGGGAGATATGTGGCTTTGGCTATTTTATTTGTTACCAGGGTGGAAACGATGGGCTGGCTGCGTGTATTCCTGCCATAACGTACTAAAGATGGGGATTTCCACGTTCTGTCAAGCGGCCAGTTCTGGAGATTTTGGGGATATAATATATGATTCTAGTTTATCCCATAATTCTTGCCGATTGGGCAGCTCAATAGTAGCAGAAACTTACCACTGCCGCGCGTGTACGCGAGTGATTTTGCATGAACCCTTAATCCCGATATTGGAATTCGAGATCGGACCGGCTGCTTAGTATTGCTCCCGCGTGACACTGGGAGTCGGTGAAGGGGTTTGTTTCTGCGCCGTATGCCCACTCACCCTTTGACCCCAATGGGAGATGCCATAGCAGTTCATGGAGCAAGTGTCGATGAGCAAACTTGCACCATGATGCACGGTGACGCTAGTGTGATATGGCAGAGTTTGATACGATAGCTGAACTTAACAATTAATAGATATTGTCCAATGAAGCAATCTGAAATCCGGCTTAGATGCGCCGAACCATGTGGTGCTAGCATTACTTGTATAGTAGCAGGCAGCGAACATCTCTAGGAAGAGCCGACAAGCCACAATGGATGAGATGTCGCACAGAACAAACTTTCCTTCATCAGAAGCGCAGCTCCCGTGTCTCAGCCATCTCCGCCCTCGCAGACATACATACCAGGCACCATCGATATAGCGCTCGTTTAAGCTTGTGTACAGGGTATCACAGAAACAGACGCGACTAATCAACCGTATATACTACCGGCAGACGCCGCATATCGAGCATAATATACCGGTAGTCGCACATCATCATAATGGAACTCTTTGTGCGGGGAACTAGCTATTACGAATGAACCCGCTAGGAATCTACACCCTCCTTCCATACAAAGGCCCCCCCCCCCATAAGGAATCTCTCCGAAAGCCTCGCTATAACGAACGAAAAATCAGGAACTCTTGGCGCTTCTTATAACGAGGTGAGGCTGGGGGGATTCCGCTTCCTATCTCTCCATCCTGCATCGGAGAGCAGACCACACTGAAGTGGGGCAACCGAGGCAGCGTATCTTCTGCTGAATCCAGTAATCTTACCTTCCTCTCTCTCTGGCCCTATGGCTTGCTTGCTTTCTTGCCCGGCTGCTCGCTTGGTTGCTTGATTGCTTGGCTGCGTGCTGGATAGGCAGATGGAGGTTAACCTTCATACCACAGTGTATCTTAAATCTGGCTCCGGAGCGGGATGCGAAAACAGCACGAGAACAGCCAACCACCGTACTCGTACACTTACCGTTACTGTTACTGTGCCGCTCTCACCGCCTGTCGGACAGGCAACAAGTGAGTAAGTAAATTCGATCCTCGACAAGTGGTCAAGTGGTGCCCATGCGTGTTGCAGCCGGATGGACTGTACCAAGCAAGGGTCAGTTATATTATAGCAATGCTTGCAGTATTTTGCTTCCAACTACAGTATCTACGGTCTTGTGGGATCGACCTTGGTTGACGCATGGTCAATGCAGGCGATGGGGGCGATGGGGTGCGGTGGTCATGTTGGGTCCAGAAGTTGTCTGGGATTTTTCGGAATGATTAGGCAAAATGGGATCGGTCAAATCTTGCGATGAAAAAGGAGGGAATACGGTAGCTCCTCTTGCGCTTCTCAGCTCTTACAGAAGTTTTAACTCTTTCCGCTTCAGGAGATAACAGCCGTAAACATACTATTATAACCGTTCACCCCTCATCATACCACTTGTGCATTATTCACACTCGTCTACTGTTAAGTGCAGTACAGGATGGCAGCACTCCGCAGTAGTAGCCGTGATATTGGTATATTGTGCGCACGCACGCTAGTTTGGGCATTGGATTTTTTTGCCTCCATGCTTCCGCGTGATATATTTAACACGTACATGTTCCCGCACCTCATTATTTCCTTGCTCTTTGAATCAAACGGTCCAAAGAAAGTTTCACCAACTCATTGTGGGCTGTCTTTCTTTCTTCCTTTCTTCCTTTCTTACTCCTTCTTTGTGCCTACTCTCTGTGCCTTACCACTACCTATAAATCACTTGTCAACAATGGCGTCAACTAGTGCCTTTCCTCAGTCCCCACAGAGTCCCTATAGTGCTCCTTCTCCGGCGGATTCGCAAGGCCCACAACAGGGGCTTGATGGAGTGGTTATTGAAGCAGATGTATGCATGATTGTCTTGTTTTTTCCTTCCTCTTTCCTTTCTCCTGTCTTTCTTTCAACCTGCTCGCTTCCTTTGTTTGTCTGTTTGTTTGTCTGTTTGCCAATCCTGTTGATATAATGAATAGGTGACATCACTAGACGATGAAGATTCTGCATTCGGTTCCGACGCTGAGAGTTATGTTACTTCTTTGTCGTCTTCTATAACAAACTATCGATACGAGAATGGCAGGCGCTATCATGCGTAGGTTTTATCCTTCTGAATTGGTTGCTACTTGAGTTTGGCTAATTCCTTAATTGCTGTGATAGCTTTCGGGAAGGGAGTATGTTTGCTCGACTGAATTTGCAATAGTGAGGGATTATTGCTAACAATTTTTCCATCCTAGCCTATGTTCTTCCGAACGATGAGGTAAGAACTGGGTTGAACCATCAGATCGCCGGGATGGCGCTAATCGAGGATATGGTGCTAGGCCGAGAGCGATAGGCTGGACCTTCAACACCAGCTATTATTCCTTTTATTCGGGTTACATAGAGCTCCTCTCCAGAATCCGCAGAAGATATTAGACATCGGCACAGGGACAGGCATCTGGGCTGTAGAAATGGCAGATAAATTCCCATCGTCGGAGGTAAATTCCCTTAGATCCTCAACTTTAAATCCCTACCATTTACCTTCAAGACAACAAACGGTACTAATCACGGGCCCAGGTAATCGGCAACGATCTTAGCCCCATTCAACCCAGCTGGTGCCTAAACCCTCTTCCCTTAATGTCAACGGCAATTGCTAACCAATATTCTGAAGGGTCCCTCCAAACCTTCGCTTTGAAATCGACGATGCAGAATCAGACTGGGCTTACAAACGCGATTCCTTCGACTACATCCACACTCGCTTCATGATTGGCAGCATCCAGGACTGGCCTAAACTCCTCAGTCAGTCCTATGAGTTCTTGAAACCAGGTGGGTACGTTGAAGTTCAAGAAATTAATTGCGTTTTATACTCGGACGACAACACCCTCCCACCAGATAGCGCACTCAAGAAATGGTCTGTACTCTTGTCCGAGGCTGCGAGAAAGAACCGCCGCCCCAATGACATCGGCAAGGAACTGCAGTCCATGGTTGAAGAAGCTGGATTTGTTAATGTTTGCTGCGAGGTGTATAAATTGCCCATGACTCCCTGGCCAAAGGACAGCAAACTCAAGGAGATTGGGGCGTTTATGCTGGTGAATATGTTGGAGGGACTGGAGGCATTGAGTTTGGCGCTGTTCACCAGAGTCCTTGGGTGGAGCATAGAGGAGGTGATGGCATTTCTGCCATCCGTGCGCCAGGACATCAAGAGAAGGGATATGCATCCTCTCTATGACGTCTATGTCGTTTGGGGTCAGAAACCGGAGGTTTAAGGGGACAAAACAAGCTAGCGCGTAGCAATTAGCTTTGAAACTATGTACAGACATATCTCATTTAACTTTGGAATCTCACAACTTAATGATATTCTACGAGGTTTGATGATAATCAGTCTATATATCATCACGTGTGCAGCTACAGAACAGGAGGAACAGCATTGCTCAAGCATTTAATGAGGCATATCATATGGCGGCAATTATCACTCGGAAATCCAACACTCACGTCATCGCACGTCTTGGTAACAGCACCTTAGCATACCGATTGGAATATTCAACCCAAGTCTTATTCCCCAATTGGCGCACCCTTGAGCCTATGTTTTTCTCCATCTCATCTAAATCGATTCCTACAAACAGTGCGAAATAGCATCGAATCCCCTTATCCGGGCATCCCCCAAGCACGCAACATACACATTCTTAAGTCTCCGGTCTTACAAAAATACCTATTTTACACCGAAGAACACTCGACCTTAGCCTTTATACAAGGATACACAAGATCATTCATTCCAGCTTAGCTATGGGTCTTGGTAGCTGGGAAACGGGGGCCCAGCGGAGTGCCCGGACATAGCCAAGCTCTTGTGCTAGTGGCGGCTCCTATCATCTGCATTGCGCCTAACGGCATGGCTTTCAGCATTCCTTACCGGCGATCCCTCAGTGGGCTACGGGTGTCTTGGTTGCGGCTGTTATATCGATAGATACCGTTGACCGGGATAGATTACAGATTAGTGTGGGCTTAGGTAGTTAGAACCATAGAGGAAGCAGAGAACCGACCCACGCCCCTACAATAGAGCAAGGGGAGTCAACTGTTGATGAGAAGTTGGAGGGAAGAAATTTCCTAACGAGTACCCAATGTTGGGTTTCTTAAGGGGCGTGCGGTTATTGGCCATGCGGACATCCGGTTATTTGGATATGGAGTCGAGTGCATAGGCGGATGTGCGGGTATGAGGATATGTGTCGTGTGATATCCGGTGATAGGGAATGTGGTTTTGTGGTGTTGGACGGCTAGGCACCTATTATAGCAGTGGATTTTTGCTTTCACATCTTACGCCGCTAGATGTCGGGCATTGGTTTTTCACTTTGTTGATACCTATTGCTATCGGGCATTGGGTTTCAAGATGTTTCTTTTAGCACCCTCTGCTATTCGGCATACGGGAATTGGCATACCGGCAAGGTATAGGCTTTAGGGACCACGGAAGATATGAGATATGTATCAGGATGGCTCTAGATTGCTTGAGATCACTGGGGATCACGATTTGTCTGCTTAGTGTGTTTCTTTAGGGTTATTTGAGTTTTGATAGTTTTTCGGTGTTGTTGGTTTGAAGGAGAGATGCATCTCCTATCCTATCCTTAACTAGCAGATAAACGGAGCATCCAACTAGTCCACTGTTCTTCCACGTTCCGTTGTGCGCACTGCCTATTGCGATTGTACTTTTGTTCGTTCTTTCTTTCGTGCTTGCCTAAGGCCCTAACACTCGATAGGGGCCTTGCTCCGAAGATTTCTCTCTGGCTATGATATCCGGTAGTGATTTCAAAGCCGTATTGTCTAACGGCTAGCATAGCAACGTCCTCTCGCTCCCGAGAATACCGTTTGAAAGGGCCCCGGTCATTCTCTCAGAGTTTGCACAGCTGGTCACTCGCCAGCCCCCCCCCCGTGGGTCTGGTAAGTGTGGTTGGGTTACTCATTAATATCACGCCGGGAAGGTTGTCCAGATCTCCCAGCCCTAGGGTTGGCAAGATCTGATTTCGGAGCAACTATGTCTCTAAGAAAAGAGATGTAGAGAGCCCAGGTATGGGCTATCTTCGGGGGGGAGGACATTCGAAAAGGGGATAGTTCGAAGTTGTCACCGATCCCCATCTCCTATGGCGTGTAATCTATTGGTTCGGGGAGCTATTCAGAGGGGGCGGATGATTGACGTGAAAGGTCCGATTATGCTGATCCGAGGGAGTGCGGGGGGGGGGGGGGTTTGTGTGTTTTTCGCCCCACCCCCTAAGAGGAGGAAATTTCGGACTGCATAGCACATGGGCCAATTATTCCAGTTTCTACGGTAATAGGGGGCTGCCACAGAATTCCTACAGCTCACCGGGGTGTCCCGTCGGGTTGGGCCAGGGGTTGTGGGGTGCGGCTATAGCTATGCAAGTACAGCTCTAGCCTTGTGGTAAGAAAGCCTTGAAGTGATATCCCCCCTTTTCTATGAGCTCCCCCCGAGACGAGTAAAAAAGAAGAAAAAAATTCAGACCTTATTAAGAGAGGCAACTCCAACGTCCCAGCACATGGGCCAATTATTCGAGTTTTTACCGTAGTCTCTGCAAGTAGCTTAGAAAACCGCTCAAGAGTTTTTTCGGAGAGGATTTCTAAGGACCAAGGGTTGCTCCATGATGAGCCCGAGGCGGGGTGACCGGTGACCACTCTCTGAAGTGTTATAGGTATGATATTGACAGCAACTAGACTAAACTCCTTCATATCTAGGTTCCTTAAGCTACAACGATAGTTGGGACATGTTGAAATACACAATACCCCCGGTTATCTAGGGGAAAACTGCATGTCTGGATACCGCAGCACCATTTTTCTCTAGCTTCATCAGTCCGTATATATGACTTGATGTAAAGAAAGGGATTTACATGCAAAAACCGTTGTCACAGTATGGTGGGCATAGTATATTAGGTGGTTGGAGAAAGCATCAGGCGTCACTGTAGGGAAAGCTGAGAAATCTTTCAACTATGATACCGGAATTATGTTCTTGGGGGGGGGGGGGGGGCTAGAGCAATAAAACTCTGTCTCTGCGCTCAATAAATCTTTTACTAGGATATATCGTGCTCTTCTAGCTTGAAAGGCACGGTTCCAGGTATGAATTGTTCTTTCTACCTGTCGAACTACACTCGCACCGTCCACTGCCTTTAGTGTAAGGAAACATCGAATGGGGGTAGTAGGCAAATGCATCAAATATCCAGAACAGCGTGGCCCATTGAATTGCGTAGAATCCTCTCTCGGTTGGATGGTCGGTAGCACTAGGTGGTATAATACACACTGGTGACTGCTTGGTATTATATCATGAGAAAACGCTCAATGAAACCGGAAACCAAGGGTATTCGGACTCGAATGGGACTTGATTCCACTTTACCCCCAGTTCTTGTACAGTTTTACCTCGCCCAACTGCATATTCCTGTGGTAGACGTAAAAAGGACGGTTCCTAAAGAGGAGAGGAGGAAGAAGGGACGAGAATAATAATTAGGCGGCAGACGGGGTTTGCTGCATTAGGGGGGGGGGTGCACGTTTTCATGCCTTTTGCCGAATAGTTTGAAAGTGCAGTCTAGAAGAAAGAAGCCATAGGAGCCCCGACCGGACCCTTTAAAATAAAAGCCATTGGTAGAGGCCACTGATATTAGTAGGCAATCTGGTTTGAGCTCTAGGTATCATGAACCCTGTCCTCCGCTCTGTATGTCACGCTGCACTGTTCTGTGTCGGGTGGAGTCATGAAAGTTTGGCCATCCGGGTAGCGGGGCGTTACCGTGCCGTGCTTGATTAAACCCCGATAAGTGCGGGGTAGATTTCTCCGGGGTCTGTTGGGGCACCTCACCTCGCAATGCGGAGCACTCTCGATTTCCATATCAGGAGAACTTTGCCTTCCGCCCGCATGTGGGGTTTCCCAGGTGCAGTAAGCACTCGAATAGGAGAAAAATGTCCGAGGACGTTGGAATTTCCCTCCTCAGCTCGGTGAGGGGCGCAAACTCAGCTCGGAGACGAACAAAAGGAATATGGACAGCGCGCTACTAGGAGATGCAGCTTCAACGTCTTAGCACATTTTCCATCTACCGTAAGAATTCGAATAATTGAACCTCACTCCAGGACGTTGGAGTTGCCCCTGCTGGTGGGGTCTGGCTCTTTTTTTCTTTTTTTCGGTCTTAAGCTCAGGCCGAGGGGGTCAGTTTTCGCTATGCGCTCGCCCCCTATCCAAGTGAGGGAATTTCGGACGCCTTAGCGCGAGGTTCAATTATCCGAGTTCTTGTGGTGCTCGAGTATTGGAAAAAAATCAAAAAAAAAATCGGGGGTTGCCAGCATCATAATACCGGTATTATGAAGGGCTACAAAATCAACATCGCCGTAGCAAATCCCTTATGCGTTTAGTACAGCTGTAATGAATATGAAAACGCCATTCCCTTAGTTAGATATTTCTCAATTAGAATTGATTCGCTTGTTCCTAATCCCGAATTTCGTGAATGGCAGGCACGGTCTTGATACTTGGGGTGAAGGTAGAGGGGTCTAGAACAGGCGAGCGAAGAGTGAGCCGGAAACAGCAGACCCCATCTTGAAAAGTGGAATGGTAACTTAGGGCCCGTCTGGTTGTCTGGGGGTTTCCAAACCTTGATGATCACAAAACGTGAGGCCGCAGATGGCAACTGGAATCCAAACAACGGCGCTAATACTGGCACAATACTGTAGGAGCTCGAATAGAAGAACAATATGCAATGATAGGACGCTGTAATTTCCCTCCTCAGCTAACCGTGCCAAGGTTGTGGCTCCGCCACAACCCCTCGATTGCTCGCTTGCTCGCAACCAGGGGCACCTCTTCTAGGTGCCCGACAGCTCAACGGCAGATTCGGCTCAACGACAGATTTTAAAAAAGTAGACAACTAAAAGTACATTTTCTCAACCACGCCATCTGATAGACGGAAAATGATCTCTTAGCTGTAAGCGAGAGCGCTTAAGCTCATGAAATATGGGTTTTCATATTTTTTTCCGCTCCCGAATAGCCACCTTTTTGGCCCTTTCAAGCTCCCTCCCTGCCTTCTCTAATTTCTGCTGCACACTATCTTCCTCCTTTTTACGCACAACAGCTCTTGCCTCATGTGCATATAGTGCCGGACAACCAAAACCTGCCCTCCACCCAAAGTTCTCAGAAAATCCGGACATGCTGAATTATCGTCAGTTGAGAAAAAACTTTAAAAATAATTCCTCTGGTAATTCTGCAGATAACCCCTTTTAAAAGCCTCCAATAGCTTTTATTTTATTCTCATTTCATTGGTCAATCCAAAATTGTTGATTGGAATCCTGTTGCAGAGGGCTGTTTGATAAGGTGGAGCAACATCCCCAATTCTGGCTCTAACCACAACAATGACTTCCTGTATGACCTTATGTCAAATCAAAAACCATAGACTAGTTCTAATTTGTTGTTTAAACAATTCTACCAGAGGAATTTCTATTATACCTTCTCAAGAAGAAACTATTCGCAATTTAGAAATTTTGCGTCAAGTTGGCCGCGAGGGCAGGTTTTGGTTGACTGGCACCATATATTACCCCTCCCTTCTGAACTGGCCTTCGAGAACGTCTTTGCCAATTTGAGCGCGCTTGTTGTGCAACCTCAGTGTCCTTAAGTTGTTGTAAGGCATGTACCCCCTTTTGAGCCTAAGCCAGACTCCCTTTAATAAATCTGTCAAGATTAACCTTGAATGTGGGTGAAACAGGATCCGTATTCTGCAAGTATTCTGCTTGCCTTTTCAGAGATCTGAGTGTTACCGGTGTTGAAAGGCATAAAGGAGGGGCTGGAGGGGGGGTGGTAGGCTGTCGCTGTTATGGTGGTGAGGAGTGCTCATGTAAGTGGGATAGAACACAGTCGGGGTTATAGGGGAGGAGGCCCATTTTGCGAAAAGCTGAAAGGATCGTAGTTTGTTTGAATGCTTGAAGGCGGATAGATGTAAGGGCAAATAGAAATTCAACTTTATTAAAATCTGAACACCCGGTCCTAGTTGCTTGAGGGACAGCTTCGGCATGAAAATGCTTTAGTGGTTGAAAAACCACAACGTCGAGAGGCTGGAGAAGATGCGTGGTATGAGACGGGAGACAGAAAGGGACGATTTGCTTCTCATCGCAGAAGGTAATAAATTCTCTGATGCAGTGGGATCTATGACGGTTGAGTAAAAGAAGCTGACAAGCACCAACCTGCCTTCGAGCAGAGAACCTTTCAAAGTGAGAGAGGCACTCAAGTGCTACTTCATCATTTGAATAGCCCTTTTCTGAAACAGCTATCAAAACATCATCATCAAGATTTGTTTTTGTCACCCAATCCTCTTGGTGAAGCACACCTGGCAGAATCACTGTCGGCGGCAAGACATATCCATCCCCACTAATAACTTCAGAGCAGGTAACCAGTTCTCGACTCGTTGAACTCCCCAAATAGTGGGGGCGCTGAAGATCTAGTGTGACAATCCATTGATCTTTGCCAACCCCGACTCTAAAGCCTGTTTCATCAAAGTTATAGGTGTCTTCTTTCTGAATGCCCTTGTTCTCACACAGGGACTTATTGCGGGCAAACCATGCACCGATAACATCAGGATTATGCGCATTTTTCCAATCATGGTCAATCGTCTTTTGCTTCCTGATATGAAATCCAGGATATCTCGAGAGAAAGCGCTTGGATCTCACAGATAACCAGATGTAGGGTGTAAGTTGAGGTTCTGCAAAGGCTCACACGGGGCACGGGGACAGAAAGCCACCAGGCTTTGTCTAAGCGGAAGAGATAGGTAAGTAGATAGTAGAATTAGAGTACTAGTAAATACAGAAGATGTTGCGTGGAGGAGCAAATAAAGAAAGGCAGAGTTCTCCTCTTATACCTTTTTGACCTTCACAGTCCGGCCACTCAACCGACACACAAACTAGGGTCTCAACCCCCCACCATACAAGACTGCCAGCTCTCCTCCCACAATCATATCCATACATGCCCTATGACCTTTCCTCCACTCTCTTCGCTCTTTTTTGACTTATTAACATATACGTTATCTATATCTGTGAAAGTAGATCCCCATTACAAGAGCGAGCTCCTGCGAGCCCTAAATTCCCATGGTCCCTGCCTCCCCGGTTAGCGTTCATGAAACATTTTAACACTTGTTAATCCAATTATATACTCAGCTTTATTCCTGGTGGGATTCTGATATCCTGCCCACCGGACTAGATACTGTGGCTCTTTCCTGAACATGCGTGAATCCAAAACCTCCTCTACAACATGTTCCTCATAGCCATCAACTGTGACAGGTGGAGGTGGAGGAACCGCTTAACCTGGTAAGGGATCAGATGGGACAAGATCTATTTCCGTAATTGAGCGAACGGGGTGAATCTTGAATGTCTTAGGCAATGCTATTCGGCAGGCATATGGTGATACCATTTCAATAACTGGATAAGGACCTATAAGCTTCCAATCTAACTTGCGCGAGTTGCGTGTCTTTCACATATTGTGAGCTGAAATATAGACTCTGTCACCAGGCTTAAACTGGGGGGGCTGAGAGACGAGATTTGTTAACCGAACTCTCATAACGATCTTGTGCGACCCTCATTTGAACCTGCAAGTAACCATTCAGGTCCGCCATCCTGCTGGCAAACTCTTTTGCATCCAGAAGCTGGGGTGAACTGCCTTGCCGTGTAAGGTCTAGGTCGAATCGAGGGTGGAATCCATAATTAGCAAAGAATAGACTCACTCGCGTGGTGGAAGATTCCTGGTTATTTGCTGCAAACTGAGCCATTGGTAGCCACGTTGCCCAATCCTCCTGCTGGTAGGACACATAGTGTCGGAGGTATTGTTTCATCACAGCGTTTAGCCTCTCAGTCTGGCCATCAGTCTCCGGGTGGTAAGGGGTAGACATCCGTGCTTTAATCTGTTTTAACAGTGACTGCCAGAACTGCGCTATAAACTGAGTTCCTCGATCAGATGTGATATGTGTTGGTATACCATGATACTTCCAAACAGTATTGAGATAGAGTTTCGCCACATCAGCCGCATTTGCAGTTGTCGTACATGCGATCAGATGTCGCATTTTCGTTAATCGGTCAACCACCACTAATATGGCGTCATACTCTTCACTGGTTGGCAATCCAGTAAGAAAATCCATTGAAACCTCCTGCCACGTCTGGTTTGGAACTGGGAGTGGACGTAGGAAGCCATACTTGGCATGAGTAGGTGCCTTAGCCAACATGCACGACTGGCAGTTTTGGACATACTGACCAATATGCTCTCGAATATGAGCCCAGAAAAAGAAGTGGGCAACGAGAGTAAAGGTTTTATCTCTCACTGGGTGGCCTGCAACAGGTGAATCATAGTACTTTTGTAGTATACGAAGACGTAATTGAGGGTCATTAGGGATATACATCCGGTCTCAATATCATAGCAACTCACTCTTCTCCTCACATTCCCTAATAGATAGCTCTTTTATCCTTCTTGTTCCTTTCCTAATTGCCTTCAAGATCTTACCTGGTATCGGATCCGTTTTGTAGCAAGATAAAACCTCTCGCTCAAGATTTGTATATTTCATTGGTGCCTGATGGGCGGATACAAGTGCTGCTTCTGATACACAAAGGGGTCGACACTTATCCTTTTCAGTGTAATCTTGTTTGCGGCATTTTGTCGCAGCAATAGATGCTGCTAGATTTTCGCGTTTCAGAATTGTCTGGCTCTGATGTAGTGGCCTCGTATCTCCCTCACGTGGTAGGTCCTCCGACCTTCTTGTAAGTGCATCGGGCTTTAAGCCCAACCTTCCTGGCCGATACTGAATCTTGTAATTAAAGTGTGAAAGGTATGTTGACCAGCGGGCTTGCCGGCGGTTCAAGTCCTGCTTGCTCATAAAGTATTCAAGATTGCGATGATCGGACAAGACATCAACTGTATATGCAGCACCCTCTAACTCAGGCCGCCACTCCTCAAATGCTCTTACTATAGCAAGTAACTTCTTATCATATATTTCATAGTTACATTCCACGGGGGTATGCTTCTTAGAAAAGAAAGCAACAGGATGGATAATACTACTCGAGTCGGGTTGAGAAAGTACTCCAGCAGAGACAAAATCTGATGCATCAGTCTCAACAATACAAGGCTTCTCATAATCAAATAGCTGTAGGACAGGAGCAGTAGTAAAAGCTCTTTTAAGGCTCTTGAAGGCGTCCTTCTGCATACTCTTCCAGCAAAACTCCTTTCCCTTTCCAGTTAGTTCTGTAAGCGGTCCTGTAATAGTTGAATACCCTTTTATAAATCTCCGGTAGAAATTGGCAAAGCCAAGGAACATTTGGACATCCCGGACAGAGGTGGGCCTCTTCTATTCTCTGATAGTTCTTGTCTTGACCGGGTCCATTTCCAGTCCCGCTGATGATAATACATAGCCATGATACTTGGTAGTTTGAACGTCAAACTCACACTTTTCCTGTTTTAGGAGAATTCGTTCCGCATATAAGGCTTCCAAAACCTTCTGCACATGAGTACGGTGTTCTTCCAATGTTGCGCTATATACGAAGATATCATCGATATAAGCTGTGGAGAAGTCGTCAAGATATGGAGCCAATATTCCATTTACAAACTTTTGGAATCCGGCAGGGGCATTCGTGAGCCCAAATGATACAACTAGGTATTCATACAAACCTTGACGGGTACAGAAGGCGGTCTTCTACTCCTTGCCAGCTGCCATGCGTAGCTGATGATACCCCTGCCGCAAATCTAACTTTGTATACCACTCAGGCTTTGCCGATGCAAGGCGGTTTAAAGTCTTCCGAATTGGCAGAAGCCGATACCGATCCTTTCTCGTAATTGAGTTCAGGGCACGGTAATCAACACAAAGCCGCAGACTCCAATCGTTCTTCTTCACAAAAAGCACTGGTGAGGCAGCAGAAGATGAACTAACACGAATAAAACTACGATCAAGGTTTTCTGATATATAGGTTTTTAGCTCCTTGAGTTCATCAACTAACATATTGTACAAGGGTCCGAACGGTGCTTGTTCTCCCGCCTTCAGGTCTATTTTGAGGTCTATTGGTCTATGCGGAGGTAGGTGCTTGGCCATATCCTCTTCGAACATGCAATGATATTTTGAATAAGCATCAGGGATTTCCTGTGACTTGCGTGTCACTAACGGTTTATTCTCTTGCTGCTCCAAGAGGGAGTTGATTTCAAGTACAGATACCACGAAAACTTGCGAATTCTTATACTTAGCTGCCTTGTAAAAGCCTGCTGCACGAACTGTTGTGCTGAGTTTCTTTGACAAAATGGCGATTTAAACTGAACCCGGTTGAGTCCAAATTTGATTGTAATATCATGGTACTGCATCGACGGCAAGCCCAATATGATTGGATACCGTCCCAGCTTTGTAACATAAAAGTTGGCTTTTTCGGCAAGGCTATCAATTACAAGATCTAGAGACGTAGTATGTGTAATATGACCTGAAGAGACCCGCCGTCCGTCTATCACCTCAAGATGTCGTGGTGGTTGTAGTGGTATTTGGAGGAGTTTATTATGGCTCACAAAGTCAGCATCGATAAAGGCGAATCCCGAGGCTCCAGTGTCTATTGAGGCTTTTGAGCAAATTGTATTATTTTTATATGACAGTACGCATGAGAGGACAAGATGTGTACTTAACATTTAGCTCAAACCTATTGATGTTGAGGAGGGGGGAAGGGTTTTTAAAGATGCTGATGGTATTAATCCCTGGCCTGGGCCATTCAATCCAGGGAGGAAGGAAAACCCTGCTCATGAGCAGGTTCTGATAGTGATAAAGCTGAACTAGCTCTTCTCGGGGTAAACTCAGTGGCTCGGACACTGAAGGGATTATTGCAGGTTATTCCTGGAAGCGCTCGAGACCCAGGAGCTGACCCACAGACCTTGACAGGGCAGTCGACCTGTCTATGTTCACCAGCACAATAATCACAAGGCCTGGAAGCACGGCGCCACGCTTTCTCCAATGTAGAAACATCACGACGCCCGTTGGCATCGGTTTCATAGCGGAGATGTTGGGCAGGGCGCGTTGCAGATGCAATATTCTGCCGTACACCGCCATAGGAAAGGTCCATAGCATCAAAAGTACTCGAATAAGAAGCTGGGTGAGGATTAGAGACGGCTGCTGATAGTTGTGGCGGAGCGGAGTCGGTTGCCTTTTTCTGTGCTTCCAGTTGATGAATTCGGTTTTCTAGTTGGAGCAAGGTATTACACCAGACGTCATAGTTGTCCGGACTGGGTGTAGGTCTGATATTATAAACTAATCCCTCTCAAAGGCTCTGGGACATGCCACCCTCGAGGGCATCCATCTTAGCCGCCGGATCATAATTTAGTACAGATATAATTCTTGTAAACTCGCTGAGATATGAAGAGAAATCCTCCTTTCCTTGATGTAACTTAGAAAGTTCCATCCGCGCAGTACCTGTAGGATCAGGGTCACCGAAAGCTATTTGCAACCGTTCGATAAGAGCACTTGTGCATGAAAGGTCAATAACAATCCCGGGAGTATTTGTTCCGAGTATTGGTTCTTGACGAATAGCGGAGCGGAGATTTCTTAAGGCACCACCTTCAAGCCGGGAAATACAGTAGGTGATCTTGGCTGTCGCATCCAGCCAATGGTCAGCGTTCGCCTATAGCGTAAGCTGCAATTGAGCAAGAAAATTTGGTAAGTCGGCTCTCTTTCCAGAAAACTTGTCGGGATCCGCTAGCTTTGCTGATAGCTATACCATGGCAGAAGGCGGATGGGAGAATATGTTGGTATTTTGTGGTAGTGAGGTAGGCGGGGGCACTGGCTGAGGTTGTACTGCGGTAAGGAGACTGATTTGTGCTTGAAGGGAGGTGATATCTGTCGATAGAGATTGAACTTCAAGCTGAGAGGCTTCAAGTTGTGCTTCAGCGGCAATCATGCAATCAATATTAGCTCGAAATGCTTTGAGGGATCCGGAGGGATTTTCTGTAATTGCTGGGCGGAGGGCCTCGACTGTCTGCAAGGCTTCACCATATTGTGTAGTCGCTGTAGGAGGGTACCGGGAGGTGGATGGTATCGGGGGATCCATGAGGATAAATTTGAAACAAGGTACTGTGAGCAGAGCGGATTTCGACGCAACGTAATCTCATGGATAACCCGATGTAGGGTGTAACTTGAGGTTCCGTAAAGGCTCACACGAAGCACAGGGGACAGAAAGCCGTCAGGCTTTGTTCAAGCGGAAGAGATAGGTAAGTAGGTAGTAGAATTAGAGTACTAGTAAATACAGAAGACATTGCGTGGAGGAGCAAATAAAGAAAGACAGAGTTCTCCTCTTATACCTTTTTGACCTTCACAGTCCGGTCACTCAACCGATACACAAACTAGGGTCTCAACCCCCCACCATACAAGACTGGCAGCTCTCCTCCCACAATCATATCCATACATGCCCTATGACCTTTCCTCCACTCTTTTCGCTCTTTTTTGACTTATTAACATATACGTTATCTATATCTGTGAAATTGGACCAGGCAGGACTGACAGTAGGTGCAGGATTTATGTCATCTTTGGCCTGATATTTTTGAAGAATGCTATTAGCGCAATCGGAAACCATTGACAGCCTCGCAGGAACTCCAATCTCATCTAAGCGCTTTAGATAGAGATAAACACCAAGCTCTTCATCCTTACTGAGCTTCCTGTTTACTGAACTCCGCTCAGACCTACTCTGACACCCTTTCAATCTCCTTCTAAAACGCCCCTAGGGAACATCAAACTCTCTAACGACGGAGGCGATATTTAGTCTACTGCTTGCCAAAGACTTCGGCATGCCAGCTAAATCCTAGCTTCAACCTCTGAGTAACTCTTCAACAATGTCATGATTTTGTGGTGGTGGGATAGGAAGCTCGTGATCAAACAAGAGGAAAATCTGTCGTTGAGCTGAATCTGCCGTTGAGCTGTCGGGCACCTGGAAGAGGTGCCCCTGGTTGCGAGCAATCGAGGGATTGTGGCGGAGCCACAACCTTGGCACGGTTACGGTACGCCAGGAGGAAACACCGCAAACCCAGCCCTCAGTTGAGACAACAAGAGTATGACAGCACCTTGCTATAGGAGGCAGCCGCAGCTTCCTAGCACATTTTTCTTTTATTTGTGTTTTTACTAGGGGTTTTCAAAGTTCAGAAGAGAGACGATGGTAAAATGATCGGCATCCAGCCATGCATTAGTGTGCATTAGGGCACATATTAACAGTGGCCAATTGTATCAGAGGATTTCAAGTCGCATATTTGAAGCCCCCAAAAATGAGATTGAGTAAAGTGAGCAAGTTTGGTATGTACTCGCTCAAATAACGGGTCTGTTCCCCTAGGCATTGGGGGGTGGGTGGGTTTAGCAGGCACATCTCTAAAAGCTGGTGACAGATTTTTCTTTGACCCAGTATAATACTGTAAGAGCAAAGAAAATTCCTATCTTCTACTAAGAAGTTGAGATACCTTTGGCTTGTTGGTGGGTAAAGGCCTAGGTACTTAACCTGCATGGAAGTATTCTCTCGTTACCAAAGCCAAAACTCTGATCTTGGCTCGTTACCGACCTCTTGACCTCCGTCTCTACCTGAAAAAAATGTATGGTATGGTATGGTAAAGTGATTGTAAATTAACCATTTTTGTGTATGCCAAGCTTACCCGAAACGCCACAGTAACCTACTTTTCGTCAACTTTTTTAACTTTGAA
>Ga0307513_10002561_pt1 | contig 25114 bp, 23 predicted proteins | sample 15_EM_MG_FD_202174 | JGI IMG/M metagenome (GOLD analysis project Ga0307513, IMG submission 202174) | Populus trichocarpa ectomycorrhiza microbial communities from riparian zone in the Pacific Northwest, United States - 15_EM | ecosystem: Host-associated > Plants > Roots > Unclassified | place...
TACCGGGGCTGCTTCTGACACCGCTCACGTCCCGTCCCGGTAGGCCACCCTGGCTCACGATGAGCAGCGCCGACGGCGACGTCGAACACGTTGATCACCCAGGAGGGTACGGGCCCGATCGCGGCCCGCCTCGAGGTCCCCGCCGGTCAACCGGCGATCGAGTGCTCCACCAGGGCGATCAGGGTGTTCAGGCTGCTGCGTGAGTCGGTGGCGGCCATCTGCACGATCGGACGGGACGCGGAGATTGCCAGCGCGGCCCGGATCTCGTGCTCCGGGACCGGCGGAGTCCCGGGGAACCGGTTCACCGCGATCGCGAACGGCAGCCCACGATCCTCGAAGAAGTCGATCGCGGGAAAGCAGTCGTCGATCCGACGCAGGTCGACCAGGACGATGCCGCCGACGGCGCCGCGGGCGAGTTCGTCCCACATGAACCAGAACCGGTCCTGGCCGGGCGTCCCGAACAGGTAGAGGATCAGCTGCTCGTCCACCGTGATCCGGCCGAAATCCAGTGCCACCGTGGTCGTCGTCTTGCCCGGCACCAGCGATGTGTGGTCGACGCCCTCGGACAACTCGCTCATCAGCGCCTCGGTCCGCAGCGGCGGGATCTCCGACAGGGTGCCGACCAGCGTGGTCTTGCCGACGCCGAACCCGCCGGCGATCAGGATCTTGAGCCCGATCGGCGCGGCTGCGTTCTCACGTGGGGGGTTCTGGGTACTGCCCGGCGCATGTCCGGGCGCATAACCGGGCACCGAACCCGGTGCCGAGCCGGGGACTGAACCTGGAGCGGGGGACCGGTTCTGCTCGGTCCGGGCCGGCTCAGCGGGAGCGAAGTCCATCGAGCAGTCTCTCCAGAATCTGTCGGTTCGGGCGGCCGTTCTCGTCCATGCCGATCGGCAGCGAGACGGTCAGATATCCGGCGTCCGCGAGGTCGCTGACCAACACCCGAGCGACACCGATCGGTACGTTCAAGGCGGCGCCGATCTCCGCCACGGAGATCGGCCGGGTCGTCAACATGACGATCGTGTGCGATTCCAGCTGCAGGGACGCTTCGTGGCGGTGGCCGTACTCGGTCGCGGTGACCAGCGTCTCCAGGCCCAGTTCGCGGCCCTTCGACCGGGTCCGCCCCTGGGTCAGGGCATACGCGGGGACAACGCTGTCCCCCTCCCGCCAGTGGTACGGCCCAGACATCACGTCGGTTCCCAGCTCCCGCTGTCCCGCGTGGTCGGGGTCAGGGCGTGACCGACTTGCTGCGCCAGCATCGTCATCTCGTATCCGACCATCCCCATGTCACAGCCGAGATCGGCGACCACGGCCAGCATCGCGCCACTGCTGATCTGGGTGACGAACAGGTGCCCGTTCGCCAGTTCCACGATCGTCTGGGTCATTGCGCCGAGGCGGACCAGCTGCGCGGCGCCGTTCGCGAGGCTGACCAGACCCGAGGTCGCTGCGGACAGCTGGTCGGCGAGCCGATCATCGACCTGGCCGGAAGCGGCGACCCGCAGCCCGTCGGCCGACACCACCAGAGCGTGGATCACGCCCGGCGTGGACTGCTGGAAGTGGCCCAGCATCCAATCGAGCTCGCCCCGCGTTTGGTTCGTTGCGGTCACGATCATTTCCTCTCGGACGTGTCGTTTTCAGCGAGCGCTGCGCGTCGGCTGGCCTGGTATCGGGACAGGGCTTCGCGGGCCCGGGCGGCGTCCGCGGGCGGCCCGGCCGACACCGTCGCCGCCTGTTTCCGCTCCGCGTCCTGGCGATCGCGCTGCAGTTCCGGGGCGAGGTGAGCCTGCGGGACTCGCCGCGAGAGGCGCAGCGGGACGTCCGGCGTCATCGGTGAGGAGTGCGCCTCGGACACCGTCAGGGTCACCCCGCGCGCGACCCCGCTCGGCGGCGAATCCCGGCGTCCAGCAGGCTGGTCGCCCTCGGGTGCCGGGCTCTCGGGCGACCGGCTCTCGGGCGCCGCCGGGTCCGACGCCGAGCGCTCCGCGTTCTGGGCGGCGGCCTCGGACTCCCACCAGCCGTCCCAGTCGGGCCCGGTCCGCGGGATCCCCACCGTCGGGGTCGGCGGGAAGGGCAGCGGCGGCCCGGCCGGTGCTGAGCTCGGGCCGCTGACCGGCGCAACGGGCGAGCCACCCGCTGAGCCGTTCGCCGAGGGGTTGGCCGAGCGGTCGAAGGTCCCGTACCCCGAGGAATTCGCCGCGGCGTTGGTCGCCCCGGCGAATCCGTTGAGTCGCGGATTGCGCTGCGGCAGCGGCCCGGATTCCAGCGCGATCGGGGCGGCGCTCGCGCGGGTTGAGGTCGGGAACTGGCCGGAGGAGCTGGCCGAGCGTGGCCGCTCGTTCGAGGTGAACAGGTCCGGGGGGAGCAGGACAACGGCGGTGATCCCGGACCCGGAGGTGGCGGTCAGCACGACTTGAATGGCGTACCGGCTCGCCAGTCGGGCGACCACGTGCAGGCCGAGCCGGTTCGAGACCAGCGCATCGACGTCCCGCGGGGCGGCCAGCACCGCGTTGGCCTCGACCAGTTGCGCGGGCGGCATGCCGACGCCCCAGTCCTCCACGGTCAGCATCACGGTGCCGGGGGAGCGGACGTCCGGCGTGGTCCGGATCGTGACCAGCGAGTCCGGCGGCGAGGACCGGACGGCGTTCTCGATCAGTTCGGCCAGCAGGTGGGTGAGGTCGATGACGGCCTGCCCCAGCACCGCCAGGCGCTCGTCGACGATGAAGCTGACCCGGCTGAGGTCCTCGGTCTCGGCGATCGCGGCGCGGACCACATCGGTGAGGGCGACCGGCTTGCCCCAGACCCGGGGCGGCTCCTCGCCGGACAGCACGAGCAGGTTCTCGGCGTTGCGCCGGATCCGGGTGGCCAGGTGGTCGAGCCGGAACAGGCCGGCGAGCGCATCCGGGTCCTGCTCGGAGCGCTCCAGCTGGTTGATGATCTCCAGCTGCCGGTAGAGCAGGCTCTGGTTCCGGCGGGCGAGGTTGACCAGCAGTTCGGAGGCGAACCGGCGCCGGTTGATCTCGGCGTCGCTCAGGTCCTGGGTGAGCGCGAGGGCCTTGCGCTGCTCGTCCTCGTTGGTCCTCCAGAACAGGACAACGCCGACGCAGGCGGCAAGCACCGAGACGCCGTGGATCAGCGACCACGTCCACGGGTGCTGCATGCCGGACGCGTGATCGAACATCATGTTCGGCCGGAAGGTCGAGCCGATGCCGTGGCTCAACACGGTGAAGGCGATATTCCAGCCGAAAGGTACCCAGTCCTGATAAAGCGCAATGAATCCGACAATGATAAAGAAGTGGAAATGCGCCTCGATCGCGCCGTTGGAGAGGGAGACCAGGGCCGCCGAGCAGTAAACGATGCCGGCGGTGGTGAAGAACGACGCCAATCGGCGGCCGGTCGGCAGCCCGCCGAGCACCCGGAACACCACAATCGGGGCAACTGTGATCAAGACCGTCATCGCCGGGTGCTTCATGTAGAACCCGAACAGGGTCAGCGCCGGTAGGTGCAGGAGCAGCAGCCACTGCAGGATGTTGTGCCGTTTGCGCCAGACCGCGTCGTCCAGCATGTTCCCTTGCGGCAGGTACCCGAGTACCCGCCTGGGCAGGGATTCCTTTCGTCTACGTCGGGCCGACGCAGGTACTGCGTCGGCCAGGGGCGCTCCGGCGAAGTCGGCAACAGCCATGACGCGCAGGCTCCTGGGTGGTGATGTGGGACGGGCGGACGACGAGCGGTACTCGACCTTTTAGTGCGCGCAAAGTAACACCTAAGCGTGCAATGAGGCGGGAGATCTTACATATGACCACCCTGGGTGATGCTTTGACATCTGCACGCCCATTCTGTTCTCTTTCCGTAACCGCCACGTGGGTCTTGCCATGAGGGTCCGATGATTCACTCGGATGGCGCAGCGGACGTCGCAGACCCGACCGGCGGCCGTCAATGATCAATCCGGTCGCCCACGAGACCGCCGCCGATCACTGCCGGGGAGGGTCGCGGAAGGTGTGCCGATAGGTGTCCGGAGGGACGCCGAGGGCGCGGTTGAAGTGCCTGCGAAGGGTGGCTCCGGTGCCCATTCCGGTCTGGGCGGCGATCTGCTCGATGCTGCCGTCCGTCGTTTCCAGCAGTTCCTGGGCCCGGTGCAGTCGCTGGTTGAGCAGCCATTGCAGGGGCGTGGTCCCGGTGACCGCGTTGAACTGCCGGGTGAGCTGGCGCGGGCTCAGCCCGGCTCGGCGCGCGAGGTCGGGCACGGTCAGCGGCCGGTCGAGCCGCCCGGACGCCCACTGCAGCAGGTCGGCGAGGGGTTGACCGTCCCGGCTGGGCATCGGCCCGGGGATGAACTGGGCCTGACCGCCGGTGCGGTGCGGCGGCACGACCAGCCGGCGCGCCAGCGCGTTGGCGACCGCTGCGCCATGGTCGATCCGGACGACATGCAGGCACAGGTCCATCCCGGCGGCCTTGCCGGCCGAGGTCAGGATCGTCCCGCTGTCGACGTAGAGGACGTCGGGGTCGACCTGGACGCGGGGGTAGCGAGCCGTGAGCAGGTCGGCGTGCAACCAATGCGTCGTGGCTCGTCGGCCATCCAGCAGGCCCGCCGCCGCCAGCACAAACGCCCCGGTGCACAGCGAGACGACCCGGGCGCCGTTCTCGTGCGCCGCCCGCACAGCGTCCACCAGGTCGGCGGGTGGGTCCTCGTCCAGGTCATGGCAGGCCGGAACCACCACGGTGTCCGCGTCCACCAGCCCCGACAGATCCCAGTCCAGGTCGGCCCGCAGCCAGCCGCCGACCCGGGCCTGGTCGGTCCCGCAGACCGTGAACGAGTACCAGGGGTCGGCCAGGTCGGACCGATCGACGCCGAAGACCTCGCAGGCCGCGGCCGCCTCAAACATGCTGATGCCGTCGTGGACGGCCAGTGCCACCGTGTGCATGTCTGAAAGTGTACGGACAGCGTCGTTCCAGACACTGGCACGCCGTCGGCCCGCGGGTGATCATCGTCAGGAGCGCGATCTGCGCGCCCCGCAGGCCCCTTAGGAGCACCGATGCCGTTGTCCTTGCCACTGCCCGTCCCGGGCCCGGAGATCGTCGTCTTCGGCGCCTACGGGCACACCGGCCGGTTCGTCGTCGCCGAGCTGCGTCGGCGTGGTCACCGGCCGGTGCTGGCCGGCCGGGACCCGGCCAAGCTGCAGGCCGTCGGCGATCTTCATCCGGGTTCACACCTGCGGGTCGCCTCGGTCGACGATGCGGCATCCCTGGACCGCGCGCTCGCCGGTGCCGCATTGGTGATCAACTGCGCGGGACCGTTCATCAGCACCGCCGCACCGCTGATCGACGCGGCGCTGCGTGCAGGGGTGCACTATCTGGACGTCGCTGCGGAACAGCGGGTCGCGATCGCGGCTTTCGAGCACCGGGCGGAAAGCGCGCGGGACGCGGGCATCGTCATCCTCCCGGCGATGGCCTACTACGGGGGACTGGCCGATCTGCTGGCCACCGCCGCGATGGGCGACTGGACCGCGGCGGACGACATCCGGATCGGGCACGCGCTCGACAGCTGGCTGCCGACGGCGGGAACCAGGCAGACCGGCCGAGTCAATGCTCCACACTTCGTGGTGTTCATCAACAACCGGCACGTGCCACCACCGCAGCCGGCGGCTCGGCGCAGCTGGGCATTCGGGGCCCCGTTCGGCACGCTCGACGTCACCGAACTCTCCACGGCCGATCAGGCGACCATCCCGCATCACCTGGCGACACCCGAGGTCCGCGTGTACCTGAACGACGCGGCGCTGCGCGACGTCCGCGATCCGGGGACGGCGGCCCCCACCCCGGCGGACGAGAGTGGGCGCTCGGCCCAGACTTTCCTCGCCGACGTGATCGTTCGCCGAGGTACCGACGAGCGGCGCGCGAGCGCCCGGGGGCGGGACATCTACGCCGTCACCGCGCCGCTGGTGGTGGAGGCCGCCGAGCGGGTGCTGGACGGCCGGTGCAAGGCGGTCGGCGTGCTGTCCGCGGGTGAGGCGTTTGATGCCGACGACTTCCTGACCGCTCTGGCCCCGACCCACCTGACCTGGCAGCGGGGCTGACTCGGCTGGGCGTCGATGTGGCGGCGGTGGGTCAACCGTCTACCGTGTCGGCATGAGAAGGCCATCCGCCCCCGCTCCGGTCACCACAGGCGGATCCGCGCCGACTGCAGCGGACGACGTCATCACCATCTGCCAGAACCTGCTGCGCATTGACACCAGCAACTTCGGCGACGACACCGGCCCGGGCGAACGCAAGGCCGCCGAGTACGTCGCCGAATTGCTCTCCGACGTCGGGATCCACGCGAAGCTCTTCGAGAGCACCACCGGGCGGGCCAGCCTGGTCGCCCGGATCCCCGGCGAGGACTCCAGCCGGCCGGCTCTGCTGGTGCACGGCCACCTGGACGTCGTCCCGGCACAGGCCGACGACTGGCAGGTGGACCCGTTCTCCGGCGAGGTCAAGGACGACTGCCTGTGGGGACGCGGCGCGGTCGACATGAAGGACATGGACGCGATCGTCCTGGCCACCCTGCGGGCGATGCAGCGCGAAGGCCGGCGTCCACCGCGCGATCTGGTGGTCGCCTTCCTGGCGGACGAGGAGGCCGGCGGCCGGCTCGGGTCGCACTGGCTGGTCGATCACCAGGCCGACCTCTTTGACGGGGTCAGCGAGGCGGTCAGCGAGGTCGGCGGCTTCTCCGTGGATCTGCGCGGCCGGCGGACCTACCTGCTGCAGACCGCGGAGAAGGGGATCGCCTGGGTGAAGCTCACCGCCACCGGCCGGGCCGGTCACGGGTCACAGATCAACCCGGAGAACGCGGTCACCCGGCTCGCCGCGGCGGTCGCCCGGATCGGCGCTCATCAGTGGCCGGTGGAGGTGCCGACCACGGTCCGGGCGTTCATCGACGGGGTCCGCGACCAGACCGGCGTCGACCTCGGGGTCGGCGACGACGTGGACGTCGACATGCTGCGCGACCTGTTCGGGACGACGGCGCGCTGGCTCGAGGCCACGATCCACAACACCGCCAACCCCACCGCGCTGACCGCCGGGTACAAGCACAACGTCATCCCCGGCGTGGCCAGCGCCCTGATCGACTGCCGTTACCTGCCCGGCCGCAAGGACGAGCTGATGGCGAAGCTCAGCGAACTGGCCGGCGAGGACATCACGATCGAGGTCCTGCACGGCGACGTCGCGCTCGAGGTGCCGTTCGACGGCGACCTGGTGCAGGCGATGAAGACGGCCCTGCTCGAGCAGGATCCGGGCGCGGCAGTGCTGCCGTACTGCCTGTCCGGCGGCACCGACAACAAAGCCTTCAGCCGCCTCGGCATCCGCGGCTACGGCTTCGCCCCGCTGCAGCTGCCGGCCGGGCTCGACTTCGCCGGGATGTTCCATGGCGTCGACGAGCGCGTCCCGCTGGAGTCGCTGCGCTTCGGCGTCCGGACCTTCGACCGTTTCCTGGCGCTCAGCTGATCACTGCGTGAATCCGCGGTGATCTTGACTGGACGTATGGACAGGGAGGTCGGCCCGGGAGGTCACAATTCGGTGCGGCCCGCGGCCTGGGCCGGATCGCGGCTGTAGCGCTCGATTCGCATGATTCGCCGGCGCAGCCACACCCGGCGGGCGCCGCCGAACGAGATCTGCACTCGGGCCAGTTCCCAGCGTCCGTATTCGGCGTGCTCGGTGAGCCGACGACGGACATCCGACCTGGTGATTCCGCGTGCGAGCGTGATCACGCGGTATTCGTAGTCGGGGGATATCGGGCTTGTCCCGGTGGGCATCGGCGCGACTCGGCGCGTGCTGTCGCGCAAGGGATCGCTCAAGGCTGCTCTCTTCATTCGTTGGTGGTCTAACTGCTGGTCTCTAATGTCATCACGAACCGATACGGTCATGCCATGACGACGGAGCCACGAGCTGCGCTAGACCGATTGATCGCTGCTCTCGAGGCCCACTTGTCGGCCGCGGCCGGCCGACAGGGTGAGGCAGACCCGGCCGTGGTGTCGGCCTACCAGGTCCTCGCCGATGCCTTCGAGTCCTACGACGAGGCGCTGTATGACGCCTTCGACGAGGTGACGCCCTTTGTTCTCTACGACGACGCCGAAGACGCGGCCTCGGACGAGGACGAGGACGAAGATGACGACGAGGACGACGACCTCGAGGACCTTGAGGACGACGATGAAGACGACGAGGACGAAGACGCGGACGAGGAAGCAGCCCCCTCGACCAAGCTCTGACTCAACCCCGTGGTGATTCCCCAACCACCGGTTTGGGGGCGGGCGGTCAGGTGGCGGCGAGCGAAACCTCGTCCAGGGCAGTGAGGATCTCCACCGGCAGCTCGACGTCCTCGCTTGCCAGTGATCCCCGCAGCTGGGCCGCCGTCCGGGCTCCGACCAGCACCGATGACACCCCCGGGCGATCGCGGACCCAGGCCAGCGCGACCTCCAGCGGCGCGCAACCGAGCCCGTCCGCCGCGGTCAGCACGGCGTCCACGATCCGCCGGGAGACCCGGTCCAGGTAGGGCTCGACGAACGCGGCGAGATGCGGGGACGCCGCGCGCGAGTCGGCCGGCGTCCCGTTCCGGTACTTGCCGGTCAGCACACCCCGCCCGAGCGGCGACCAGGCGATCATGCCGAGCCCGAGATGCGCTGCGGCGGGCACGAGTTCGCGCTCGATGCCGCGCTGCACCAGGGAGTACTCCGCCTGGACCGCGACCGGCCGGCCGCCGCTGCTCCCGGCCGAGGTGGTCGCTGCCAGGGCAGCCTGCCAGCCGGCGACGTTCGCGACCCCGGCGTAGCGGGCCCGGCCGGTGTCCACCGCGACGGCCAGTGCGGACAGGGTTTCCTCCAGCGGCACCCGGGAACTCCAGCCGGGCACCGTCCACAGATCGACGTGATCGACGCCGAGCCGGGTGAGCGAGGCGTCCAGGGCGCTGAGCAGGGAGCGCCGGGACACGTCCGGCCCAGTCCGGTACATCGGTACCGCAGCCTTCGCGCAGATTACGATCTCATCACGGCGAGCCACCGACTCCATCAGCTTGCCGAGGACCTCCTCGCAGGCGCCCGCGCCGTACGGGGTTCCGACGTCCACCAGCGAGCCACCGGCATCCAGGAGGTCCCGGAGCTGCTCGGCCGCCTCGTGCTCGTCGGTGTCCCGGCCCCAGGTCATGGTGCCCAACCCGAGGCGAGATACGCGCAGGCCGGTGCGGCCGACGTACCTCTGCTCCATGACCGCTGAACCTAGGGCGTGGGCGGAGAATCTCCAACCGGCTGGGGCATCGGTGAGCCCACGCCCTATATCACGTCATGCCGGACCAACTGGCCTCCGCGCGGGGACCCCCGTCCCCGGTTTCTCAGGCTATCGCCGCTAGGCTCGCCGCCCATGCGCTTGGGTGTGAATCTTGGATATTGGGGTGCGGGCAACGACGCGGACAATCTCGTGTTGGCCCGTGAGGCGGACAACCTTGGTTACAGCGTCTGCTGGGTCGCCGAGGCCTACGGGTCGGACGCGCCGACGGTGCTCGCCTGGGTGGCGGCGCAGACCGAGCGGATCGACATCGGGGCCGCCGTGCTGCAGATCCCCGCCCGGACCCCGGCGATGACCGCGATGACGGCTGCCACCCTCGACACCCTGTCCGGCGGCCGGTTCCGGCTCGGCCTGGGTGTCTCCGGCCCGCAGGTGTCCGAGGGCTGGCACGGCGTCCGGTTCGCCAAACCGCTGGCCCGCACCCAGGAGTACGTCGACATCGTCCGAATGGCGCTGCGTCGCGACCGGGTCCAGTACGCCGGCGAGCACTTCACCCTGCCGTTGCCGGACGGGCCGGGCAAGCCGCTGAAGCTCACCGTGCACCCGGTCCGCGAGCGGATCCCGATCTACCTGGCCGCGGTCGGGCCGAAGAACCTCGAGCTGACCGGCCGGATCGCGGACGGCTGGCTGGCGGTCTTCTTCTCGCCCGAGCAGGCCGCGCTCTCGCTCGACCCGATCAAAGCCGGACGTGAGCAGGCCGGTCACACCGGGGACGAGGTGATGGCCGGGTTCGACGTCGTCCCCACCGTCCCGGTGATGATCGACGACGACCTGGACGCCGCAGCCGCCCCGATCCGCGGCTACGCCGCGCTGTATGTCGGCGGGATGGGCAGCCGGGAGCAGAACTTCTACAACGCGCTGGCCTGCCGGATGGGCTTCGAGGCCGAGGCCGAACGGGTCCAGGAGCTCTACCTGAACAAGCAGTACCAGGAGGCGGCCGAGGCCATCCCGCGCGACTTCGTGGACGCCACCAGCCTGATCGGGCCACCGGAGCGGATCCGCGACCGGATGCAGGCTTTCGCCGCGGCCGGGGTCACCACGCTGACCGTCTCCCCGTTCGCGACGACGTTGGAAGGTCGGCTGCTGACCCTGCGCCGGACCGCTGAAGCACTAGAGGCAGCAGGGCTCGCCGAATGAGTTCGCTCGGATATGTCGACGCCGTGGTCCTGGGCGTGGTCGAAGGGCTCACCGAGTTCCTCCCGGTCTCCAGCACCGGCCACCTGACCATCGCGGAGAAGTTCCTCGGCCAGGAGATCGACGCCCCCGCAGTGACCGCGTTCACCGCGATCATTCAGTTCGGCGCGATCGTGGCGACATTCCTGTACTTCCGTGCCGATATCCTCCGGCTCGCGCTGGCCTGGTTTCGCGGGCTGGGCCGAGGCCACGGCCGGCACGGTCGGGACGATCCGGACTACCGCTTCGCCTGGTTCGTGATCGCCGGATCAACACCGATCGTCGTGATCGCGTTGCTCGCCAAACCGCTGATCACCGGCCCGCTGCGGAGCCTGTGGGTGGTGGCGGCGGCGCTGATCCTGTGGAGCGGGGTGATGTGGTGGGCCGAGCGCAACGCCCAGCAGAAGCTGACCGAGACCGACCTGACCCTGCGCCAGGTAGTGATCATCGGGCTGGTGCAGTGCGTGGCGCTGATCCCCGGGGTCTCCCGCTCCGGTGCCACCATCTCGGCCGGGCTGATGATCGGTTCGACCCGGGTGGCCGCCACCCGGCTGTCGTTCTTCCTGGCGATCCCCGCGCTCACCGGCGCCGGGCTGATCTCCCTGAAGGACGTCGACACCAGCGTGGTCGGCTGGGGTCCGTTGCTGGTCGGCACGCTGGTCTCGTTCGCCGTCGCCTATGCCTCGATCGCCTGGCTGCTCAGGCTTGTGGCCAGCCACCCGATCACGGTGTTCGTCGGCTACCGGGTGGCGGCCGGGCTGATCATCATCGGCTTGCTGGTGACCGGCACGGTCGGCGCTACCTAGGCGACGTAGGCTGCCTGCGTGCCTACCGTGCTGCTTGTCCGCCATGGCCGGACCGCATCGAACGCCAATGGCGTACTGGCCGGGTGGACACCGGGGGTCTCGCTCGACGACACCGGCCGGGCTCAGGCCGGCGCGCTGGCGCAGCGGATGGCGGTGCTGCCGATCGCGCTGGCCGTCTCCAGCCCGCTGCAGCGTTGCCAGGAGACGGCCAAGATCCTGCTGGCCGAGGACGGGCCGGAGCAGCATCCGCGCCCGGAGCTGCTTACCGACGACCGACTGGGCGAGTGCCGGTACGGCGACTGGACCGGCAAGTCGCTCAGGGACCTGGCCAAGGAGCCGCTCTGGCGGGTCGTGCAGATGCATCCGTCGGCCGCGGTGTTCCCCGGCGAGGACGGCGAGGCGATGCTGACCATGCAGCACCGCGCGGTCAGCGCGATCCGGGAGTACGACGCGAAGGTGGCCGCCGAGCACGGCGACGACGCGATCTGGATCGCGCTGTCGCATGGTGACGTGATCAAGGCGATCCTGGCCGACGCGCTGGGCATGCATTTGGACGCGTTCCAGCGGCTGGTGGTCGACCCCTGTTCGGTGTCCGTGGTCCGGTTCACCCCGCTGCGGCCGTTCGCGGTGCGGGTCAACGACTCCGGCAACGATCTGGCCTCGCTGGTCCCGCCACCGCCGAAGAAGCGCCGGGCCGGAACCCGGCGGAAGCCGGTGTCGTCGGACGCCGTGGTCGGCGGTTCGACAGGGACGTCGGCCGCCTCCTCGAACACCTCGCCGAGTGCCTCCCCGAACACCTCGCCGAGCACCTCGCCGGGCCGCTCTGCCGGGCCTGCGAAGCGGGCTTCGAAGCGGGCCTCACCGCGGGTTTCGAAGCGTGCTTCGACGGGTGGTTCGGCGTCCGGACCCGGAACGACGTAGGGTCATTGCTCATGCCCCGTCAGGTGTATGAATACGACCCTCCCGAGCGATTCGTGGCCGGTACGACCGGGCAACCGGGCGGCCGGACGTTCTTTCTCCAGGCCCGTGCCGGCGCCCGGGTGACCACCGTTCAGCTGGAGAAGCAGCAGGTCTCCGTGCTGGCCGAACGGGTCGACGAGCTGCTGGACGAGGTGCTGCGACGGACCGCGGGCACCGCCGCCGTCCCGGCCTTGGCTCCGGTCTCCGCCGAGGACACCGCTCCGCTGGACACCCCGATCGAGGAGGAGTTCCGGGTCGGCACGATGAGCCTGGCCTGGGACGGTGATCTCGAGCGAGTGGTGATCGAGTGCTTCGAGGCGGGCGACGCCGCCGCCGAGGACGAGGAGGATCTGCCGGACGCCGATGACGACGCGGACGGCGCGGTGCTGCGGGTCTCGCTGGCGGGTGCGGCAGCGCGGGCGTTCGCCAAGCGTGCGCTCGCCGTCGTCTCGGCCGGTCGACCGCCCTGCCCGTTCTGCGCCAACCCACTCGACCCTGAGGGGCATATTTGCCCACGGGCCAACGGATACCGACGCTGAACGCAGACCCGGCAGCGCCGTCTCACCCGGCCGAGGGCGACCTCCTCGAGCTGCTCACCCGGGGCGAGCTGGAGATCCACGGCCGGCTCACCGAAGCCAGCAACGCGACGCTGTACTCGACCGCCACCCTGGACGGCACGGCGATCGGCTGCGTGTACAAGCCGGTGGCGGGGGAGAAGCCGCTCTGGGACTTCCCGGCCCGGACCCTGGCCCGGCGCGAGGTGGCGGCGTACGAGCTGTCCGCCGCCAGCGGGCTGGGCGTCGTCCCGCCGACGGTGTTGCGGGACGGGCCATTCGGACTCGGCAGCGTGCAGTGGTGGGTGACCGGCGGTGGTTCTGACGAGGTTGTGGGCGACGGGCCGGCTGGGATCGGTGGCCTGCCCGGGGCGGCCGAGCCGGTGATGGGCGAACTCGGGGCTGGCGTGGTGGACGTGATTGCGCCCAACCGGGTGCCGGCCGGCTGGCTGCACGTGCTGGACGCCGAGGGCCGGGACGGCCACCCGGTGGTGCTCGCGCACGCCGACGATCCGACGCTGCGCCGGATGGCGTTGTTCGACGCTGTGACGAACAACACCGACCGCAAGGGTGGGCACATCCTCCGGCACGCCTCGGGGGCGATTTACGGCGTTGATCATGGGCTCACGTTCAACCTGGAGGACAAGCTCCGGACCGTGCTCTGGGGCTGGGCCGGCGACCCGCTCGGCGACGAGGCGGTGGAGGTTCTCGACCGGCTGGTCACCGACCTGTCCGGGGACAGCGCGCTGCGCAGCACGCTGGAGGAGTTGCTGGCGGGTCGGGAAGTGCATCGGACCGCGCGCCGGGCGGCTCAGTTGCTGCGCCGGCGTCGCTACCCGGAGCCTCCCGGTGGCTGGCCGGCCATCCCCTGGCCCCCGTTCTGACCGTCTGATCACTGATCCCCGCGTGATCACCAGGGAATCCAGGGGTCATCACGCTGCCACCGCGCTCGCGCTGTGACGGCACTCGCCGGATGATCGGATGCGTCGGTTAGGCTCGCAGACGTGATCTCGTGGCCCTCGCCTGCTGTTCCCGCCCTGCCCGGCACGGGGGTGCCCGTTCGCCTGTTCGACACGTCGACCGGCAGCACCGTGCCGACCGCCCCCGGCCCACAGGCCCGGATGTACGTCTGCGGGATAACCCCGTACGACGCGACCCATCTCGGTCATGCCGCCACCTACGTCGCGTTCGACCTGCTGCACCGGGCCTGGCTGGACGCCGGGCACGAGGTGATCTATGTGCAGAACGTGACCGACATCGACGATCCGTTGCTGGTCCGGGCCGCCGAGACGGGTGACGAGTGGCGGGCCCTGGCCGATCGGGAGACAGCCCGGTACGTCGATGACATGTCCGCGCTCGGCATCCTTGCCCCGCACGTGTATCTCGGTGCCGTGGAGGCCATCCCGCTGGTCGTAGACGCCGTCGAGCGGCTGCTGGAAGCCGGGCACGCCTACCGGGTGGACACTCCGGACGCGCTGGACCCGCAGGCCGGTGACGTCTACTTCGACGTCACCGCTGACAGCAGGTTCGGCGCGGTCGCCAACCTGGACGACGACACCATGAAGGTGGTGTTCGCCGACCGCGGCGGCGACCCGGACCGGCCGGGCAAACGGCACCCGCTGGACCCGCTGCTGTGGCGAGTGGCCCGCGAGGGCGAGCCGTCCTGGGACGGCGCCGGGCTCGGCTTCGGCCGGCCCGGCTGGCACATCGAATGCAGCACGATCGCGCTGGAGCACCTCGGGATGGCGTTCGACGTCCAGGGCGGCGGCAGCGACCTGGCCTTCCCGCATCACGAGATGAGCGCCTCGCACGCGCACGTGCTGACCGGCAAGTGGCCCTTCGCCCGGGTCTACGCGCACGCCGGGATGGTCCGGCTGGACGGCGAGAAGATGAGCAAGTCGCGGGGCAACCTGGTGTTCGTCTCCAAGCTGCGCGCCGCCGGGGTAGCGCCGGCCGCGATCCGGCTGGCGATCCTGGCGCATCACTACCGCACCGACTGGGACTGGACGGACGACGTGCTGCGGCTCGGCGAGGCCCGGTTGGATCGCTGGCGGGAGGCCCTCTCCCGGGAGCAGGGGCCGGACCCGGAGCCGGTGCTGCAGCGGATCCGCGAGGCGCTCGCCGACGACCTGGACGCGCCGACCGCGCTGGCGGCCGTCGACCGCTGGGCCGACGAGCAGCTCACTCGCGGTGGAGACCTGCAGGGCGCCCCCGGCGTCGTCGCCCGAGCCATCGACGCCCTCCTCGGCGTACGCATCTAGCCCAGCAATGCCCGCAACCTCATATCGAGCGATGACCCAGCCCAAGGGTCATCGCTCGATACCAGGTGAGGGGCCACGAAAACGGACCCCTCACCCAAGCGGACGCCACTGGAACCACTCACAAATCTACGAGGTGGGGGGCATGCGGCCGGGGCCCTGACGGCCGGCACCGGGGCCGTCGTCGTCGCGACGGCGCAGGTACCGCTCGAACTCCTGGGCGATTGCCTCACCACTGGCCTCGGGCAGATCCGCGGTGTCCTTGGCCTGCTCCAGCTGGCGCACGTACTCGCCGATCTCGGTGTCCTCCTCGGCGAGTTCGTCGACGCCGCGTTCCCAGGCCCGGGCGTCCTCCGGTAGGTCCCCAAGCGGCACGGTGACGTCGAGCATCTCCTCCACTCGGCGCAGCAGCGCCAGCGTCGCCTTCGGGGACGGCGACTGCCCGACGTAATGCGGCACCGCCGCCCACAGCGACAGGCTGGGCAGCCCGGCCTGGCCCGCGTACTCCTGCAGGACGCCGACGATGCCGGTCGGGCCCTCGTACCGGGACGGCTCGATCGCCAGCCGACTCAGCAGCCGCTCGTCCTCGCTCGTGCTGGTCACCGGGATCGGCCGGGTGTGCGGCACGTCCGCCAACAGCGCGCCCAACGTGATCAAGGTGCCGACCTGCAACTTGTCCGCGTAGCCGAGCACTTCCCGGGTGAATCGTTGCCACCGCATCGAGGGCTCGATTCCGCGCACGATGACGACGTCACGGCTCGCACCCGGCGGCCTGGCCCAGAACAGCCGGGTGGTCGGCCAGGTGATCTGCCGCTTGCCGTCGTCGTCCACAGTGATCGTCGGTCGGTTCACCTGGAAGTCGTGGTACTCCTCAGGGTCGAGCTCACCGACGGCCTCCGCTCCCCAGACCCGCTCGAGGTGGGCCACCGCTCCGCTGGCCGCCTCACCGGCGTCATTCCAGCCTTCGAAGGCAGCCACCATCACGGGGTCCCGCAGTGGCGGCACTCCAGACAGTTCCGTCACGCCTTCTCCTCGCTCCGCTCCTGTTCGATGGTGAGACCACCACCGACCAGCCCAGCCTACGGGCGCGCAGGGGCCACCCGGCGCAGACGCTCAAGACTTCCGTCGGCGGCTTCCGGCCCATTCCTGTCAAGTTGACGAAGCGTGACCACCCGACCGAAGCGCCGGACCGGCAGCGCGGCCCTCGGGGAGGCCGTTGCGGACGGATCGGCCGGGGCTGAGGCACCCGAACGCGGGCGCCTGGTGGCAGGCTGGGCGACGAAGCATCTGGGCGCTGCGCCGATGGGCAGACTGGGCGGACGGCCAGGGCGACATCCCGGCGGCTGTCGGTTCCAGTGCAGGCCGCCGGCGGTGTTTCCCACGGTAGCGCCCTGGTCGGCCAGTTTCAGGCTGATCAGGCCGGCGTCGGAGGCCTTGCCGTCATGGTTGTTGTGGTCAGCGGCCGATCTGGTGCCCGCGCCGAGCTCGCGGTCGGCGCGGTGGTCAGCGGCTGGGCCGACCCGGTGCCCGCAGCGGTCTCGTGGCCAGCGATGATGTTGGCATGTTCGTGCCGTGACCGTAGGTGGTCGGGTGTCGATGTCCTGGGATTCGAAGTACCCAGGATCACGTCGTTCTGAGGGCGCCCGCGGGTGCCCGGACCTGCGGCTCATGCCAGGATCGCGGTCATGCTCCAGCCGGGGCGGATCGGTGTCGAGTTGTCCGAGGAGTTACCGTTGCATCCCGAGCAGTCCACGGACGCGATCACCGTCCGCCACCTCGTGACGAAGCTTTTCACCCCGTGACCGCAGCCCCCGACGTCAGCCCGGACACCAGCGCGATCAGGGGCCCGGACACGAGCCTGGACACGAGCTGGGCCGCGCCGTCCGTCGCCGATCCGCGTCCGGCCGCGGTCCTCTGGGACATGGACGGCACCCTGGTGGACACCGAGCCGTATTGGATCGAGGAGGAAACCCTCCTGGTTGCCGAGTACGGCGGGAGCTGGACCGAGGAGGACGCGCACCACCTGGTCGGCAACGAACTGATCACCTCGGCGAACTACATCCGAGAGGTCGGGGGAGTGCCGCTGCCCGCCGAGGAGATCGTGGACCGGTTGCTGGAGCGGGTGATCGTGCGGGTCCAGGCACACATGCCCTGGCGGCCCGGGGCTCGGGAGTTGCTGGCCGAGCTGAACGCACTTGGCGTGCCCTGCGCGCTGGTGACAATGTCGTACCAGAGCCTGGCCCAGGCGGTGGTCGCGACGCTGCCGGCGGGAGCGTTCCGGACGGTGGTGGCCGGCGACGACGTCACCCACGGAAAGCCACACCCGGAGCCCTATTTGACGGCGGCAGCGCGGCTGGGCATCGATCCGAAGCGGTGCGTGGCGATCGAGGACAGCCTGACCGGGGTGACCTCGGCGCAAGCGGCACACGTCCCGGTGCTGGCGGTGGAGCATCTGGTGCCGATCCCGCCCGCTCCGGGCCGGACCGTGGTCAGCACCCTGAAGGGCTGGACGGCGGCCGACCTGGCCGCGCTCGGCCGCCCGGTTCCATAGGCGTTGCCCTACATGTGGTTTCGTGCGACGACCTGGCACAGGGTCACGGAACGAAGCCAAACGTGCCTCTGTGTCATAGATTTGGGATGTCCGGTAGCAAAGCGGCGCCCGATGTACCCCTAATCGCGCGCGGCAGCCGTTGAGTGTGAAGACTTCGTTGGTCATGCACCGACGGAATCTTCGCAGTGATGAATGCCGGTGAGCCAAGGGCTTGGGCGCGAGACTGCGCATGATCACCACCGGAAGGCCGTGGCCGGCCGAGAGTTCCGAGCTAGCCCACTTCGCCCCCTTAGGCCGGCACCTCGGCCACTTCGCACCCCTTGAGCCGGTGGGTCGGGTCATTTGATCTTGTGTGATCTTGGTTTCACCGGCCAAAAGGGTGCGAAGTGCCGCTCGCCGACCTCAACAGCCGCCCCCCGCAGGATCCCGTGGCCGGTTCCTGCGGGGCGCCGATGTGGTCCGCGAGCAGGAGCGACCGGCGAGCACGGACGACCACCAACAGACACGACCACCCCAAGCAGGACGACGACCAAAGGACGACGGCGAGCCCCGGACCAGCGCACAGGTCCGGGGCTCGCCGTTCCCCTCCTCAGTCCGCGGTGATCGCCCGCAGGACGTCGAGCCGGACCGCCCGCCAGGCCGGCAGCACGGCGGCCACCATCCCGGCGAGTGCCGCGGCGATCAGCACGATCACCAGCGACGCCCAGGGGATCGACAGAGTGTCCAACCCCTCCGAGCGCAGCCCATACTGGACGGTGATGCCCAGCACCAGGCCAAGCACCGCACCCAGCACCGCGCCGAACACCGCCGTACTTATCGATTCCACGGTGATCATGCGCCGCAACTGCCGCCGGGTCATGCCGACGGCTCGCAGCAACCCGATCTCCCGGGTCCGCTCGAACACCGACAGCGCCAGCGTGTTGACGATGCCGAGCACGGCGATCACCACGCTCAGCGCCAGCAGCAGGTAGATCGTGTAGAGCAGGACGTTGACCTGTGCCGCCTGCGAGTCGGTGAACTCGGCGCTGTTCTGGACGGAGACCACCAGGAACGGCTTGACCGCATTGGTGAGCTCGGTGCGCAACTGTGCCTGGTCGGCTCCCGGCTTGGCCTTGACGTAGACCGCGAAGTCACCCTGCATGGCGGACGGCACGGCCTTGGTGTACAGCGGCCGGGGGATGACGAGCTCCCCGGAGAGCACCTGGTTGTCCTCGAAAATGCCGCCGACGGTGAGCGACTGCTGCTTGATCGCCCCAACCGCCGCGTTGATCACGGTCCCGACTTTCCAACCCTGGTCGTCGGCGAGGGTCTTCGAGATCACGATCTGTCCCGCGTTGAGCGAGTCCAGCGAACCCGCGGCCATTTCCACCTTGATGTTGTCCGCGATGCCCTGCGGATCACTGGACATGGCGAACAGGCTCTTCTTGTCCACCACGACCTGGACCGCGCCCAGTGTCGCTACCGACGCGACATCCGGCAGTTTCGCGACGTTCTCGGCCACGGTGACCGGGAACGGCGCTTGGCCACCGTTCAGCACGTAGTCGGCGGTGAGCTGCGTCTCCACGATGTCGGCCACGCTGGCCTTGGTCGAGGAGGCGATCACCGAGACGGCCGCCATCAGGGCCAGGCCGATCATCAGCGCACTCGCCGTGGTGGCGGTCCGGCGCGGGTTGCGCAGCGAGTTCGCCCGCGCCAGCTTGCCAATGGTCCCGGCGATGAGGATGAACGGAGACGCGACCACCCGGATCACCGGGCGAGTTGTGGCCGGGGCCGCGACCAGCGACCCGATCACGATCAGCGCCGCGCCGATGCCCACCAGCAACCACTGCACGTCGTCCTGGGTCACCCCGGGAACCAGCAAGGCGAATCCCGCGAGGACGAAGACCAGTCCGACGATCCCACGGCGGAACACACCACCGACCGGCGGTGCGACGTCGTCTCGCATCGCCGCGACCGGCGCCACCCGGGAGGCCCGGATCGCCGGCAGCACTGCCGACACCAGCGTCACGACGGTCCCGACCAGCAGGCTGACCACGACGGTGCGGGTCTCCACCGGCAGGCCACCGGAGATCTCCAGCCCGAACGCATTGAAGAGGGCCTTCAGCCCGGCCGCCAGCAGGATGCCGACCCCGAGACCGAAGAGCGAGCCGATCAGGCCCAGTACCGCTGCTTCGCCGAGAACCACCCGCAGTACCTGCCCACGGGATGCTCCGATTGCTCGCAGCAGGGCGAGTTCCCGGGTGCGCTGGGCGACCAGCATCGAGAACGTGTTGGCGATGATGAAGGCCCCGACGAAGAGGCTGACCCCGGCGAACACCAGGAGGAAGATTGAGATGAAGCCGAGCGCCTGCTCGAACTGCTTCTTGTTCTCGGCCTTCACGGTGGTTCCGGTGACCGCCTGAGCGGTCGGCGGCAGCGCAGTGGCCACCCGATCCCGCAATTCCGTCTGGCTGAGGCCGGAAGCGCCCTGCACGGTGAACGACTGGACCGTGCCGTCGGGAGCGAAGGTCGTCTCTGCGGTCTTCGGGTCGAGGAAGAGCAGGGTTGCCCCGGCCAGACCGGCACCGAACGACACCTCACCCACGATCGTCACGGTTTCCGGGGTGTTCCCGATCAGCGCCTTGGTCTGGTCACCGACCGACAGGTCGGCCCGCTTCAACGTCGAGGATTCGACGGCGATCTCGGACTTGTTCTCCGGGCCGCGGCCTTGCACCAGCTTGATCACTGGGTCGTCGTTGTGGAAGGCGAAGCCGAAGGTGGGGGCGCCGGCATTGCGGACGGCGGTGCCGTCCTTACCGACCAGGATCGCTGTGCCCTGGATGTCGGGGGAGACCCGGTCGACGCCGTCCACCGTCTCCAGCTTGTCGGCGAGGCTGATCGGCAACGGCGCCCGCAGCGGGGTGCCGTCGAACGCCTTGGCCTCGCTGGCCACCCCGCGCACTTGGACGTCGGTACCGACCGTGCCCTGCTCGACAATCGAGTTGAAAGTGCCGTTCAGACTGTCGGTGAGGACATAGGTCCCGGCCACCAGCGACACGCCGAGCATCACCGCAACCGCGGTCAGCAGGAAACGCAGCCGGTGGCTGCGCACACCTCTGAGAGTGACTCTCAACATGTCAGACCCGCCTGCCCGCGGCGTCGAAGCCCTTCATCCGCTCCAGCACCTTGTCCGCGGTGGGGTCGGACATCTCGTCAACGATCTTGCCGTCGGCGAGGAAGAGCACCCGGTCGGCATACCCGGCCGCGACCGGGTCGTGGGTGACGATCACAATCGACTGGCCGAACTCGCGTACCGACATCTGCAGGAACTCAAGGATCTCGGCGCTCGCCCGGGAGTCCAGGTTTCCGGTCGGCTCGTCGGCGAACACGATCGCCGGCCGGCTGACCAGCGCCCGCGCGCAGGCGACCCGCTGCTGCTGACCGCCGGACAGTTCGCTCGGACGGTGTCCGAGTCGGTCCCGCAGCCCGACCGTGTCGATCACGGTGTCGAACCACTTCTGGTCCACCTTCCGGCCGGCAATGTCCAGCGGGAGCGTGATGTTCTCCTTCGCGGTGAGCGTCGGCACCAGGTTGAACGACTGGAAGACGAAGCCGAGCCGGTCGCGGCGCAACTGGGTCAGCGCGCGATCCTTCAGACCGGCGATCGCCACCCCGTCGATCACTACGTCACCGGCGCTCGGCCGGTCCAGGGCGGCCATGCAGTGCATCAGCGTCGACTTGCCGGAACCGGAAGGCCCCATGATCGCTGTCATTTTCCCCCGGGTGAAGTCCACGCTGACACCGTCCAGCGCCCGCACCTCCGCCTCACCGGAACCGTAAAACTTCTTCAAGTCAACGGCTTTCGCGATCGGATCGGTGTTCACCGACTCGACTTTCGCAGTAGCGGTACTCACGCTGTATCCCCTGTCCTCGTCCCCCTCGGGGGAACCCCTCCATGGCGCACCCACATCCGGGGCGCTCCTGATCACCAACCCAACACCGTGACGCTGGGTCGGGGTCAACTCCTTTATGTCCCGTGCGCACCACCGCGCCGTGAACCACTCCCAATTACGTCGGAACCGAGTCCGCCCCACCTCAGGGAGATACCGGACACAACCCTGATCCTTCTCCGGTTGCACCCCTGACCGCGTCCACCTTGAGGCGGACACGCGGTGGACTTTGGTCTATCCATCCGGCCATCAACCATCCGGCCAGCCCCCGGTCCCGAGCGGGGTCAGCCGTCCCCACTCGGCGTCAACCATAGGTTGACGATCTGATCTGCGTCAATCATCGGCTCCGACAACGGCACCCTTGATGACGGCAGCTTTGATGCAGCCGTTGCTTTGATCCTGACACTCCAGGCCGAAGCCAAGCCTGACCGAACCGGCTGTTACCGCTCGCACAGGTCGCTGTCACGCCTCCTCATCGAAACCGGGGAGCTCGGGAGCCGATGCCGCGACTCCGACCACCCGCTCCAGTGCATCGCTGGGCACCGGCGGTGGCGTGCCTCCCTTGGCCGGGCAGTAGGCATGGTGATCACACCAGTCGCAGAGCCGACTCGGCGACGGCCGCCAGTCGCCGGTGGTCGCGGCCAGGGAAATCGCTTGCCAGAGCGCCTTCACCTTCCGCTCGGTCGCCAGCAGGTCCGACTCGTCGGGTGAGTACCGCAGGATCTCACTGTTGCCCAGGTAGACCAGCTGCAACACGCTCGGCAGTCGGCCGCGTAGCCGCCAGAGCACCAGGGCGTAGAACTTCATCTGGAACAAGGCCTTGGCTTCAAATGCCTCGGACGGCGCCCGGCCGGTCTTGTAGTCGACCACCCGGATCCGGCCGTCGGCCGCCACGTCTACCCGATCGACATATCCGCGCAGCACCAGGCCGTCGTCGAGCGCGGTCTCGACGTAGAGCTCCCGGTCAGCCGGTTCCAGGCGAGTCGGGTCTTCCAGCGCGAACCAACGGGCCAGCAGTGCGGAGGCACTGGTCAGCCACTCGGCCAGGCCCGCTGCATCGTCCCCGAAAAGGTCCGCGAGTTCGGGTCGACTGTCGCGGACCAGGTCCCACTGCGGGCTCAGCAAGGCCTCGGCCGCCGCCAGGGTTCGCTCGTCGGCCGGCAGGTCGAAGAGCCGCTCGAGGACGGCATGCACCACCGTGCCCCGAACCGCGGCCGGGCTCGGCGCCTCGGGCAGGCGGTCGACGACCCGGAACCGGTAGAGCAACGGGCATTGCATGAAATCAGCCGCCCGGGAGGGCGACAACGCTGCGGGAGCCATGGCAGAAACCCTAGGCCGAACCACCGACATTCCGGCGTCCCAAGCTCTCCCGCCCGTACCAATAGCATCACCCCCATGAGGGAGTACGGCAGCGCGTCAATGTCCGGCAGATGAAGCAAGGCATCGCCGTTGGGCGGGTCGGGTCGGTACCGGTCTTTCTGCGTCCGTCCTGGTTCGTCATCGCCGCGTTGGTCACGCTGCTGTTCGCCCCCGGGATCCGCGCCTCGGTCCTGGTCGCACCGGGGCTGGAGTACCTGATCGCGCTCAGCTTCGCGATCCTCCTGCTGCTGTCGGTGTTCATCCACGAACTGGCCCATGCCGGCGCGGCCGCCGCGACCGGCACCCCGGCCACGCACATCGTCCTCGACCTGTGGGGTGGGCACACCGCGTTCGGCGAGGAGTCCACCAGCCCGTGGCGCAGCATCGGGGTGTCGGTCGTCGGACCGCTGTCGAACGCCATCCTGGCGCTCGCCGCCGAGGTGGCGGTGCAACTGGCGCAGCCGCACGGCGTGACCCGCCTGCTGCTCGAGGCGCTCGCCACCTCCAACCTCATCGTGGCCGGGTTCAACGCCCTGCCCGGGCTGCCGCTGGACGGTGGTCGGGTGCTGGAGGCGCTGGTCTGGCGGGTCAGTGGGGACCGCCACACCGGAACCCTGGTGGCCGGCTGGTCCGGGCGGGTGGTCGCGGCCGGGCTGGTCGGCTGGACGGTGGTCGGGGTGGTCGGTGGGCAACGCACGCTGACCGGTGGCCTCTGGTTGTTCCTGATCGCCGGCTTGCTCTGGCAGGGCGCCGGTCAGGCGATCGCCGCGGCACAGTGGTTCCGGCGCGCGGACCAGGCCCGGATCGACGACCTGTTGCAGCCGGCCGTGTCCGTGCCGTCGACCGCGACCGTGGCCACCGCTTTGCTGGCCGCCTCCGAGGTGGGCGCCCATGCGGTCGTCGTCCTCGATGTGTACGGCCGACCGGCGTCCATTGTGGATGAACGCTCCGCCGCCGATGTGCCGGCCGGCCGCGCCGATCAGGTCGGTGCGGCCGCGGTGGCCCATGCCCTGCCCGAGGGCGCGGTGCTGGAGTCCGGGCTGGGTGGGGATGCGCTGATCCAGCGGCTGCAGGCGCACCCGGCCGCGCGGTACGCCGTCATGGACGGGCAGGAACGCGTCGTCGGCGTGCTGGACTGGGAGGACGTAGCCCGGTTCGTCACCAGCTCCTGAACGGTCGCCTCCGGGACGGAGGACCCGGATCGGGTGCATAGACTGCTGGACCATGACGACGCCCGTGGAAAGCCCGACTGGTGCCCCGACCGGTGCCCTCACCGGTTCGCCGACCGGTGCCCAGCACCGCCGCGGCCCTTTCCGACCGGGTGAGCGGGTCCAGCTGACCGACCCCAAGGGCCGACTGCACACGATCACCTTGCACCCGGGTCGCGAATTCCACACTCATCACGGCCGGTTCGGGCACGACGAGCTGATCGGTCGGCCGGAGGGCTGGGTGGTGGCGAACACCGCGGGGATCGAGTACCTCGCGCTGCGCCCGCTGCTGGCCGACTTCGTGTTGTCCATGCCGCGGGGTGCGGCGGTGGTCTACCCCAAGGACGCCGGCCAGATCATCGCGATGGCCGACATCTTCCCGGGTGCCCGGGTGGTCGAGGCCGGCGTCGGCTCCGGGGCACTGACGATGTCGCTGCTGCGGGCCGTGGGTGACACCGGGCTGGTGCACTCCTACGAGCGGCGCGCGGATTTCGCGGACATCGCCCAGGCGAACATCGAGACCTTCTTCGGCGGCCCGCATCCGGCCTGGCAGGTGAGCATCGGGGACGTCGCTCGCGACGTGGTCGAGACCGACGCGGACCGGTTCGTGCTCGACCTGCTCGCGCCCTGGGACTGCCTGGACGCGGTGGCGAAGGCGCTGGTCCCCGGGGGGGTGCTGATCTGTTACGTCGCGACCGCCACCCAGTTGTCCCGGGTGGCCGAGGCGGCCCGGCTGGACGGCCGCTTCACCGAGCCGACCGCCTGGGAGTCGATGGTCCGCGGCTGGCACCTGGAGGGGCTCGCGGTCCGGCCGCAGCACCGGATGGTCGGGCACACCGGGTTCCTGCTCACCACCCGCCGACTGGCGGATGGTGTGGACGCGCCCCAGCGGCGACGGCGTCCGGCCAAGATGGCACAGGAGGGCGAGCCCGGCGTGGAGGAGGCCTGGGGTGAGTGGTCGGAAGCGGATCTCGGCGAGCGCCCGGTCTCGGAGAAGAAGATCCGCAAGGTAC
>Ga0307513_10002562_pt1 | contig 25113 bp, 24 predicted proteins | sample 15_EM_MG_FD_202174 | JGI IMG/M metagenome (GOLD analysis project Ga0307513, IMG submission 202174) | Populus trichocarpa ectomycorrhiza microbial communities from riparian zone in the Pacific Northwest, United States - 15_EM | ecosystem: Host-associated > Plants > Roots > Unclassified | place...
TCACCGCCTATGCGGTCGGCGCCTCGATCGCACGGCACATGCCCGAGGGCGCCATCATCTGCGACGACTCGGTGACGTCGGGCACGGGGGTCGCGGTCAACACAGCCGCGGCCCGGCCGCACGAGGTACTGGCGCTCACCGGCGGGGCGATCGGCATCGGCCTGCCTTTGGCCGTTGGCGCGGCGGTGGCCTGTCCCGACCGCAAGGTGCTGGCGCTCTCCGGCGACGGCTCGTCCATGTACACGATCCAGGCGCTCTGGACCCTGGCGCGGGAGAACCTGGACGTCAACGTCGTGGTCTTCGCCAACAACAGCTACCGCATCCTCAACATCGAGATGACCCGCACGGGCGCGGGCAATGCAGGGCCACGGGCCGCGAAGTTGCTGGGCCTCGGCGACCCCAACATCGACTGGGTCCCGCTGGCCAAGGGCCTTGGCTTGCCGGCCGTCCGTTGCGAGACCGCCGAAGCGTTCGAAAAGGCCTTCGCCGCCGCCATGGCCCAGCGCGGCCCCACCTTCATCGAGGCGGCGATCTAAGCGTCAAGCAAGTTGCTCCCCCTCCGGGGGAGGAACCGGAAAAGAAAAAGGCCCCGGAGGTTTCCCTCCGGGGCCTTGGTTCCTCAGGCTCTGACGAACCCTAGGTGTTGCCGGGCAGTTTGCAGCCGGCGGCGAAGGCGCAGCCGGTGGCGGCGACGGCCGCGACCGGGCTCGGCGAGTACTCGATCATGTAGCCCTTGAGGCCATCCGAGCAGCCGACTTCCAGGAGCAGGGTGCCCTTGGCGGTCTTGGCCGCCAGCCGCGAGGCCGAGACCACGCAGGTGGTGTTGGGGACAAACTTCTTCAGGTCGGCGGTGAGACCTTCCATGCCGCTGCCGGGCTTGGCCAGGCCGCACTTGTAGCCCGCCACCAGGGCGTGGCCGCAATCAAGCACCTCGCCCTTGCCGCCGGCCTTGAAGATGCCCACGGCGCCCGCGCCGCCGGTGCAGGCCAGTTCGACGACGTCCTCGCCGGCCGCGGCCGGGAACACGGCGTACTTCTCGACCTTGCAGTCGGAGCCGGCGTTCTTGGCCAGGCGCGTATAGAGGTCGGCCTGTTCGGACGCGGCCTGACGGGCGTCGGTCAGGGTGCAGCCGCCGAGGATGCCCTGGGCCTTGGCGCATTCGTAGGTGATGGCGAGCGCGCCCTTGGTGTCGATCTTGTAGATGTAGCCCTTGCCGTCGTTGCAGGAGACTTCGAAGAAGTTCGAGCCATCGGTGGAGGCGCCGACGAAGCGGCGCTCCTTGATGGCGCAGCTGGTCTTGGCCTCGGTGTTGTAGCGGTCGACGACGGCCAGGCGCGCGGCCGGATCGCCGAACACGCACTTGATGTTGCCGCTGCCCGCGTCGAAGTTCAGGCAGTTCTGCGCCTCGAGCTTCTTGCTGCCGTCATAGGGCGCGCTGGCCACCACGATGTAGCCGACGCCGCCCTGGCAGGCGATTTCCAGATAGGTCGCGGTCTTGCTCTGGCCGATGCCGCGGGCTTTTTCGGGCACGCACTGCACATTGGCCTTGGCCAGATCCGCGGCCAGCGCAGCCTTCGGATCGAGGTTGGCCGGCAGGATGCAGGGGGTGGCGGCCTTGGTGGCCACATCGGCCGGATAGCTGGCCTCCAGGCAGCTGAAGGCGGCGGGGGCGCCCACGCCGCTGGCCTGGATCAGGTAGCCCATGCCGGCGCCGCAGGCGACTTCATAGAGGCTGGTGGGGGGCGTGCCCTTCTTCTTGTCCTCGGGGATCTTGCCGATCAGCCGGGCGTCCGACACCTGGCAGGGCAGGCCGGCGGCTGTGACCAGCGCCGGGGCCTCGGCCATGCCGGCCTTGCGCTGCGCTTCGTTGACAGGCGGGGCGGCTTTCGGCGCGGACATCACCGCGACAGGCGCCAGCACCGCGACGATGAGGGCCGCGACCAGCCCCAATCCGATTGGCCTCATGATTTAGATCTCTCCTGGACGTTTCTTGACAGGGCTTCCCTGCCCCAGGAGCGCACATAAGCGCCGGGATCGTTGCAGGGTCAAGATGACGAAGGAAGCTGGCCCAAGTGTGGCGCAGTTCCAATGGCTTAGAGGCTACGGCTAGGCTTTTCGAGGACCGCTGGAATTCGAATCCTCAGGCGCTGCGGACCTTCAGGTGGGCGCCGGTCACGCCGACCACCTCCACGCGTGCGCCGGCCGCCAGCCCCTCACCCTCGTCGAGCTCGGCGGCCCATTCCTTGCCGTCGATGAACACCCGGCCGGCGCGCCCCGCGAAGGCCGCGACGGCGACCCCGTGGTGGCCGACCAGCCGGCCGATGTTGTCGTTGATGTCGTGGCCGTGGGGCGTGATCGACCTGGGCAGGTAGCGGCGCGCCAGCAGGCTGGAGAGGATCGTCAGGCTGGCGAAGAGCAGGATCGCGCCGACCAGCGGCAGCTCCACGAAGCCGGCCAGGGCCGCCACCACCGCCGCCGCCGCCGCGGGCCAGAGCAGCCAGCCGGAGCCGGTCGCGACCTCGGCCGCCAGCAGCGCCGCGGCCAGGCCGATCCAGATCCAGAACGGATGGCTGGCGTAGAGGACGGCGAACTCCGGCATGGCTCAGGTCTCCGTCGGCGGGACCGCCGAGCCCCGCTGCCCGCGCGGACGCGGGGGCGGCGGCTGTTGCTGCTCGGCCTTGGCGGTCTTCACCATCTCGCCGATGCCGGCGATGGTGCCCATCAGCGAGGCCATGTCGGCCGGAACGATGACGGTCTTCTGCTGCGGGCTTTCGGCCAGCTTGCCGAAGGCCTCCACGTACTTCTGGGCGATGAAGTAGTTGATGGCGTTGACGTCGCCGTCGGCGATGGCGTTGGAGACCATCTCGGTGGCCTTGGCCTCGGCCTGGGCCGAGCGTTCGCGGGCCTCGGCGTCACGGAAGGCGGCTTCCTTGCGGCCCTCGGCCTGCAGGATCGCCGACTGCTTCTGGCCCTCGGCGACGGTGATGGCGGCCTGTTTCTCGCCGTCGGCCTCAGTGATCACCGCGCGCCGCTCGCGCTCGGCCTTCATTTGTCTGGCCATCGCATTGGTGATGTCCGGCGGGGGCTGCAGGTCCTTGATCTCGATCCGCGCCACCTTGACGCCCCAGGGGCTGGTGGCCGCGTCGATGACATCCAGCAGGCGGGTGTTGATCTGGTCGCGCTGCGACAGCACCTCGTCCAACTCCATGTTGCCGACCACGGTCCGCAGGTTGGTCATGGTCAGCTGGGTGATGGCGAAGTCGAGGTTGGTCACCCGGTAGGCGGCCGCCGCGGCGTCCATCACCTGGATGAACACGATGGCGTCGACCTGCACCGACACGTTGTCCTTGGTGATGACGTCCTGGCGCGGCACGTCGAGGACCTGTTCCATCATGTTGATGCGCCGGCCGACCGACTCGACGAAAGGGGTCAGGAAGCTGATCCCGGGCTTCAGCGTGCGGGTGTAGCGGCCGAACCGCTCGACGGTGACCTCGCGGCCCTGGGGCACGATCTTGATGGCCCCCAGCGCGACCACGGCGGCCAGCACCAGGAATATGATCGCGACGCCGTAACCCATGATGTCCTCCCGACAACAGGCGTCAGCTTATCCCCCGTCCAGGGGCCACGCTACGGAAACCGGACGGGCGGGGTCGCGCGCGCAAGCCCGCTCTGCTAGCCCTTCGCCCATGACCTGGAAGACCCTCGCCCTCGTCGCCGCCGCGATCCTGATGACGGCCGCCGCGCCCAAGGCCACGGCCCCCAAGCCCGCGCCGGCCAAGGCGGCCGCCAAGCCCCCCGCAAAGCCCCCCGCCGCCGACCCGTCCTTCGACGCCCGCGATCCAGCCGGCATGGTCGCCCTGCTGGGTGCGGCCGGCGCGAAGGCGGAGGTGGCCCACAAGGAGGCCGATGCAGTCTATCTGACCGTCACCTCAACGAGCGCGGCCTTCACCACCCAGTTCGCCGGCTGCGACGCCCAGGGCCGCAAATGCGCGGTGGTGCTGTTCGATTCCGTCGCCGACAAGCCCAGCCCGACGCTCGGCCAGATCAACGCCTACAACCAGACCTCTGCCATGTGCCGCGGCTTCCAGGACAAGGGCGGCAAGGCGCATGTGGTCTATTCGGCCCTGCTGTTCACCGCCGACAGCCGCGACCGGATTACCCAGCAGCTGGTGGCCTGGCGCGGCTGCCTCGCCGAGTTCCGCGACTTCGTGAACGACCCGGTGGCCTACTTGGCGGCCGCGCCCTAGCTCCAGATCCTCTCCTCGGGGGGAGGGGCCCAGGTCAGTAGATCGTGTAGCCGCCGTCGATGACGAAGCTGTCGCCGGTGTGGAACTTCGAGGCGTCCGAGGCCAGGTAGACCGCGAGGCCTGAGAAGTCCTCTGGCTCGCCCCAGCGGCGCATGGGCACGCGGCTGATGGCCTTCTCGTTGAACTTGTCCCAGGCCTGCAGGTCGACGGTCATGTCGGAGCGGATCCAGCCCGGCAGCACGGCGTTGGCGCGGATGCCGTAGCGGGCGTACTCCACCGCCAGGCCGCGGATCATCCCCTCCACGCCGGCCTTGGTGGAGGCATAGGCCTGGTTGCGCGGCGCGCCGTGTATCGCCGATGTGGACGAGGTCACCAGCAGCGAGCCGCCTGGATCGCCGGCGCCCGCGCGCGCGATCATCGGCTTGACGGCTTCGCGGAAGGTCCAGAACACCGCGTCCAGGTTCACCGTGGTCACCCGCCGCCATTTCTCGGTGGTCATCTCTTCGAACGGCGCGCCGCCGCCCACGCCCGCATTGGCGGCGGCGAAGTCCAGGCGGCCGAAGGTCTTCAGCACCTCGGCGACCCCGGCCACGACGGCGGCCTCGTCGGCCACATCGACGGCCTGGACCAGGACGTCGACGCCATAGGCCTTCAGGGTCGCCTCGGCCTTGGCGTTCTTGTCGGGGTTCTGGCCCCAGATCGCCACCTTGGCGCCGGCCGCCGCCAGGCCCTCGGCCATGCCGAGCCCGATGCCGCCATTGCCGCCGGTGACCAGCGCCACCTTCCCCGTCAGGTCGAACGGCCGATAGGCCATGAGCGCCTCCTACAGGTGTTCTCGTTCAAACAAGCGTTGGGAAGGCAAAGGCCAGTTTCAGGCCCGCCCCGTCAAGTGGCGGTCCAGCCGCCGTCGACCGAGAGCGCCGCGCCCGTCGCCGAGGCCCCCATGTCGGAGACCAGGTAGAGCAGCATGCCGGCCAGGTGCTCGTACTGCACGAAGGCCTTGGTGGGCTGGGCGGCGAGGATGACATCCTCCATCACCCGGTCCTCGGGGATGCCGCGGGTCTTGGCCTGGTCGACGATCTGGGCTTCGATCAGCGGGGTCCTGACATAGCCCGGGCAGATGGCGTTGCAGGTGACGCCGGTGCGCGCCAACTCCACGGCGCAACCCTTGGTGAGGCCCACCACCCCGAACTTGGCGGCGACGTAGGGCGCCTTGAACGCCGAGGCCACCAGGCCGTGGGCCGAGGCGATGTTGACGATCCGCCCGCGGCCCTGGGCCTTCATGATCGGGATGGCCGCCTTGGAGGCGTGGAAGGTGGACGACAGGATCACCGCGATCAGCGCATCCCACTTCTCGTCCGGATATTCGTCCACCGGGGCCACGTGCTGGATGCCGGCGTTGTTCACCAGGATGTCCAGGCGACCGAATTCCTTGTGGGCATAGGCGATCAGGTCGGCGATCTCGGCGGGCCTGGTCATGTCGGCGCCGTGGTAGCGGATCGCGGCGTTGGTCCTCGCCTGGATGGCCAGCCGGTCGGCTTCGATCTTCGCCGGGTCGCCAAGGCCGTTCAGGACGACGTTGACGCCCTGCTCGGCGAGCGCGGTGGCCAGCGCCTGGCCGATGCCGCTGGTGGAGCCGGTGATCACCGCCACATGGCCTTCGAGCTTGTAGTCCACGGCCATGCTCAGGCCTCCTCTTTGAGCCTGGCCCGCGCCAGGGCGACCGGCGGGGGCTGCGGCCGGGCGAAGGTGAATTCCTCGTCGGTGGAGAGGCCCTTCACGAAGCGGTAGCCGTCCCGGTCGAAGGCGCGCAGGTCCGCGGCCCGCTCGATGCGATTGTCGATGGCGTAGCGGGCCATCATGCCGCGCGCCCGCTTGGCGAAGAACGACATGATCCGCGCCTCGCCGTCCTTCTCCTCGAGGAAGCGGCAGCCGATCACCGGCGCCTTCAGGGCGGCGCGGTCGACGGCTCCGAAATATTCCTGGCTGGCGCAGTTCACGACGACCTTTTCCTTCCGGCCAGCCAGCGCGGCGTCCAGCTGCTCTGAAATCCGGGCGCCCCAGAAATCGTAGAGGGTCTGGCCGCGCCGGGTCTGGATGCGCACGCCCATCTCCAGGCGGTAGGGCTGGATGGCGTCCATGGGCCTGAGCACGCCGTAGAGGCCCGACAGGATCCGCAAGTGATCCTGCGCCCAGGCCAGCGCCTTGCGGTCCAGCTCGCGCGCCTTCAGGCCCATGTAGACGTCGCCGTTGAAGGCGAAGGCCGCCTGCAGCCCGTCCTCGCTGTCCGGCTGGAAGGCCTGGAACCGCTCGCGGTTCAGCTTCGCGAGGTTGTCGGAGAGCGACATCATCCGCTTCAGGTCGACGACCCGGAGTTTCCTGGTGGTCTTCGCCAGCTCCGCGGTGTGGTCGGCCAGTTCGGGCGCCGACACCGGCGCGGCGGCGGGCGCGGCGGTGAAATCGAGCGCCTTGGCCGGGGAGAGGACGATCAGCATGGCCGATCCTTTGCCTCCACTTGGCCGTGGCGCCAAGCGTTCCGCGCCGAGCGCCCAACAAGGCTGTGGACGGGCGCGCCGCGGCCCTACGTCGCCCCCCGACATAGGTGACTTGATAGCTGCGCCCTAGTCGGCCATCAAAGGGCCAATGCCGTCTCCTCGCGCCGATCGGGCGCTGCAAGCTCTCCTGGTCGGATTCGCCGTATTGGCGGTCGCGGTGCTCAGCAGTCTGTGGCTGACGCAGCGCCAGCAGGAAGCTGCCAGGCGCGTGCAGCACACGCTCGAGGTTCAGAGGCAGGTTTCGACCGTGCTCTCGCGGCTGCAGGACGCCGAGACGGGCCAGCGTGGCTACCTGCTCACCGGTGAGGCGGAATTCCTCGAACCCTACAACGAAGCGGTCGCCCGCGTGGGCGGAGACCTGGACACGCTCGAGAAGGAGACCGCCGACAACCCGATCCAACGGGCCGCGGTGGCGAAGCTGCGCAGCCAGGCCAACCAGCGCCAGGAGGTCCTGCGCCAGACGCTGCGGCTGGCGTCCCGCGACGTCAGCATCGGCGCCGAAGGCCTCAAGAGCCTCGACCGCGGCAAGGCGTTGATGGACGACATCCGCCGCACCGTCGCGGACATGAACGCCGAGGAGGCGCGCCTGCTGGCGGCCCGGACGGCGACGGCGCGGGCGCAGAACGCCGTGATCGCCCTGGTGCTTCTGCTGAGCGCGTTGGCGACGCTGGCGCTCGGGGCCTTTGCGTTCGTCGACGGCCGCCGGCGCGTCCAGGCGGCGATGGCGGCCCACGACGCGCTGGCCCTGTCCAATGCGCGGCTCAAGGCCGAGGCCGCCAGCCGCGAAAGCGCCGAGGCGCAGATCCGCCAGCTGCAGAAGATGGAGGCGGTGGGCCAGCTGACCGGCGGCATCGCCCACGATTTCAACAACATGCTGGCCATCGTGCTGGGTTCGCTGGACATGGCCAAGCGGCGTTTGCGCGCCGATCTTCCAAAGGCCGAGACCTATATCGACAACGCCATCGAAGGCGCCCAGCGCGCCACCCAGCTGACCGGCCGGCTACTGGCCTTTTCCCGCCAGCAGCCGCTCGCGCCGCGGGCCATGGACACCAACAAGCTGGTCGGCGGCATGTCGGAGATGCTGCGCCGGACCATCGGCGAGCACCTGCGGGTGGAGACGGTGCTGGCGGGCGGCCTGTGGCGCGCCTACGCCGATCCCAGCCAGCTGGAGAACGCGATCCTCAACCTCTGCGTCAACGGCCGCGACGCCATGCCGAACGGCGGCCGGCTGACCATCGAGACCTCCAATGCCCACCTGGACGACGCCTACGCCGACGCCCACGCCGAGGTGCGGCCCGGCCAGTACATCATGGTCTCGGTGTCGGACACCGGCGCGGGCATGCCGTCCGAGGTCGCCGAACGCGCCTTCGATCCGTTCTTCACCACCAAGGGCGTCGGCAAGGGCACGGGGCTCGGCCTCAGCCAGGTGCATGGCTTCGTCAAGCAGTCCGGCGGCCACGTGAAGATCTATTCCGAGCCCGGCGTCGGTACGGCCGTGAAGATCTATCTGCCACGCCACGTGGGCCTGGGTTCGGACGACACGGGCGACGTCGACCTCGCCTCGCCGCTGGAGGCGCCGCGGGCGCAGAGCGACGAGATCGTGCTGGTGGTCGAGGACGACGAGCGGGTGCGCCACCTCTCGGTGGATGCCCTGCGCGAGCTTGGCTACACCGTGGTGCAGGCCTCGGACGCCAGCCAGGCGCTGGTGGTGCTGACCCTGCAGCCGCAGGTGGACCTGCTGTTCACCGACATCGTCATGCCGGACATGAACGGGCGGCGCCTGGCGGATACGGCCCGCGAGACGCGGCCCGACCTGAAGGTGCTCTACACCACCGGCTACACGCGCAACGCCATCGTCCACAACGGCGTGCTCGACGCCCACGTCGCCTTCCTGCCCAAGCCCTTCACCCTGGAGCAGCTGGCCGTGAAGGTGCGCCAGGTGCTGGACGGCCAGGGCGCCAACCGGACAGCCTAGAACAGCACCCGCGGGTTCATGATCCGCTTGGGGTCGAGGGCGCGGCGGATGGCCTGCATGGCCTCGATCTCGACCGCGGATTTGTAGCGCCGCGCTTCCTCGGTCTTCATCGAGCCCAGGCCGTGCTCGGCGCTGATCGAGCCGCCCATGGAGGCTACGATGTCGTGGACGATCCGCGAGCCGGCGTCCCGGCGGGCGGCGTGCTCGGCGTCCGAGCCGCCATCAGCGCGCAGCACGTCATAGTGGATGTTGCCGTCGCCCATGTGGCCGAAGGCGGAGATCCGGGCGGCCGGCGCGAAGGCCTGCATGGCCGCCGTGGCCTGCGCCAGGAAGGCGGCCACCCGGCTCACCGGCACCGAGACGTCGTGTTTCCACGTGGCGCCCTCGGGCTTCTGGGCGGGCGACTGGTTCTCGCGGATCGCCCACAACGCCTTGGCCTGGGCGTCGGTCTGGGCGACCACGGCGTCGCGGACCAGGCCGTCCTCCAGGCCTGACGCCAGGAACCGCTCCATCGCCGCCTCGGCCGAGCCGGGCTCACCGGAGCAGAACTCGGCCAGCACGTACCAGGGGTGGGGTTCGGCCAGCGGATCGCGCGTGCCGGCGATGTTCTTGAGCGCGAACTCGACGCCCAACCGCCCCATCAGCTCGAAGGCCTCCACCGCCCCGCCGGTCTCGTCCTTGGCGCGGACCAGCAGCTGGATCGCGGCCTGCGGGCTCTCGACGCCGATCATCGCCACGGCGCGCGACGCCATCACCGGCGAGAGCTTCAGGGCGGCCGCGGTGACCACGCCCAGCGTGCCTTCCGCGCCGATCAGCAGCTGCTTCAGGTCGTAGCCGGTGTTGTCCTTGCGCAGGCGTTTCAGTCCGTTCCAGACCTCGCCGGTCGGCAGCACCGCCTCCAGCCCCAGCACGAGATTGCGGGTCATGCCGTAGCGCAGAACCTGGGTCCCGCCCGCGTTGGTCGAGACCACCCCGCCCACGGTCGCCGAGCCCTCCGAGGCCAGGCCCAGCGGGAAACGGCGGCGCGCGGCCGCGGCGGCCTCGTGCACGGCGGCCAGCGTCACGCCGGCCTCGGCCACCAGCACGTCGTCGAACCCGTCGGTCTCGCGGATGGCGCGCAGGCGTTCGGTGGAGAGCAGCACCTCGCCCTGCGGGATCTGGCCGCCGACCAGCCCGGTGTTGCCGCCTTGCGTCGTGATCGGCGTGCCGGCCTCGAAGCAGATGCCCACCACCGCGGCCACGTCCGCCGTGGTCTTCGGCAGGGCCAGGAACGGCGTCTCGCCGGTCCAGCGGTCGCGCCATTCCAGGAGCTTGGGGGCCAGCCGCGCGGGGTCCTGGCTCCAGCCGCCCTCGCCCAGCACGGCCTTCAGGCGGGACAGCACATCGGCGGGAACGGGCGCGGTCATGGGTGGAACCTACGCTTCACCCTGGCCGGTTTCCAGTATATACTCCGATATATACCGGAGCTGGCGCATGGCCATTCTGATCAAGAACCCCGAGACCGAGCGCAAGGCGCGGGAACTGGCGAGCCTGCGCGGTCAAAGCATCACCTCGGTCATCGACGGCGCGCTCGAGCAGGCCCTGGCGATGGAGCCGCCCCGCCGGCGCAAACTGTCGCTCCCGGAAATGATCGCAGCCACCGATCGTCTCCATGAGCGCGCGGGCGATCGCGGTCCGTTGCCGCCTCTGACCAAGGCGGATTGGGATGAACTCAATGAGATTCCGGGCCTGCATGAGGACGGCGCTTGATCGTGGTGGACGCCTCGGCGCTTGTCGCAATCGCGGAGCGGGAGCCGGAAAGGGATCAGTTCCTCGAGGTCCTGGATCGTGTTGATGTGAGCTATCTCTCGCACATCAATTTCGTTGAGACGGGCGTCATACTGATCCAAAGGCGACTTTTCGCCGACGAGGGCGAGTTGCTCGACTGGCTGGCGGACTTCGGGGTGAAGCGGCGCGAGGATGTCGATCTCGGCTCCGCGGCGCTGGCGGCCTATCTGAGGTTTGGCAAAGGCTTCCATCCGGCGCGGCTGAATCTGGCCGACTGTTTCGCCTACGCCCTCGCCAAGGAGCTCGGCATGCCGCTGCTCTACAAGGGCGATGATTTCGCCAAGACCGACATCCGCTCGGCGCTTCAGCCCACGTAACCCGCCGCGCGGCGCAGGCGGTCGTTGATCGCCTCGCCCAGGCCCTCCTGTGGGATGGGCGCGATGGCGATGGCCGAGGCGCCCGAGCGGTCGGCGGCTCTCATGTGGGCGAAGAGGTTGGCGGCGGCTTCGGCGAGGTCGCGGGTGGGGCTGAGGTTCCAGGTGCGGTCGCGCGGGTCGGCCGGCCCGAACGCCAGGAAGGCCTCGCCGGGCTTGGGGCCGCTGGCCTCCAGCCGCACCGGCGCGTTGGGTGCGTAGTGGCGGGCGAGGCGCCCGGGCGAGCGCTTGGCGTCGCCGTCGGCCTCGGCCAGCTGACCGATCACCGCCTCGATCTCCGCGCGCGTCACGGCGCCGGGCCTGAGCAGCCGCGGCTCGTCCAGCAACGCCACCACCGTCGACTCCAGGCCGATGGCGCAAGGCCCGCCGTCCAGCGCCGCGGCGGCGAACTCGCCGGTCTCTTCCATCGCGTCGGCGAAGGTCGTCGGGCTGGGCCGCCCGGAGCGGTTGGCCGAGGGCGCCACCGCCGGGCCGCCGAACGCCTTCAACAGCGCTTGCGACAGAGGATGCGCCGGCGCGCGGACCGCGACGCTGTCCAGGCCCGCGCGGGCCAGGTCGCAGACCGCGGCCTCGTCGGCGATCGGCAGGACCAGGGTCAGCGGCCCCGGCCAGAACCGCGCCGCAAGCGCCTCGGCCCGGTCGTCGAACCGCGCGATCCGCCGCGCCATGGCGAGGTCGGCCACGTGGGCGATCAGCGGATTGAAGCTGGGCCGGCCCTTGGCCTCATAGACCGCCGCCACCGCCCGCGCGTTCCCGGCGTCGGCCGCGAGGCCATAGACCGTCTCGGTCGGCAGAATGACCAGGCCACCGGCCTTCAGGGCGGCGGCGGCCTTGGCGATCTGGGAAAGCTGCGGGTCCACGGCGGGTGGTTACACCGTGGGGACCGCTGGAGTCCTGCTTCTTGGGCTTGCGGAACCTGCAGACGAGCCGGCGCCGCGCCCTGTCGATGGAACGCCCGATCTATCGGTCGCGCTGGGCGCGTAGCTGGACGCGGACCTGCACCTTGGCGGGGATCTGGTCGGTGGCGGCGAACTCGCCCTGCCCCACGTTGAAGGCCAGCCGGTCGAGACTGGCGCGGGCGCTGACCGTGGCTTTGGCCCCGTCGATCTTGAGATCGAACGGCAGGTCGAGCGGCTTGGAGACGCCCTTCAGGTTCAGCGTCCCGTGGGCCACGTACCTGCCGTCGCCGCTCTCCGTGAACTTCGTGGCGGTGAAGACCGCGTTCGGGTGCGCCGCGCTGTCGAACCAGTCGGGCGCCGGCAGGGAGCCGTCGCGCTGTTCGTCACCGGTCTTGGCCGAGCCCATGTCGATGGTCACCGTCACCTTGGAGCGGTCCAGCGCCTTGGGGCCGAACAGGATGTCGGCCTTCCAGCGGTCGAAACGCCCCTGCACGGCGTCGCCGCTCCAGGCCGTGGTGAAGGTCAGCGTCGAGCCCTGCGAGACCTTCCAGTGGACGGGATCGTCCGACTCCGCCACGGCCGGCGGCGCGACGGCGGGCGCGCCGGCGACAGGCGCGGGCGCCTGGACCTCCTCTGCGGGGGCCGGCGGCGGAGGCGGCGCGGACATGTGCGGCAGGGCCGGCTGGACGAGCTTGCCGAACGCGATCACGCCCACGGCGGCGAGCGCGATGACGAACAGCCGAGGCTCAAGCCAACGGCCGGGGACGGCGCCCGGCGCCATGCGCGCCAGCACCGGCTCGTCCTTGCTGAGCAGCTGATGCTTCAGCGCGCCCGCCACGTGCAGGGCCAGCAGCACATAGATCAGCTTGGCGATGAGCCCGTGGCCCTGTTCGCCGATCACGTGCCAGACGTGCTTGGCGCCGGGAGCCAGGCCGCCCACCCACGGAATGTCCGGCCAGTGGACCACGCCGTAGAGCAGGGTCGGCAGCACGATCCGGCTGGTCGAGACCATCAGCCAGCCGGTCAGCGGCATGGCGATCATCACCACATAGAAGCCGACGTGGGTGAATCTGGCGAGCGTCGCCTCCCACCGCGGCATGGCGGCGGGCAAGGGCGGCGGCGGGTTCATCAGCCGCCAGCCCAGCCGCACCAGACTGAGCAGCAGGATGGTGATGCCGATGGACTTGTGCAGCTGGGTGACCGCGAAGCTTTCCGGCGTGGGCTTGCCACCCATCCGGCCCGCCAGAATGACCTGCAGCACGATGGCCGCGGCGATCAGCCAGTGCAGGACGATGGCGACCGTCGAATAGCGCGCGCTGCGGGCCTGGCTCACCGGGCGGCTACTTCTTCACGAATTCGATTTCGAAGGAGAGGTCGATGTCGTCGCCGGCGAACTGCTTGACGTTGGTGACGCCGAAGTCGCTGCGCTTGATGTGGCCGGCCCCGGAAAAGCCCATCCGCGTGCCGGCGCCCAGCATCCCGGGGCCGGAGCCGTTGAAGGTGACGTCCAGGGTCACGGGCTTGGTCACCCCGTGGAAGGTCAGGTCGCCGGTCACCGTCCCCTTGCCACCCTCCCCCGCCGCCGAGGTCGAGACGAAGGTGATCGCCGGATATTTGGCCGGCTCGAAGAAGCCCGCGACCTCCTTGTTGAAGGAGGGGATCTCGGTGTCGATGGAGTTGGGGTCGACGCTGATGGTGACCTTGGTCGCCTGCCAGTTAGCGGGATCATAGGTGAAGCCGCCGGTGAGCGCGTTGAAGCGCATGGTGAAGCGCGAGAAGCCGCCCAGGTGGGCGATTTTGACCACCAGGCCGGCGTGCCGGGCGTCCAGCTCATACTTGCCGGCGGGCGCCTTGACGGGGTCGTTGCTGGTAGGCTCGGCGAAGGCCGGTGCGGCGAGCGCAAGGCTGAGGGCCGTGGCGGTGAGGACGGTGCGCAGCATCGAGAATCTCCAAGTGTGGAGCGCAGATGGTGTGTGCGGAGCGTGACCGAAAGGCGGCGGCGTCGCGAGCGGCGTCTTTCTTAAGGCCAGCCTGCGGCCTAGAAGTTCCTGCGACCCTCCGGAGCCTTTGAATGCCTTTCCGCGCCCCCGTCAGAGACCTGGCCTTCGCCCTTTCCACCGTCGGGCACGACGCCCTGGTCGCGCGGGCCTTTCCGGATCTCGACGCCGACACCGTGGGCGCGGTGCTGGAGGCTGCGGGCGCCTTCACCAGCGACGTGCTGGCCCCGTTGAACCGCATCGGCGACACGGTCGGGGCGAAGTACGCCAACGGCGCGGTGACCGCCGCGCCGGGCTTCGCCGACGCCTACCGGGCCTTCGTGGCCGACGGCTGGAACTCGCTCTCAGCGCCGCCTGAGCATGGCGGCCAGGGCCTGTCGAAGGCGATGGAGCTGGCGGTGTTCGAGATGGTGCACGCGGCCAACATGGCCTTCGGCCTGTGTCCGATGCTCACCCAGGGCGCTATCGAGGCGCTCGACCTGCACGGCACGGAGCGCCAGAAACGCCTGATCCTGCCGAAGCTTGTCTCCGGCGAGTGGCCAGGCGCCATGGTGCTGACCGAGTCGCAGGCCGGCTCGGACCTGGCGAAACTGACCACCCGGGCCGACCCCGACGGGAACGGCGGCTACAGACTGACAGGCCAGAAGATCTTCATCACCTGGGGCGACCACGACGCGGCGGACAACATCTGCCACCTGGTGCTGGCGCGGACCCCCGACGCGCCGCCGGGCGTGAAGGGCATCAGCCTGTTCCTGACCACCAAGTTCGCGGTGAAGGACGACGGGTCGCTGGGCGACCGCAACGACTTCCGGGCCGGCTCCATCGAGCACAAGCTGGGCATCCACGGCTCGCCCACCTGCGTCATGCTCTACGAGGGCGCACAGGCGGAGCTGGTAGGCGAGCTGGGCCAAGGCCTGCCGCACATGTTCGTCATGATGAACGCCGCGCGCCTGCAGGTGGGCGTCCAGGGCGTGGCCATCGCCGAGCGCGCCTTCCAGCAGGCGCTGGAATTCAGCCAGGAACGGAAACAGGGCAAGGCGGTCTGGTCGGCCGAATATCCCGCGCCGATCTACGACCACCCGGACGTGCGCCGCACCCTGATGCTGATGAAGGCCAAGGTGGAGGCCGCCCGCGGCATCTGCCTGACCACCGGGGTGCTGGCCGACGTCGCCCGCCTGGCGCAGGGCGAAGACGAGCGGGCCGCCGCCAAGGCCCGCCAGGAGCTGCTCACCCCCATCGCCAAGGCCTGGTCCACCGATATCGGCGTCGAGGTGGCCTCCATGGGCGTGCAGGTGCATGGCGGCATGGGTTTCATCGAGGAGACGGGGGCGGCCCAGCACTACCGCGACGCCCGCATCGCCCCGATCTACGAGGGCGCCAACGGCATCCAGGCCATCGACCTCGTCGGCCGCAAGGTCCGCATGGCGGACGGCGGGGTGATGCGCGGCCTCTGCGTCGAGATGGCGCTGACCGCCGACCTGCTCACCGGGAGCGCCGGGCTTCTCCCCGTCGGCAAGCGCCTCGCGGCCGGGATCGCGGCGCTGGAGCGGGCCACCGACTGGGTCCTCGCCAACGGCGGTGCGGCCAGCCTCGCGGCCGCCACGCCCTATCTGAAACTGGCCGGCGACGTGATCGGCGGCTGGATCCTGGGACGCCAGGCGCTGGCCGCCGCCGGCTCCGACGATCCCTGGCTGCAGGGCAAGGCGGCGCTGGCCAGGGTCTATGCCAGTCAGGTCCTGGCCCTGGCGCCCGGCCTTGCCGACGGCCTGATGGAGGGCCCCGAGGACCTGGAAGCCACCGCCGCCGCGGCGCTGGCCGGCTGACCGGCTTCGGCGGCCGGATTCTCTGAAGCTTTACTTTTCCGGCCCATTCTGGAGGTCAGGGTGAAGTGAATGAGATTTCGCAGAGTTGAGGCCGCGGCGGCCGCACAGGCGGTGCGGGCATCGGTCAGCACCTATCAGCTGACCCTGCACGGCCTGTGGCAGCCGCTCGCCGTCCATGCGGTCTTCAACGCCCTGGCGGCGGTTGGCTTCATGCTCCTCGGCCATCCCGTGGCCGCCATCGCAGCTTTCGCGGCCTATTGCGCCATCGACGCCGTGCAGCAGTATTTCATCCGCCGCTGGCTGGCCGTGGCCGCCGACACCAGCGAGCCCACGGGCTTCCGCCGGCTGGTCCCCCTCTGCGCGGCGCGCTTCGCCGTCTACCTGACCCCAACCGCAATCCTGGCCCTGGCGGGCGGCGTCCCGGAAATCATGTTCTTCGCGCTGCAGGCCTGCACCTTGCTGGCCGTCGCCATGGCGGCCGGTATGCTCTCGCGGCGGGTCTTCTGGGCGTTCGTCATCCCGATCCTCGTCGCGCTCGGCGTCGTCGCGATCGGACGCCTGACCGCGCTGCCGGCTACGGCCGCCCTGCTCTCGCTCGCCTGCCTGGCGGTGCTGCTCGCCCTGATGCTGGAAGGCACCCTGCGCACGATCACCACCCTGCACGACGCGTTCAACGCCAATACGAAGCTGATCCCCGAACTGGAGGCGGCCCGCGACCAGGCGCTGAGCGAACGCGCCGCCGCCGAAGTCGCGCGCGAGGAGGCCCGCAAGGCTAACCGCGCCAAGTCCAACTTCCTGGCCACCATGAGCCACGAGATCCGCACCCCGATGAACGGCGTGCTCGGCATGGCCCAGCTGCTGAAGCGCGACGAAGCCGATCCGCACCAGGTCGAGCGGCTCGACGTGCTGATCGACAGCGGCGAGTACCTGTTGTCGATCCTCAACGACATCCTGGACGTCTCCAAGATCGACGCTGGCGCCCTGCAGATCGTCGAGGTCGTTGAGGACCTGCAAGGCTTCCTGGAGCGGCTGGTCGATTTCTGGAGCGCCCGCGCCGAGGAAAAGGGCGTGGGCCTGGTGCTCAACCTCGATCCCACCGTCCCCGAATATGTGCGCATGGACGCGCTGCGCCTGCGCCAGGTGCTGTTCAACCTGATCGGCAATGCGCTGAAGTTCACCGAGGCCGGCACGGTGGAGATCTGCGCCGACGCCCGGCCGGAGTCCGAGGGCGTGGCCCTGGTGCACATCGCCATCCGCGACTCCGGAGTCGGCATCGCCTCGGCCCACCTGCCGATGCTGTTCGAGCGCTTCTCCCAGGCCGACGACAGCGAGATCCGCAAGTTCGGCGGCACGGGCCTGGGCCTGGCCATCGCCAAGCAGCTCACCGAACTGATGGGCGGACGCGTCTGGGTGGAGAGCACGCCGGGCGAAGGCTCCACCTTCCACGTCGAGATCCCGATGACGCTGGCCGAGGAGCGAATGCCGGTGCTGCACCAGGCGCCCGCCGCGCTGACCGCCATGGCCGAGGAGGCCCATGTGCGCGGCGTCCGCGTGCTGGCGGTGGACGACAACGCGGTCAACCTGCTGGTGCTCGACCAGCTGCTCACGGCGTTCGGCCACACCGTCTCCAAGGCGGCCAGCGGGGCGGACGCGCTCAGCCTGCTCGCGGCCCAGCCCTTCGACATCGTGCTGCTGGACATCCAGATGCCCGGCATGACCGGCATCGAGTGCCTGCAGAAGCTGCGCGAGGCGCCGGGCCCCAACCGCGAGGTTCCGGTGGTGGCGCTCACCGCCGACGTCACCTCCGGCGGCCGCGACCACTTCAAAGCGCTGGGCTTCAGCGAGCACGAGGCCAAGCCGATCCAGGTCCAGAGCCTGGTGGAAGCCATGGCCCGCGCGCTGGCCGTCGACCCGCGGCCGGACGAATCCACCGAGTTCAGCCAGGCGGGCTAGCTGGCCGGCCTGGGGCCTCTGAACCGCCGTGGAGGGTTTGGCTCTCGACGTACGGCATGCGAAATCCTTCCCGCATGCTTTCCTCCGTTTCGCGCCCCGAGCTCGCCGCCCATCAGGACGAGCTGTTCCGCATGCCCTCGGAGGCGGCGGCCCGCGCCCTGATCGGCTGGACCCTGACCCTGGAGGGCGTCGGCGGCCGGATCGTCGAGACCGAGGCCTACCACCCGACCGATCCGGCCTCGCACAGCTTCTCCGGCCCCACGCCGCGCAACGCGGTGATGTTCGGGCCGGTGGGGGTGATCTACGTCTACCGCTCCTATGGCATCCACTGGTGCATGAATCTGGTCTGCGGCGACGGACCGGGCAGCGCCGTGCTGATCCGCGCCCTGGAGCCGACCGAGGGGCTCTGGCAGATGGCGGAGCGGCGGGGAACGGACGACCTGCGGCTGCTGTGCTCAGGGCCCGGCAAGCTCTGCCAGGCCCTGGCGGTGACCCACGCGCACAATGGCCTGCGGATAGATGAGCCGCCCTTCGCGCTCCTGCCCGGCGAACCGGCAGACGTGATGGTCGGCCCGCGCATCGGCATCAGCAAGGCGATGGATGTCCCGTGGCGGTTCGGCGAGCGCGGCTCGCGCTTCCTCTCGCGGCCGCTCAAACCCTAGCTGTCGTCCCGGTTTCGCAGCGCGCGAAGAACGGGACCCATGAACTCAGCCTGCGGGGGTCTGGCCCTAGAGCTGGGCCAGCAGGTAGTCGGCCGCCGAAACCTTGAACTCGCCGCCGGCCTCGATGTTGAGCTCCTTCACCACCCCGTCGTCGACGATCATGGAATAGCGCTGCGAGCGCTTGCCCATGCCGAAGCGCGAGGCGTCGAACGCCAGGCCCAGCGCGTCGGTGAAGGCCGCGCCGCCGTCGGCCAGCATGACGATGTCGTCGCCCACCGCCTGGTCTTCCGCCCAGGCGCGCATGACGAAGGCGTCGTTGACCGACAGGCAGGCGATCGTGTCGACGCCCTTGGCCTTGATCTCGACGGCCAGCTGCTTGAAGCCCGGCAGGTGCTTGGCCGAGCAGGTGGGGGTGAAGGCGCCGGGAACGGCAAAAAGAGCAACCTTGCGGCCCTTGAAGACGTCGTCGATGGAGACCGGCTTGGGCCCCTCGGCGGTGGCCTGGGTGAGCGTGACGTCAGGCAGTTTGTCGCCAACTTTGATGGTCATGGGGGTCCCTTCCAAATGATCTGAAGCCAGGCAGATAGCGACACGACAGCGCGCTGCAACCCCGCATGCTTGAAGTCGCCACGTTCAGGGGCAAAAGTCGAGGCGATGGAAGGTGGATTCTTCTCCGGCCAGATGCTGATCGCCATGCCGGGTATCGGCGACCCGCGGTTTGAGCGCGCCGTGATCCTGGTCTGCGCCCACGACGCCGAGCACGCCATGGGCCTGGCGGTGAACCGCCCGGTGGACGGGCTGACAGTGCCCGACCTGCTGGATCGGCTGCAGGTCAAGTCCACCATCCGGCTGCCCGACGACCTGGTGCTGATCGGCGGGCCGGTGGAGACCGAGCGCGGCTTCGTGCTGCACACCGACGACTACGGGGTCGAGCACAGCCTGCAGGTGGGCGGCGGCGTGGCGCTGACCGCCACCCGCGAGGCGCTGGAGGCGATGGTCGATCCGTCCGGCCACCCGCGGCGCTCGCTGCTGGCGCTGGGCTACGCGGGCTGGGGCGCGGGCCAGCTGGAGGACGAGATCAAGGCTAATGTCTGGCTGACCTGCGACGCCGACGAGGGGCTGATCTTCGGCGACGACTATCCGAAGAAATGGAGCCGTGCCCTGGCCAAGCTGGGCGTCGATCCGCAGTTCCTGGGGAGCGCGGCGGGCCGGGCCTAGTTGCGGCTGCTGCGGGCCAGCACCGGGGCGGCGCCGTCCACATAGCTTTCGTTGAGGTAGACCTCGGCCTCCTGCGGCGAGAGCGCCGGCGCATAGCCGAAGCCCTGGCCGTAATCGCAGCCCAGCGCCAGCAGCTGGCGGGCCATCCCGGCGTTCTCAACGCCCTCGGCCACCACTTCCAGCGCGAGGTCCTGGCCTAGCTTCACCACCGACGAGACGATGGTGGCCGAGCCCTCGTTGGTGGCCATGGTGCGCACGAAATAGCGGTCGATCTTCAGCGTGTCGAAGGGGAGCCGGGTCAGGTAGCTGAGCGACGAGAAGCCGGTGCCGAAGTCGTCCAGCGCCAGGGCCGCGCCGGCGTCGCGCAGGTTGCGCAGGATGACCGCCGCGCGGTCCGGGTCGCGCATGACGTCGCCTTCGGTGACTTCCAGCTTCAAGGCTCCGGGAGGCAGTCCGGTCTCGCGGCGAATGGCGGCGACGTCGCTCACCAGGTCTGGCCGGTCGATCTCGCCGGTGGAGAGGTTGACGGCGACGGTCAGCTCGCCCGCGGCCTTGTGTTTCATCCGCCAGGCGGCGAGCTGGCCCGCGGCCGTGCGCATCATCATCGCGCCCAGCTCTTCCATCAGGCCCATTTCTTCGCAGAGCGGCAGGAAGACTTCTGGCGTCAGCAGGCCCCGGCGCGGGTGGCGCCAGCGGACCAGGGCCTCGAAGCCGGAGAGCGCCCCGCTTGAGAGCCGCACGATCGGCTGGTAGAAGGGCACCAGTTCGCCGCGGCCCAGCGCGCCCTTGAGGTCGCCCTCCAGGGCCAGGCGCGAGAGGCCGTCGGTTTCCAGGCCGCGGCCATAGGCGGCGGCGCCGCCGCGGCCATGGCTCTTGGCCGACTCCACCGCGAGTTCGGCCCGGCGCAGCAGTTCTGCGGCCTCCGGCGCGTCGACGCCGCCATGGGCCTCCACCGCGCCGATCGAGAGGGTGGGATGGATGTCGAAGCCGGCGACGCGGAGCGGCTGCTCCAGCGCGCGCCTGAGCGCGTCGGCGCCGGGCGAGGCCCCGGCGACGCAGAGGGCGGCGAACTCATCCTCGCCGATCCGCGCCAGCACCGCGTCGGGCGGGAAGGCGGCGGCCAGGCGCGAGCCCAGCGCGGCCAAAACCAGGTCGGCGCGCTCATGGCCCAGCGCCTCGTTCAGGCGGCGCAGGCGGTCGAGATCGGCGACGATCAGCTCGTGACGGCCCGGCGTCTGCAGTTGTTCGCGCGCACGGACGATGAAGCTCTTGCGGTCCAGCAGGCCGGTGAGCGAATCGAGGTCGGAGGCCGCGAACTTGACCTCGGAGGCCACGACGCCAGCCGCGCGGCAGCCTTCCTCGAGCCAGACGCCACGCCAGATCGAGACGCCGGCCCCGCGCATGCGCAGACGCACGGCGACTTCGCAGCCCGGCTCCTGGATGCGCAGGATATCCTCGGCATGGGCGCGGTCCTGCGGCAGGGCCAGCGCGCGCAGAGCGGCGGAGGAGCAGTCGGGCGCCAGCGGGCCGAGCCCCAGGGCGCGGGTGGAGCCGGTCAGCCGGATGCGGTCGCGTTCCGGCTCCCAGACCCACAGGGCCACGTCCGCCGCACCCAACGCTTCAAGCGTCGTGGTGGCGTCCCACATCCATCGGTCGTTGGGCATAACCAAGAGGGGGCCGCCTCGGCTCTAACGCATACGCGTCGGTCAGACCGACACACCTTCGTCCGGTCCCTCAGGCGCCCTCAGAGGCGAGATCAGGCCGAACAGGACATGATCTCGCCAAGCGCCGTTAATTTTAAGATAAGCCCGGGCATATCCCTCCTCGGCGAAGCCCGCTTTCACCAGCAGTTTCCTTGATGGTCCGTTCTCCGGAATACACGCCGCCTCGAGCCGGTGCAGGCCCAGGGTGTGGAAGGAAAAATCCGCCAGCGCCCGGACCGCGGCCACGGTGTGGCCGTGCCGCGCAAAGGGGCGACCGCACCAGTAGCCGACCGATCCCATCTGCGCGACGCCGCGGCGGATGTTGGAGAGCGTGATGCCGCCGGTGAGCGCGTCGTCGCTGGTCCGATAGACGAAGAATGGGTAGGCGGCGCCGGCCTCGCGGTCGCGGGCATAGGCGGTCAGCCTGCGCCGATACGCCGCACGGCTGAGGTCGTCGGCGGGCCAGGTCGGCTCCCAGGGTTGCAGGAAGCCCCGCGATACGGCCCGAAGCTCGCGCCACTCCGCATAGTCATGAGCGCGTGGCGGACGCAGGCGGACGCCATCGCCCTCCACCCTCAGGCCGCTCTCCGGCGCGATCCAGTCCAGCAACGCCATGCGGAAATGGTCTCTGAATTGGGGGGCAGGTCAAGTGAGGGCCAAGAGCGGCGCGGAGGGGCCCCCGCAAGGGCGGAAGGAGCACCTAAGCGAACAACGCCTTCTCGAACGCCGGGGCGGCCTTCAGCGAGGCCTTGGGGCCCAGGACGGCGACAGCGGCCTTGCCGGGGGCGAGAACGCGCTCCGTCACGCGCACCAGGTCGGCGGCCGTAACGGCGTCGACCTCGGTGGCGACCTCGTTAGGGTCCAGGGTCCGGTTGAACAACAGCACCTGGCCGGCGGCCTGTTCGGCGCGGGCGAGCGCGCCTTCGCGGCCCATGAACATGGCGCCCTTCAGCTGCGCCTTGGCGCGCGCGAGCTCGCCGTCGCCGACGGGTTTCAGCATGCCGGCGATCTCGCGGGCGGCGACCTCGGCCAGTTCCGCGGCGTCCTTGGCCGCGCAGCCGGCGAAGACGCCCAGCACGCCCACGTCGGCATAGGTCTCGGAATAGGCGTCGATGGCGTAGGCGAGGCCGCGGTTCTCGCGCGCCTCCTGGAAGAGCCGTGAGGCCATGCCGCCGCCGAGGATCTCGGCCAGCAGGCGGAGCGCGAAATAATCGGGATCGAGCACGCCCACCGCCGGCAGCAGCAGCACGAGGTTGGCCTGCTCCAGGGTCTTGGCCACCGGCTTCGATCCGCCGGCGAAGCTGGCCGGCTCGGGCATGGCGTTGGCGCCGGCGCCCACGGCCTGGCCATAGTCGCGCTCGGCGAGCTTCAGGAGTTCGTCCTCGTCGACGGCCCCGGCCGCGCTGACCACCAGGGTCGAGGGGCCGTAAAGCTGCGCGCGCCAGGCGCCCAGGGTCTCCGGCGTCGCCGTGCCGATGGAGGCGGGCGTCCCCAGGATCGGCCGGCCGAGCGGCTGGCCGGCGAAGGCCGCCTCCTGGGCGAGCTCGAAGACAAGGTCGTCGGGGGCGTCGGCGGCCTCGGCGATCTCCTGGGCGACCACCTGCTTCTCGCGGGCAAGGTCGGCGGCGTCCATGGTCGGGTGCAGCACCAGGTCGGCGATCACCGCCGAGCCGAGGTCGAGGCCGCCCTTCAGCGCGCGGACCTGGAAGCTCGTGCGCTCATAGCCCGTGGCCGCGTTGATGTGGCCGCCCTGCGCCTCGATCACCTCGACGATGTCGCGGGCCGAGCGCCCGCCGGCGCCCTTGAAGACCATGTGCTCGAGCAGGTGCGACCAGCCGGAGTGGGCCGGGTCTTCGGTCCGCGCGCCCTGGCCGGCGACCACCGACAGCGCCACCGTCTGCAGCCCCGGCATGGGATCGCAGACGACGCGCACGCCGTTGGTGAGCGTATGGACTCGAGGCGTTTGGGGCATTGATTTCAAATTGCGTCAGGTTCCACTGAAGTCCCACTTCGCATGCGTGACGACGAAGTGATCGATCTCAGCCTCAGAGAACGGAATTTCACGGTAGTTCTTAACGTGCGTGACTTGTCCTGAATTGACGACGACCTGTTCATAGATTTTCCCGTCGACAAGCACGGCCGTGGTCACCCAGTAACCCATTCCGGTCTCGGGTTGAGTCTTGAAGAACTCAGCAAACCTAGGATCGGTGAGAGGGTACAGTCTTAGGCCCCCGCGAACGTGCGGACGAAGGCCTTGATGGCCTCGGCGTCGGCCGCCAGCCGGTCGAAACGCTCGGGCCGGTCGGCGAGGTTGGCGGCGCCGCGCGGCAGGTCGGGCGTGACCCCGCTGGCCTTGGCCACGTCATCAGGGAACTTGGCGGGGTGGGCGGTGGAGAGCACGACGACCGGGCTGCCGATGTCTTCGACCTTGTCCAGCACGGCCACGGCCACGGCGGTGTGTGGATCGATCAGCTCGCCGCTGGCGGCCAGGGTGGCGGCGATGGCCGCGCGCGTCTCCGCCTCGCTGATGGCCACGCCGCGGAAGAGTTCACGCATGGCGGCGAAGGCGCTGGGCGGCACGGCGATGGCGCCGCCGTCGGCAAAGCCCTCGAAGGCCTCAGCCGTCCCCGCCGCGTCGCGCCCGGCGGTTTCGAAATAGAGGCGCTCGAAATTGGAGGCCGACTGGATGTCCATCGCTGGCGATATGGTGGCTTGCACCCGCCCGCGCTCGTATGTGCCGGCTTCGAAGGTGCGGGCCAGGATGTCGTTGGAATTGGTGGCGACCACGATCCGGCCGATCGGCAGGCCCATGCGGTGGGCGACGTAGCCGGCGAAGGCGTCGCCGAAATTGCCCGAGGGCACGCAGAAGGAAACCGTCCGCTCCGGGGCCCCCAGCGCCACGGCGGTGGTGAAATAGTAGACCGCCTGGGCGGCGATGCGGGCGAAATTGATCGAGTTGACGCCGGACATATCGACCGCCTGGCGCAGGACCTGGTCCTGGAACGCTGCCTTCACGATCGCCTGGCAGTCGTCGAACGAACCCTTCACCGCCACGCAAGCGACGTTGGCCTCGGCCGCCGTGGTCATGAACCGGCGCTGCACCTCGGAGATGCGGCCCTCGGGGAAGAGCGCGACGACCTTGACGTTCTTGCGCCCGCGGAAGGCCTCCACCGCCGCTCCGCCGGTGTCGCCGGAGGTGGCGCAGAGGATGGTCTGCACCCGGCCCGCATCGCCCAGCATGTGGTCGTAGAGCCGGGCCAGGATCTGCATCGCCACGTCCTTGAAGGCGAGGCTGGGGCCGTGGAAGAGCTCGGCCAGGAAGACGCCGGGGCGAAGCTGCACCAGCGGCACGACCGCGGCATGGCTGAAGGTGGCGTAGGCCTCGCGGCACATGTCGAGCAGGACCGCGGGCTCGATCTCGTCGCCGGCGAAGGCGCCGATCACCTTGGCCGCGACCTCGGCGTAGGAGAGGTCCGCGAAGGACGCGATCTCTTCTCGGGAAAACGCCGGCCAGGCCTCTGGCACATAGAGGCCGCCATCGGGCGCGAGGCCGCCCAGCACCGCATCCACAAAGCCGACCGCGGGCGACTGCCCACGGGTCGAGACGTACCGCATCAGGATTTCCGCCGACGAAACAGGTCGGCGACATAGACGCAGGCCAGGGCGGCGGCAAGGCCGAACCAGGTGAGCGCATAGTCGAAGTGGTTGTTGGGGATGTCGATCGGCAGGGGCGCGACGACCAGGCCCTTCCAGTCCGGGTTGGTGGCGGTCTCGGCCATCAGGAACACCGGCGCGGGAACCGGTGCGTCCAGCGCTTTGCCCATGGCCGGGGCGTCGTGGAGGAACCAGCGGCCCGGCCGGTTCTTGGGCGTCATGAAGT
>Ga0307513_10002563_pt1 | contig 25108 bp, 29 predicted proteins | sample 15_EM_MG_FD_202174 | JGI IMG/M metagenome (GOLD analysis project Ga0307513, IMG submission 202174) | Populus trichocarpa ectomycorrhiza microbial communities from riparian zone in the Pacific Northwest, United States - 15_EM | ecosystem: Host-associated > Plants > Roots > Unclassified | place...
TACAGAGCTTAGCTGATAGGAACAAACAACACGGAACGAAGTTGACGATCGGAGACATTTCGTCCATGTAGATTCACCAATCCGTCCACGGATGATCGTGCCAACGTGTGTAAGTTTTCAAACTTTCGAATTTCACACATCGCGTTGTGACTCCGGTCCAACGACACTTTCTGTACGGAATCGAATGCAAAAATGGGTTGAAATGATGGATACATATGAGATCAATTCCGTCGCTTTACCCTCGCCTTTGGGAACTCCAAGGGTACCGCCAGATGCGCCTTCTTTGTGTTTGCCTCGCTCTCAGGCAACCGCCTCCTGTCAAGTTCTTTCTTTGTGAGCTTTTCGATCTTACAGCCTAAGGTAGGTAATAATGAGAGGTGATTTCCACAAAACGCGAAGAAATGAGCAGCGAGCTTACCGAGTGATTTGAAGAGTTGGTTAACCTTTGCGACCGGCATACTGAGATCTCCAGCCAGGATGGTTGTATCAGACGCCCATTCGTCCACCCGGAGGCACAGAGCGAACATATGCGTCAATAAATTTGTCTCCATTTCCTGTGTGACATGTGCTCTGTGAGCATCGCTGCTTGGTAAGTATACGAACCCGCGACTAGTGGAGCAACGCACTTCGGTGACCCTCGGGCACTGTCGGTGAATTTGGAAAACAATCCGTCCAGCAAGGTAGCCGGAATTCTGCTCAGTCGTTCTTGCAACTTCGCTTTGTCGCTCACGTTCCTTCGAGCATTATAGAACGCGAACATGGCCGATATTGCGAACAGCAGTTTTCTGTGCGAGTTTCACGCATTAGCCCCGGGTACATACGAAACGAGTGCGGGGTGGAGTACAGAGTGGTTCTATTGGGCTTCCTGCCCGTGAAGGCATCCCGGACCTTGTGCTTGATCCAGGAAGAGCGATTGTAGGGCAAAAGTGCCGCTCTGTCTTGGTCGTTTTCGGCTTTGAGCATAGCAGAAATTGAAATCGAGTTCCACTCTGCGTCAGTGATGATGTTCGTGATGGGGTACACATCGTCCGGCCGCTCAGCGTCCGCATTAAATGGTGGGATCAATCTGGAGTCGTCTGCCGTGGCTTTTGCTTGCTCTAAAGGGGTGTTAGAAGATCAGGACCCGGGGGCTGCGTAGCTAGAACTAACCTTGTGTTGGGAGATTGGTCGTATTATCCTCAATAGTTGACTGCAAGTTTCCGGTCACGGCTTTCATGGCATCGATATCTATCTTGTTCCTCTCCCTGGCACGGATAGCGGCTTGTGCCTTCTTGGTACCAAAGGTAGCACCAAGGGCATTCCGAGCTTCGATACGTTGGGCGATTGTAACGGGCGTGGGCTGGATTGTTTTTAACCTCTTCACCCGCCGCGTCAAGATGTGGAGGGGTGCCGGCCGGAAGAACGTTTTTCCCGTGCGTTTGTTGTGCACAGCGACTAGGTAGCTACCGAGAAGATGGATGATTAGCGTCTTGGTGTGCAGTACGAGGTGGAGCTGAGCGTACGTGCAGCCGGCACCGGTGGCCGCTTCGGAGTTGGAGAAAAACTCGACATCGTCCGTTTCAGCAGCGACAAGGGTAGGCTGTGCTGCAAACTCCTTCCCGACCTTCAAAGCAGGATCATCCTCCGTTGTTTCCAGACGATAACATTGAAAAGGAGTGTTGGGTGGAGGTTGGACACCGGGGAAGCCGACTGGCGGTGGAATTTTAATTTTCAGCCACCACCTCCGATAACGAGACTATTGGAGAGAGAGCTCACCGAGGACAGGCCCAAGCTGGTGTTCCGGCAGGGCGGAGAGTTTGAAAGATATCCTTCCGTCTTCGCCTTCGTCGTCCCGCTTGCGTTTTTTTGAAGCCAAAGGGGCCATTATTTGGGAGAGAGATCCAAGTAACAGGCGCGTCTTCCTTTGGTCGTGTCTCATCCGACCACACCCATACGCTGTCTCTGTTTATCTCTCGCTTTGTCTTCTAAGTTATTTTCTCTCTATTTTTCTCTCTCTATTTCTCTCTCCTTTCTGCGGAGCTTAGACCGTTGCTGTGTGTTTGCCGCCGCCGGATCCGATCAGTTCCTTGTGCTCTCTGCAGGCGGACCCGCCTTCGATGTCTCTTCAGACTCACTCGCTCTCTGCCGGAGACCACGACGCTCGCGCATCCAACCAAACTCGGCCGACGCATCCAATGCCCCCTGATGATACCCATCGTACACTGAAATCAGACCAGGGGACGCCGGTCGATGACAAGTTCATGACCAGGTCCGTCTCCCCTGTGCCCCAGGATACTCCAAATGACGAGAAACACGTCACCCGCACCCTCTCGTCGTCCGCAAAGAGAGACACATCATCTGCCTCTGCCTCTTCTGCCTCCCCCAAGGAGAGCGGCATGCAGACACCAACATCGCGCTCGACACCGCCACCTGTGTCGACCAAACGTGCCAGACCACCCAAACCGCCAACCACAGGGCCCCAGCTCATCGGAAACCTCCCCAAAGCTGAAGACGCCGCAAGAGCCACGTTTGTTGAGATGCCTGTGAACTTTTATCAATATGGGACGTTGGGAAGGTCCAGGGAGGCGTTGGAAAGTATGATGTGTGATTGCCAATATGAGCATGGTGCGTTTCCGCCCCCGACAACGGCCCAAATCTCGTCGTTAGACGTCGTATAGTAGCGTTCTGACACCCTCGTGCCCTTCTGGGGCGATTTTGGTGAATAGGCGTAGATAGTCCCTGGGTCGCCTGCGGGGAGGGGTCAGAGTGTATCAACCGACTGACTCAGGTCGAGTGCATGCCCGAAGACTGCCGATGTCTGATTCACTGCAAGAACCAACGGTATGCAACCTCGTTCTTTGCTTCAAGCCCTTCTCCTCAATGCGCTACTAGATTCCAGCGCAAACAGTACGCCCCGATCGATATCATTCTGACGGAAAAGAAGGGTTTTGGACTTCGCGCAGCTGGAAACCTGTCTAGGTTCGTTTTTTTTCCACTGTTCACTGTTTTTCTGACGTTCACTTTTTTTTGCCGCTCACATAGGGATACGTTTATTTATGAATATGTTGGGGATGTCGTCAGTTCACCTTCAATGAAGAAACGGATGAGGGATTATGGGAAGGAGGGGATCCAACACTTCTACTTTATGATGCTTCAGAAGGACGAGGTGTGTCCCGGTTCTCGACTGTCGTTTATGAGCGCTAAACGGAGGCGTGTAGTTCATCGACGCGACCAAGAAGGGCGGGATCGGGCGATTCGCAAACCACAGTTGCAACCCCAACTGCTATGTCGCGAAGTGGACCATCGGGGACAGGGTGCGAATGGGAATATTTGCCAAGAGGGCCATTTTGAAGGACGAGGAGCTGACGTTCAACTATAACGTTGATCGATATGGGTCGGTGAAGTTCTCTTTACATTAGGCCCAGGCTAACGGGATCTGTCTCTAGACATGAAGCGCAACCGTGCTTTTGTGGAGAGCCGAATTGTGTCGGATATATTGGTGGCAAGACTCAAACCGACCTTGCTGCTATGGATGATCTATACATCGATGGTAAGTTTCATCTACTCGTTTGAGCCCTCCCACCCACCCGTACATCACAGCCCTCGGTATCACCGATGAAGTCGAGAAACTCGGCCTGAAGGGTGGCAAGAAGAAGAAGGGCAAGAAGCTCGACGAGGACTACGCCCCCATCCTCAAACCTCTGCAGGAGAAGGATGTTCCGAAGGTCATCCAAGCAATCAGGCAAACCTCGAGCCGAAAGGTGCTGCTAAAGCTGCTTACCCGAATCAAGGTAAATGGCCGGCGTTCTGCCGGAGATAAAGAGATTATTGAAGACTTTCCAGATCACAGAGGATAAGTCACCCCTGAGGCAGCTGATGAGGTTGAGAGGATTCAGTTTGATGACGAACATTCTGCAAGATTACTCCTCTGATCCGGCCGTCCAGGTCCTCGTAAGTCCCAGATTCTTCAATTCGCCACAATCCCACTCCATCTCCACACCCTGTGACCCTCACCCCATGGATTCATTTCCGATCAGTGGTACTAACCTCGTAACCGATGAATGCAGGTCATGGAGTGTGTATCTGCCTGGCCCCTCCTTCAGAGAAACAAGATCGAGGATTCAAAAATTAATGTAGCTGTGCAGGCCATTGCGGATGCGCCCATTCCAGAAGATGAGGCGGCAGCAGTTGATAGACCCGCGAAGCCCGAAGAAATCCCGAAGGTCAAAGTTGAACCCCCTGAGCCCACGAACCTGGGGTCAACCGAAACAAGCGTGGATCAATCTCAGCCTGTCACCAAATCTGAGAATTCAGAACCAGCTGATGCCCCTGTATCTGCGGACTCTGCCAACAGTGCAACACCCATGACGGTTGATGAACCAAACCCCGAGTCTGAACGTGGACGGACCTCAGAGAGGTATGAGAGTCAGGCCATGAAGTTGAAACGTTTAGCAACAAAGGTATTGCTCCCGTAATCTACGCCGTGCCGATGCTAACTGGCTTGGTTACATAGCTTCTGGAAGAGTGGGCAGCTCTGGAAACAGGCTACCGCATCCCAAAACGGATGATCGTTGTACGTCGCTTCTTCTCTTCTCAGTGGATACTCACATCGATCCCCGTTTAAGGATGCAGATAATGATCCTGTCCGAGAACCGACACCTCCTCTAGTCGAAGAAGAGCGACCGTACAAACGGGTCAAGGTTCTCGACGAAGAACCAACACTCAACTGGCTTCCCACTACCGCCACTGCTCCCCCCAGCGAAGGGGTATCGTGCAAGATGCCCGGGTCAAATACATGGATGCGTCACCAGCCTCCTGAGCCGCAAAAAAAACAGGCCATTGATGCAATCATTGCTGCTGCCCGAGCCACGGCAGTGGCCACCGCTTTTCAGAAGGCAGAAGAAGAGGCGAGGGAATTGGCGATGGCCGAGGAGAAAGCAATACAACTCGAGAAGAGGCGAGCGAGAAAGGAAAAGGAAAAGAAGAAACCCAGCCTGAGTAAGGAAGAGAAGGAGGCGTTGAAGGAGAAGAAGCTAAAGAAGATGGTTGGTGCCATCGTCGTGAAGACTATGAGCAAGTATCAGAAGTACATGGACCACGACCAGTTCAAGAAGTACGCCAAGGAGGTACGCAGTTTTTTTTTCCATATTCTTCTTCCGCTGCTAACGATTCGTTGAATAGCTAACGGAGATCATCGTTGAGAAGGAGAAGAAGTCTTCGAGTTATAAGGAAGGGAAATTGGACGCATTCTCGGATGAAAAAACGGCAAAGATCAAGAAATTCGCCAAGGAGTACATGGCCAAGGTCATCCGTAAGATCAAGGAGAAGAGGAAGAAGAAACAGCAACAACGTCAACAATCTACCTCTGGCTCCGGTTCCTCCTCACGAAGAGAGTCTGCTGGAAATGGGGACGTGGACGGTGACGACTTGGACGCCGAGGATGAAGGTGAGGAGATGAGCGCTGAGGTGTTGGAGAGCATGGTTGCGGAGGCCATCGACCTTGGTGGGGATGACAATCAGGACGATGAAGGGGATGATATGGATATCGACGACGAGGAACCAGGTGCCGACGATGGTGATCGCAAACATTGCGAACAAGCGGGGGAGGAAAACTCGCCCGACGACACGGATATGGTTGTCACTCCGATTCAAGTTGAGGTCAAGGATCCTAGGCTGAGGCTGCGCGTCGAGGGAGACGGAGACGGGGAGCCAGGGTGGGGGATGAGTCAAGGCGATGGCCCCGTGGTTGTGAAGGAGGGGACCTTGATTTCATAACCTTTGGATTGTTCCCTTCGTTGTCGATCCTCACTTACTTCACCCATACCGTAGACACTCATTTGTTACTTAGCTAGTTCCCTTCTAATCACTGGCTTCTGACGCTGTTCCCTCTCTGGTAAACATCATCGTGGTGTGGTCAGAAATGATCACATGATTACGCTCAACGATCACGTGGTTTAACCCGATGTTCCTTCCCCAACCACAGTCGCGGCTGTTGGCATCGCCGCCGCACAGGTTGTCAGTACCCTGCGCTATTCATTCGCGTATTTCATGGAGCCGGTCAAACTCCTAGTCAGCGGGTTGACGTTGGAAGAGAGTAAAGCTAAGAGGCAGGAGAAACAAACTGCGAGGTACAGGCATAGGCTCGGGTACGTGTCCACATCATGAGTTTCCGGTGTCTTTTTGATGCAAATCCCCGTGGCTCCCCAACCCGTTCCGTCTCTCCCCCATATGTTTAGCGAGTATGTTCCTTCTGGGGATAGCAAGGGACTGTTGGAAGCGTTGATTGCAATTTCGCCGAGAAAGAGTCCAACTCCGAGGAAGTCTATTGCATCGAGATCAACCAAACCAAGGAAATCCATCAAATCTTCTACGAGAGGCAAGAGTATCGGTGAAACTGCGGACGAGTATACACAGGAGGCGGGGAAGTCGACCAGTCGGAAGTCGATCAGGGCTGTGGACTCCAGTGGCAAAGAAACGCAAGGTACAGGGCCCGCTACGAGTTTCTAGATATTTGTGCGTGCTTAATCCAACTGTGTAGCCGAACGGGGTGAGAAGAAGGCTTCAAAGAGGTCTGTAAGCAAGGCCAGGGCGAATAACGTTGAAGGTACGCGAGACACGGTGCGTTGAGGTTCAGCTCGAGGTCTGACCGCCCGGCAGATGAAGGCGAGAGCGAGACTGAGCCTTCGGCGTCGCGCCAAACGAACAGATCAACAAGCACCGGTGAGGCTGCTCCGCACATCCATTCCCGCATACATTGTTCTGATCTGCATTTAGCCAACTCAAAGTCGACCAAGTTGCCGAAGAAGTCTGTCACTACAAAGAAGCTTGGACCTTCCAAACCTTCTTTACGCAGTACAGACGCCGGGGACAACCTTGACAACGAGCCTATCGCCAGAAAACCGACCCAGCGGAAGCTCACAAAATCCTCTGCGAAACTTCCACCAACCCAAACTGATGGCGAAAGTGATGATTTGGCAATAAAGAAAACGAAGTCGACCAAAAAGGTTGATAAAGGGAAAGCTAGAGCGACGGAACCTCCTCCAGAGACCTCTGAATCCCCTGGGACCGACGTTGACCTGGAGGACTCCCGCATCGGACCATCCAATATGAAGCCCCTCTCAACTGAGGAAAAGTCGTTGCGGGACGCACCTCCCGACGTGTACGAAACGATTGAATTACCGATTATCTCTCGAGTGGTCTCTAATCGAGATGCCTTTGAGGAGAAGGAACGGAAACCGTCGCCGAAGAAACGGGGTCGCCCTGGCAAGGACGATGGGGAGGAGGCGCCTCTGTCCAAGAGAGGGAGGGTACGGAAGGTGGATGGTGGTGGTGAGGATAAGGATTCGGTCGGATCGAAACCCAGGCGACATGCGAAGAAATCACCGCCGAAGCTGCAGTCTACGGCCACCAAGGGAAGGACGAGGAAGAAAGTAGACCCCCCACCTGACATGAGCGACAAAGAGAAAGAGGACAACGTCTCTCCAGGGACCAAGGCGTCAGGATCAAATGTGCGACAGCGTCAGCAACGAGAACTTGACGATGGGTCTGAGGGCGAGAAGCAGGATGAACCTGACGGTAACGAGTCCGACTCACACCCGAACCGCGTGAGGCTTGATAGTATCCCTCCGGAGGGTATAGTCATACGGAAGAAGAATGGGATCGTCGAAAAACTTCTTCCGCCTGTGATGTATGTTCAGTTTCGTTGTCTTTGCTGACTACACCTGACCTCCACATTACAGTAAACCCAAGAGGAAGGCTTTCATCAACAGAGGGAAGACTCGAAGCTCCCGGAAACGAGCCATTCCTGCCCATGTTTTGAAGTACATAGGACCCACGCGCTTTGGCTCGCCGCTTAAAGCAGAAGGGACGGACACCGACGACGATTTGAACCTCTAATACGATCTCTCGTGACTACGTTATCGCACCCTAATTTGTCGCGTACATCATCCAAGTCATACTACCCACACAAGCACATCGGATGCCAAGGACGAAGGTTGACAACGTCACTTGATGATCGGACGCGTGTTGCAAGCGTGGGAATGAAAAAGTTGCACATTTTGAAAAGTGATCGGTTTCCCAAAAGAATCTCCACCCACACCCCGGATTCCGCGATGACGAGCAGTCTCGCCACTCAGCTCGCTCAAGGAGCGTCGCTGAACTACGCTTTGCTGGTCGACAGGTCCAAAAGGAAATACCCCGAATCGTATCTGTTCACCGGGAAGGAGGCCAATCACCATGACCTTTATTCCGTTCACGCCCTCGCGCTCAATGGCTTTACGCACTTGCGCTCTGTTAATCCCACTTTCAGGTCCTTTGAGCAAACGTTGTTCTCCGAAACTGCGAAGAGCGTCGATCGAACCCAGCTGACGAAGGAGAAGGCGGAGGAGCTTAGCCTGACCATCGGAAGGTTTCTGAGGTTATTGGGACCCTACCTTTTGGACGCACCGTCTGGGAAAGTTTTGGAGTGGTTGGTCCGGCGGTTCAGGTGAGCTTGTCGTATTGGTCGTTCTCTTGCAGAGTTCTGAAGGACCCTCTTTAGGATCAACGAGTTCAATGTAGACGATGCACTGGTCTCGTTCTTGCCGTATCACGAAACTCCCCACTTTACTAAGCTCTTATCGATATTACACATCAAGTGCGCTACTAAAATGCTTGTATTCTCCGTCATTTTCACCTTGCATTAGGCCACAGTCGACTTGGCATTTCCTGTTAGCCTACAAGGCTGCTGTCAAAGGGCTTCCTCGCTCTGCACTTGTTACGGAGATGTTGAAGAATCCTGACCTAATGCGGTTTGCCGCTTCCCTCCTTCCAGAAGCTATAAAAGGAGGCTATTCCCACCGCACGCTCATTAACTTTCACACTGCCACCCTGGTCGAGTATATCTCACGCGCAGAATCACTGGACTCTGGAAGCGCGGTTGTTTTTCTCTCAAACTTCCTCGAGCCTCTTGAGCATGCTGGTTCGGTTCCCAAGGATGCCATTGTGAGCGGAGTCACTCTTCAATGATCCACTGCTTACCAGGAACAGCTATCAAGTTTTATTCTGCTCTCCGTTCTAGCGCAAACGTCCCGCCTCACCAGCAACGCAGCCCAGAGCATTCTAAGGGCTATCGCAGGTTCTATTCGTCACGGGATCGAGCCTACTCAGGTGATGACCGCGATACTGTCAATCTGCGCCCCGCAGGAGAAACTGTCCAAGATACCAAGGTCCCTTGTGAAAACCCTTATCGAATCTCCGTGAGTTTTCATCCCCTGTTTTGATTCAACTCAAGCCAACCGCTTTGTCCAGTGACATGATTAGGTCTTTGTTGACTGCTCTTGGCTGGACGGGCTCCGAGAAATTCCTGATTCCGCTTTTGAGCCCATTGATTGGACGGTAATTCGATCCTCCAGATTTCAGTCCTGGGCTGCGTCTCAAATTTTCACCGTCTAGCGTCAACAAACCCACCGCCCGCGAGCTCCTAGCAACCATCCTGGGTTCATCCGGAACTCCTGCAGTCGTGATCAAAGAACTAGCGAGAATGCTACTTGAGTTACTTTCTTCGGAACCCGGCGCCACAGAGAACAAGGAGCATTTCCGAAAACTATTGGCCCAACTTCGCCAGCGCTACCCTGAAACCTTCTCCGAGGCTTCATCGGATGCACTAAACAAGAGGGACGAGGATGGGCGGGCCCAGATTGAACAGCTCATCTTGTCGCTTTCTGTTGTGGGTGCGGTGGTTCTATTCGCCGATTGTTTGTTTATGCCGCTCTCCAGACGAGCCTGGGTTATACGCCATCCGCGGGAGCGGGAAGCAAAGTTGCAGACCTTATAACCGGATCTGTGGACTCAGATCCAAGCACACGCGCAGCAGCAGTGCGGGGCCTGTTGGAGGGGAACGGTGATGATAAGGTACCGTGTCGTGCGACCGCTTGTTGACGAATCATTCAACTTTTTCATGATAGGAGGTTTCTGCCGCGCTCATCTCGAGAACCATCGATACAAACCCTACCGTTCTCGAGGCACTCTACTCTAAACCTTCCTCTTTGCTCCCGCACTTAGAAAAGGGATACCTCGAAGCCGTCGCCGTCGTTTTGTCCTCCCCATCTACCCCACGACAGCTTATTCGCCTTCACGTTACTTTCCTCTCTCATCATTTTTCCAAGACATACCCGAACCTCATTAAGGTTGTGGTCGAACGGTGCCTATGGCCCTTCCTGGTTTTCACCAAAGCCAAGCAAAGGACATCTGCGGCTGTCTGGGATATACTAGAATCTGAGGACTGCAGTGATGAGCTCACCGAGTTTCATCTTTTGCGCGGGTGTTTGGTTATAGTTCGTGATCTGGAACAAAATTTTGTCGCCACCCGGGATGAAGGGGCTTCCGATCCTGCACTTCAAAAGCTTGCTGCTATTAACGTTGCTCTGGCGGGCCGAATTGCAGGTACGTTTCAAGTCCTTCGTGTCCGTTTTGTGTTTCTGAGATGTTTGCTGTTATAGATAATATCATGCTATCCGAAAGTGCTTCCGAACATATTGATTTCGTGCTCGACGTTCTCAAAGATACAAACCAGAATGGTGTGGCGCTGGGCTATCTTGTTACTCGCGCTCTGCTTGGGAAGCTATCTGGTCGACATCAGCTCAGCGTGGCTCAACATGCAATTCAAGCTATGGGCATTGAGACCTTATCTGGGATGGAAGATTTCATCAAGGGATCCGACAATCTCCAATCCGTAAGACACTGTCCTAATTTCTCTTCCATCACACTGATCTGCTCGCAGTTCATAAACGATACCAGCCTCGCCTCTTGCGTAGTACATAAACCAGGCAGCAGAGCAACTTTGAATCGCTTGAAGGTCGCAGTTCTGACTCTTATTCCAACGATACCGCGGCCCGCAAATTCCAGAATCGATTGGTTGGACCATGTTACTCAATCTGGCGAGGACACCAGAGGAGCGCAATATGTTGCGTTAATTACCACGGTATATGCGCTCGCAAACGCTACGTCAACACTTCCTCTCCTGTCTGCCTACCTTTTGCGAGCCTTGTTTATCTCCCTGAAGGACGACGCTCTTGTCTTCTTGGCGGGTGTCTGGTCATCTACTCCAAATGATACAAGCGCGGAAGCAAGAACTCAAATCCATTTGGCAGCATTGGCACACGCCTCTGCATTTTTAATCGCACACGAGGCGACGCAAGGATCTATCGATTTTCAAGTTATTGTTCCTTCGGTCTTAGTCGCGATCGAGTCTCCTAGTCGGTCGGTGAGAGCTGCCGCCGTTCAATGCCTATCGATCCTTGCACGATTGAGCCAAGCGGGGAAACCCAAGGCTGTCTACGCGTTCAATACCATTTACGGCATTCATTCAGGTGAACCGAATCCGCGACATACGGGAAGTACCAAACTCACAGATACCCCCAGATCAGCTACAATTCCTTGATTGGGCAGACTTCCAAAGATACATTCTGGCCCTCGTTGACCAGGGTGGCCACTTGACTAATGACGTTGACTATCTCCCCGCTTTCTACCAACAAAACCTCACAAAACATAGGTCTGACTCGAAGAAGGACTCCGGGTACGTATAAACCCTCGACCCTATCGGGGATTCCATTAACGACACACCTAGCTTCAAACATCGAGTGATATGTTATCTAGTTTCTCACGCAGTTGCTTGTCCTTTGCCACAAGTCAGGGCTAGCATCGTGAAATCTCTGATAGATGTCCCCGATACATCCAAGGCTTTGATGTTGATTCCAATGTTCAAGCAGTTGTTTGAGGCCTCTGGAAAGGTCGGCGCCCCTGCCACATCTGACAAGGAACTTCCCGTGGCACTTGTGCGTGCGTTCGACAAGAACGCCGCGAAGGCATTGAATGACAAGGAAGGAGCGCTATGGCAAATTTTTATAGAGGTGTTGCGCGCTTGTTTAGTACAAGGTAAACGTCATGTAGGTTCAAAAACCAGACTTCACTAACAACCACTTTGGTAGGTCCTCAGTACTTCCTGAATAATGTTTGCGAGGAAACACTGCGGGGCGGACTCTTCAAAAAACTGTCATTTGAACGGCAAATCACGTTATGTCAGCTGCTCTTGGACCTGGGGGTTATGGCAGAGGCGGTATGGCGTTTGTGTTGGACACTCGTGCGGATGAATTAACATTCCTGTAGGTCACGCAATGCAAAAGCATCCTCAACCTCGTTCTTGAGGACGAACCCTTGTTACTGTATCTCCTTCAGACCTTGCAGCCCGTCGTGAACGAGACGGCCGCCCCGGCTACCAAGAGGGCCAGGCTTGATGGGTTAGACATCCCCACGGCAATGTGGTTATATCGCTGGCTAATGATTTGATACAGGCAACACAACGAGCCATCATTCACTGCCGATAAGCTCCAACCATTGACTCTGCTCGTCGAAGTGATTGGTGGAAACCACACTTTCAGCGGGTCCAAGGATTTAGTAATCCGTCTGCTCGACACACTTGACAAAGTTGTCCGTTGTACCGGAGCGTCTGTGGGCCTGTCAGATATCACATATCTCGAGCAACTCTTAATGTCTGTTATTGGGAATTTGGCAGATCACCTGGTTTGTTATCCTCCGTTCCTACACCCTGTCAACCGCTAACGTAATTTCTGCAGCCTTCCGATAGTGTTTCACCAACCGATATCAAGTTTGACGTTCTCATACAGATCATACGTCGTGAGTTACCCCTTCCGTAAATCCCACTAGATGATGCTCACGTCACTTCAAGTATCGGACAACCCCCAGACTTTCCACCAGGCCCTCCTTCTCATCTCAAGTCTCGCTCACCTGGCCCCAGAGGCGGTCCTCAGAAATGTCATGCCGATCTTCACGTTCATGGGATCAAGTGTTCTGCATCGTGATGACGAGTACAGCTTTAAGGTCGTACAGAAGGCGAGTACAAACAAGATGCCTCTATTCAGACGTCCTAACCTCCCAACAGACCATCGATAGCGTCTTGCCCGTAATGACATCCTCCCTCAAATCTAAGCATGCAAGCGCTATTGGATTGCATGTTGCACTGAGGGATTTTTTGACCATCTTCACTGACGCCGCAAACCATATCCCGCGTCACCGTCGGATCAGGTCAGTATCCGATACCACTAATACTTTTCTCGCCTGATGGAAGTCCAAGTTTCTTCGTGCATCTTACTGAGGTCCTGGGTGGCGACGAATTCCTTGCACCTATCTCGATGTTGCTTGTTGAGAAGGTAGCTGGACGTGTTGTTCGGCAATCCCAGACCGACGCACAGGCTTCACTTTCCATCCCGCTATCCATTCTGCATCACTACAGGAGTGCTACTCAAGTCCAGGTGTGTTCTTTTTTTGTCCTCGAGAACTTATAATAAGTATATCCACCAGACACTTAAAGATATCGTGCAAGAGAGCGGGAGGATCCTAGCACACGCATTCAAACTAGAGATCACAGAACCCACGTTCTTGGATCTCACGAGGTACGTCACAGAACGGATTCTGCGTGCGGGGCCCTGATCAACCCTGGATATGAAGGAACGATGAAGACGGGCCATCCCCCATCGCTGCGAAGAGACGGTCCCATGCACTCTTATTATTCGTGAATTATGTTCTCCAACAAACAAAGACCTCAACGGAGGGTCGTGCAAGTGGCATCCTGCCACTTCTACTTCAAATTTCGGCCGTTGCGAGCGCACATTCCGATGAAAAACAAGCCATGGAAATTGACAACACAGCGCGAACTTGTTTGAGCTCCGTCTTAAGTGTCATACCCGCAGCAGAGTTTGTGACATGTGTAACAAACCTGCTGACGGCGGTCGAGGACGAGAGGGTGAGCGTTATACGAAAACCCGTCCGGCGAATTCCCTGACAGTCAACCCAGATAAAATCAGGCGGGCTATATTTACTCGCCGAGCGTGTGTTAAAACTGTCCGACGAAGTTCGTAACTCTTCGTCTTCGTCCATTTCGAAGATCCTGGAGACGATCAAGTTGTGCCTGACCGAAAACAGCGAGGAGATTGTGCAATCTGGCCTCAAGGCCCTCGATTCTTTGGCGCGTACAATGGCCCCCGGGGAAGAGAATGCCTTCGCAGAGTTGATTCCGACAATTTTGCCTCTCGTCCACAACAAGTCGTGTAGCGAAAATGCGGTGGATGCATTGGGTGCCATTTGGTGCGTCCTGTACGTGAAGACGGGGGTAGTGACACTCATTATTCAAAAGCACGAAACTTGGCCCGCGGATCATTCCAAACCTCAAGGTGGTTATCCTGGGGTGTACAAAGTTGATCGACTCCGAGGTCCAGGAGGGCACCCCCAGTATGTTTTCTACTGTCGAATATGCACAGTCCACTAAATGCCTCGGTAGGTTCATCGGTGTCCATCAAGGCCCTTCGGGTACTGCAGGGATTGCTTTCCACCATTCCTTCATTCTGGACCGCAGACGATATCAATCTCGTGATCGATCTCTACTTGCTCCACGATGTCGCAACCGAGACACTAGTTATGGAAAACCTCGTAAAGGCGGTCGCGAAACGAGTACCTAGCTCTGTCTTGCTCCCAACCTTGTGCGATACGTGGAGGAGACTGAAAGAGTCATCAACCACCACATCGTTTGGTGCTTTCTTCTTGCTACTGAAAAAGGCAGTACATGCTGCACCACGAGGAGAGCTCCTACATCAACTGCGCGCTTTGTTCGGCTTGTTTCTTGACGGATTCACGGTTCAGGCTAACGAGGGAACATCAGACGAAGAGGTCAGACCTGGTCATCTCGTTTTTGTCCCCCAACGACTGACAAGTCTTCTGTAACTCCAGGCTGAACACGAGACGATCTCTGCGTTCTTGGAATTAGTGGTAAAGCTGAACGAAACCACCTTCAAACCTCTCTTTCGAAAATTTTACGATTGGGCATTCACCCAAGAATCAGGTACGGGAGCACGCTCCTTCTTTAACTTCTCTGAAGCTCATTGAAATACTTGACGAAGATGAGAGAAAGCGTGGAGTTTTCTGTCGAGTGTACACTGCTCTCCTGAATTATTTCAAGTCATTAATGACACCCTACATGAGCTTCATGATTCAAGCGTTTACCGAACTCCTCGAATCCTTCACTAAATCCGAGGAACCAGACCCTGAGTTATGGGGTTCGCTCATCCAGGTCCTTGGTAAATCCTTCGAAGTCGATGAAGCCGGTACGATCCTGCCTCTTTCATACCATGACATCATCTGAACCGACATTTCACTCAAAAATAGCGTTTTGGCGCGAAGATAGACTAAAACAGATCTCCGGGCCTCTCGTATCCCAAATCCCCATTGTGTGCGACTCCTTCACCGGAATTGACGGCGAAGCAGGCCGTAGGTCCCTTCTCTCAGACGCTCTCAGCGCTCTCGCGGGAGCCGTCAGCGAAGACTACGACGAGCGAGGTGGAGGAAGTGGAGGTGCTCTCCTCAAGTCTCTCAACCTCGGCATTCTCATGCAGACTCGCTCCGAGGACGCCAAACAAAGGATATTCTCCGTACAATGTGCGACCGAATTGTGGAAGACGAATGGGATTAAGTTGGTTGGATTCGTGGCGGAGACGTCGACGTTCATCGCGGAATTGGCGGAGGACGATAACGATACCGTAGTGAAGGAGACTCGTAGGTTCAAGAAGGCCGTCGAAGATGCTGGGGGTCCCATTGACGGCCTCTAACGAAAACCAGACCAACCCTTGTACATAAGACTTGAAATCCATTTCTGTAACAGTTCGTACGCGGAACGTCTCACTCCGGGTATCTATGACTTATATTGTGACGAGAGTTCCCGTCGCACTGGGGCCGGTCTGAGTGTAACGGCGGAAATTGCAGTTGCATGTGCAATAAACATGCTAGCCATCTTCCCCTTGCACATACTCCATCGCCTATTCTACATCTTCTATCCGCTCAATCCATCCCCTGTACACAAGTGTTAATTGCCCTGTTCTTCTCGGCATCACCGCACTTTGTGAATCCCTCCCCGTCTCTCACAAATGCCTTCATGCGCAACCCCATTTCGAGCATAACTGCAAGCCTGTCCGATGGTGGAGAGACGGGCAACTTCATCGTTTTTATCGTCCATGACCCCCCTCCGGGTACCTGGCCATCCGGGAATGAACGCTGCGAGATTCTCAAGGAATGAAAGTGGTGTCGGTACTGAGGATGGCGTTCGAGGTGGAGCCGGTGGGGGATCGGGAAGCGGAAGGAATCTGAGGGGGTCCAGAGTCTGCTAGAAGCGCGGGAGGAATGTGTATACCCGCATACGAAGGTACTGTGTTCATTCACGTCGAGAGCGGGGACTTTACCACTGGGCATCATGTTCTTGGTTCGTGCACCAGAAATCCGTTGCGGCCAGAGACTGATGAATATACGATCGTTTGCAGGCTCCACCCGTTCAACTACACCTTTTACGGCCTCGAACGTTGGACAAGCCGGGTTCTCAAGGGTATCACAGAACAACGCCAATGTTGCTGGGAGCGACGTGCTTTCAGGCATTGATCCCTCGGAGTTGACATTCACCTAGAGCCAACACGGACCGGGGTTGTGAACAGGCTGGTGTCGGATTCCATCAAGAGGGGGAGAAATGAGCCTGGGGCCAGAGGAGCTGGGAAACTGGGTGGTGGTCGCCTCCGCAACGGAGTACGTATCTCGTTGGCCTTCAGGAGGTCGGACATAGAGGTGGTGGAAACTCGAGTAGTTAGCGAGGGGGCGTTAGTATTAGGTGTGCTATAGACAGAAAAAGCTAACGTGAGAGCACTTGGACAAAGCGGACCCCCCGGAAACGAAGTCAGAGACACCGCAAGGGCGGTGAACTGGGTCTCCGCGCTTGGTGCCACGAGGCCATCCATCTGTTATCACCCACCGTCTACATCGACTCAGCAACCACTATGAAGTGGCGAGAGTTCCTCCATATACCGAGAAAGCATCGTCGGACGCGGAGCAAAGCCAGGAGCGAGGTTGGCTCCATCGAAGGCCAAAGCAGAGTTGACCTGGCTGTACCACGTCCCACGGAGTCAACTCCAGATCTTCGGATTGGTGCCTCAGCTTTACCAACGTCTAACCCCTTGACCCCTCGTAATCAGGAATCAAATGGTAGGCAAACGACCTCATCCCGGGCGATCTATCTAACCCACTTTTCACGCAATACAGACCCCTACGCCATTTCCGATAGAACCCTACCCGTACCCGGAAGAGGCCAAAACAACCTCCCAGAATCTTCCAACAACACCGTTGACTCAAGAGCGATGTCTGAAAACAAACCCAACTGGAAGTCCACCGCATATGCCACCACCAAGTTGGCCATCAATCTGGTGAAAGAGTCTTCGGACGCCTTTCCCCCTCTCAAATCTGTTGCTGGAGGCCTCTCGGCCATCCTGAGTCATTGCGAGGTATGGACCACCTCCTGCACACTACCCGATCCGAGATACTTACAATCGTCCCAGCAAACGATGGCATGTCGCCAAACGATAGAAGCGTTGATACCTCGGGTCAATATGCTGGCAGAATCGCTGAGTGGGCCTGTTCCCAGGGGTGATGTCAAGGAGGAAGAGAGGAGGAAAACTCTCAGATGGTAACCCTACACCTTCCAAGGTCGATGGTCAATCTGACGTGCACGACTCGATAGGAAACTGGACAAGATTCTCCAAGACCTCATCCCGCTGGCAGAACGAGGCAAGGTCACTCGGTTCCTGAACAGCGCCGGGGATGTGGGTAAGCTCGGCGGTATGGCAGAGGATATCCGCGATGTCATGATGGAGTATCAGGTTTGTCCTCATTGTACTTGCTCCCACCTGGCCTAACTTCTGCATCAGACGTCTTTGCAACAGGGTATCTACGATAAAGCTTGTCGGCTCATTGTAAGTCTTACCTCCTGACCGCCCATCCACGCGTAGTAACCAGAAAATAGGAGGGGGCGGACCTCACCCTTCTCGACCGTATGCGTCACGTCACTGACGCCGGGTATCTCTGTGGAGACAATCAGGGGTGCATGAAGGGGACCAGGAGAGATGTCCTCTTCCAGCTCGAAAACTGGTTGAACGATGAACAAGACAAGCGCGTGTTCTGGCTCAACGGCCTCGCCGGGACTGGGAAGTCGACCATCGCACAAACTTTTGCGGAGATGAGCTTTGCGGACGGAAAGCTCGGGGCGAGCTTCTTCTGTTCCAGAAATTTCGACGACAGGAGCAACCTTCGGACAATCTTCCCTACCCTCGCCTTCCAGCTCGCTCACCGATATCCGGGCTTCCGACAGGAGTTGCTTCCGACCTTGAGGGCGAACCCTGACGTCGGACGGGAGACCCTCTGCGCTCAAATGGAGAAACTTATCGTCAGGCCGTTCCAGGCGGCGGAAACTCGGACTCTCATTATCATCGACGCCCTGGACGAGTGTCGAGACGAGGAACCGGCATCCGCGCTTCTCTCCGTGCTTTCCCGCTATGTCGACAAGATCCCCTTTGCCAAATTCTTCATCACAGGCAGGCCCGAACCTCGGATTCGCTCTGGATTTCGTTTAGAGTCACTCCAGCCCCACACCGACGTGCTTAGGCTCCATGATGTCAAACGTTCCTCTGTGGACGGTGATATCAGGCTATTCTTTGGGACGAAACTAACCGCTATCGCCAAAAACCGAAGTGATTGTGACCTTTCAGAAGGCTGGCCGAGTTCAGCCGACCTTGACACTCTCTGCGAAAAGGCAGCTGGCCTCTTCATCTATGCCTCCACAGTTGTCAAATTCGTTGCATCCAAGGACCACCAACCCATAGAGAGGCTTACCGACATCGTCTCGCTTCCTCAGAATACTGTTGAAGAGGGAAGGTCCGGAATTGATCAACTGTACATCGAGGTCCTGCAGCAAGCATTCTTCAACATACAGGCTGATGATGGGAAGTTCTATTCCCGTTTCAGATCTGTTGTTGGGGCAGTGTTACTTGTGTTCAACCCACTCCCAGTAACTGCTCTCTCAGACCTCCTGGGAACATCAAACTTATCCACCACTCTGCGTTCTCTCCATTCACTTCTTATCATCCCAACAAGTGAACTTGACCAGACACCAATCCATGTCCTCCACAAGTCATTTCCTGACTTCCTCACAGACCCAGGACGATGCACAGACCAACGGTTCTTCATAGATCCTTCAATTCATCATAGAGAGATCCTTTTTCTATGTCTCAAGGTGATGAAGGGAAGGTTGAAGAGGAATCTCTGTCAACTAGATGATCATGTCCTTCTCAGTGAGGTTGGGGATCTTCCTGAACGGAGGACTGCCTACATTGGGGATGCATTAGGATATGCTTGTAACTTCTGGGCAAGTCACCTGGTGAGGAGTGCCAGCAGTGGCCCTGATGTTGAAAAAGTGTATGAGGCAATCAATGAATTCTTCACAACCAGTTTTCTGTTCTGGATTGAGGCCCTCAGCCTTCTGGGGAAGCTTGATATTGGTGTCTATGCCCTCAATGATATACAGCAATGGTATATAGTGGTGAGTTGTACTGAACCACCTACAAAAACCTATTTATATTTATGCTTATTTAGACAGGAGTTTCCTGCAAGTGGACCAATGATAGCCAGCACCTTCTATTGGAACACTTTGATACAATCCATGATTCTCCTTCCCAGATATACCATTTTGCACTCCCATTTTCCCCTTCCTCATCTTGGCTTCAAAAATGTTACAATACAGAGCTCTCACAAGTGTTCAAGATAGTCAAGGGGGTTCCAGCTGAATGGGGAATATGCTTTCGCACAGTTCCATTGGATGGGACCCCATGGATCCTCTCATATGAGAACAACACCATTGCAGTTGGCTTGTACTCTGAGGACATCATCATCCTTGATGCAATTACAGGCAGCCAGGCAGCCATTCTTTCTGGGCATACAGATTGGGTTGGGTCTCTTGCCTTCTCACCAGGTGGGACATTGCTTGTATCTGGAAGTTATGACAAGACCATCAAGCTCTGGGATATGCAGACAGGTGGTGTTGTCAAGACCTTCTATGGCCACACTGGTGAAATTGGTTCTGTTTCCATCTCTCCAGACTGCACCAGGATTGCTTCAGGATCTGGTGATAGGACAATTTGTTTATGGGACACTCAGACAGGGGAGTGTAAGCATATCATAAAGCAGCAGGATGCTGTATCACATGTTAGCTTCTCTCCCAAAGACCCAGAATGCCTCATTTCTATCTCTGATAACAAAGTCCAGCAATGGGGCATCAATGGTAACCAAATTGGACCTACCTATGATGGTTCCCACATTGCTTTCTCCCCAGACCACACTCAGTTTGCTCTGTGTAGTGGTAGAGCTGTCACAGTTCAAAACTCTGGTTCCATAAAAATTGTGGCCAAATTCCATGTGACAAATGATGATGATGCCTACCACTGCTGTTTCTCCCCTAATAACAGGCTTGTTGCTGCTGCAGCTGGTGAAATTATCTATGTCTGGGATATTGCCAGCTCAGACCCTTACCTTGTTGGGACCTTTGTTGGCCACACTGAATGTGTTACCTCACTTGTATTTTCCTCCTCCTCCTGCCTCATATCAGCATCCCATGAATCAGTCAAGTTCTGGCAAATTGGTGTTTTGTCAGCAGATCAAGTTGTAACTATTCCAGAGCCCACTCCAGCTGCATCTGCCTCAATTGAGTCTATAAGTCTACAAGCAGGGGATGGGATTACCATCTCAAGTAATTGGAATGGAGTGGTGAAGACCTGGGACATCTTGACTGGCCTCTGTAAGGCATCCTTCCAGACCCCAGCTAAAGACAATGTTTGGAGAGATGCCAGGGTAATAGATGGAAAGTTAATCCTTATTTGGTCTAAGGATGGAGATATGACCCATATCTGGGATGTTGAGAAAGGTGAACTCCTCCAAACACTGGATACTCCTACATTGAGAGGCCTTAGAATATCAGGGGATGGGTTGAAAATCTTCTGCCTAGATGTTGGAATCCTTCAAGCATGGGATATGTGGACATGGAAACCTATGGGCAAGGTGAAGTTGGAGGGGAATAGCTGCTTTCTAGATTCCTTCTGCCCAGGTGGATCAAAAATCTGGGTTAAATTCAAGGACTCATCAATCCAGGGGTGGGACTTTGGAACCTCAAACTCCTCCCCTGTCCCACTATGCAAGACACTTTTAGAGAGACCTCACTTGGATTTCATTGGTAGTCCCCCATGGTGGGCCAGTGGTCCACCTTGGATTAAGGACATGGTTACAGGGAAAAAAGTTTTTCAACTATCTGGAAGATATGAAAAATTCAGTGAAGTGCAATGGGATGGTCAGTATCTAGCTGTTGGTTATGAGTCTGGAGAAGTATTAATCTTGGATTTCAATCATTTGGGTTCCAAGTAGCGATACATAATGTATTATTTCTGTGATTATATATCTGTGGGTAAAAAGATCCATTAAATAAAAAGGAGGGGTAACACAATGTCAGCAGAAATGACAATAGATGCTGATGTTTTCATGGGTACACCAGGGACTAGTCCAATGGGATCCACTCAGCACCATCCATGCAGTCACTCATGCCTTTTTGCCCACACACACATACCTTGCCACAACACAAGGAGAGAAAATTAACTTGCATACTGTAAGTATTGTTTCCAGGTACAAATCAGACTCTATTGAGTTGCCGGTTCAGTGGTCCATTGTCAAAAACTTGTGCCAAGGGCCACTCCAAAATCCCTATATATATATATAATGTGTGTGCAAGAGTCAGATGTGAGAGGGAATGGAGATGGAACAATTAACAGTAAATGAAAGCAAGGGTTCTGTTTGTTCGAGAATACGACGGTATGTGAGGGGATGTGGGGTAAAGTGTGAGCGGCCGGGGAATAAATGAACTAACGAATAAAGAAAAAGGAGTGCCAAACTTATGTCAGTTGGAACGGGTTGGTGGAAACACAAATAGCAATGATCACAGCAGCATTAACATCGACATCAAGCAACGACAGAGATGACCTTAAGATAAGAGGAGGGATGTATGGGGGTGGGTAAGTATATCACGGACAGCGGAACGAAGAGAGAGATGAGTTGTTGGTGGGTGTAGACGTGATTTGCATCCAGGAGCTGAGAGGACGAAGATCGGAACCTTGTGCGTGGGGGGTAACGTGAGTCGATCACCGAGGTCCCATGGGGATCAACGTTCATCCATGAGCAGGTTCTCGATGGTTCTACACTTCTTGAGTATGTGGATAGCCGTAGACCGTCGAGCAGCGCTCCGGGCAAAAGGCGTCTACAAAGACAAATTCCAACACCCCGATCAGTCAATCGCCCCATCCACAAAAGAGAAAGAGAGAAAGGTGGAACCCACCTGAGCAAGCACACTCGCATCCGGTCTTGACGCGACAGGATTCGAGCACAAAACCAAAAAGTCGTGTAAGGATCGTGAAAAATCCTTTGCCCTCGTGAGAGGTGGCCAGCGACCCCTCAGGTCATCCGCATCGGCCGCGTCGTGGAAGGGAGGTGTGGACTCGGCAAGCTCCCAAACCGTGGCACCGAGAGACCAGACGTCGGCCTTTGTTGGATGGTAAACACCACTATAAAAAGAAATGAGATAGTTGAGAACCGGTACGGTGAAAACGGAAAGTGATACACATACGCTCGCACTTCCGGCGCTTGCCAATAAATGACACCCACAACCCCAGCGCACGTCGGGGATTCGGGGGTAATCGTCACAGCGTTCGAGAAATCAGCTAAGTTAAGCGTCAGTTTCCCAGTCTCCTAATCAACGGACGAAGGGAAGGGTTTACCGATTTTCAAGACACCATCTCGGTTCAACAGCAGATTGTCAGACCTAACATCACGATGGGCGATTCCCAAGCCGTGGAGGTAACTCAACGCTTGGACAATCTAAACACGGGACACGAGCAATAAATCCTCCCACAAAAACCAGTGAAACCAAGGAGCGTGCACTCACATCACATGCAAACCTCGCAATGACCTTCTCATCGATCCTCTCCAGATGACCCTCCTCCACAAGCGCAACCACATCAGCCAAACTCCTCTCCATCAACTCCATCCTGATCCATAAAGCGTCTTCCTGTAAATCCACATACATCGCCTCCATGATCAGCACATGGGCCACTCCAGTTGGGTACCCCGAAGCCGAGGAGAACTGTGGCGTAGAGGATTTATCATCCTCAAACACTCGTTTCATCACCTCCACTTCCCTCCTCAGATCCTCCAACTTGCTCGATCCAGACGGTAGAATCGGTACGGCCTTGACCGCGACCACACCACCAGGTTGGGGCACCCTCTGGGTCAACTTCGATTTAGGCACGGCCCGAACGACCTTCGCCTGATACACAAACCCAGATTCACCCTCTGCCACTTCAGAAAGTCCATCAAAGAAATCTCTCGGCTCCACCTTCTCGTCGACGAAAATCTCCAGACCAACTTTCGAGAGCACGTTCGATACCCAACCTGGGTACCTTTGTGCAGGCGAAGTGCCGCCGGATCCGGCTGAATGTGGTGCGCCATTGAATGGACTCAGCATCTGCGTAACGGATACAGCAGTGGTGAGGGGTTCGTGAGCCATCAACGAATGCGGCGAAAGGGGAGGAATAACAAGCGAGGGACGCCGATGGCCAGTAACTTCGTCCGTAAGGCCAGCAGTCGATCCTTTCCTCGATCCGGGTGGGGGAGGGCTAACCCTGGTGATGACCACGTCCTCTTCTTCGTCCCCAACCTCAACCTCATCGCCATCGCTCTCGTCGTCAAAGTCCAACTCGTACGGAGAAGTTGATGACGACGACGACAAGCCAGACACGACCACCTCCCCAGCTGCTTCTTCACCTTCCCAACCAGAACGTTGCTTAGTCACCGGTCGAGTGAACCCAGCTGTCTTGTTCGCAGAACCGAGTGACGAAAGAGCTGTAGAGGATAACGTGGTCGCCGACGAGCTCGAATGGGAATGGGTCGAAGAGCCGGGAGAAGGAGACCTCCCTTCAAACCCAAACCGCGACCTCTCATCATCCGCGACTACATCGACATTCGTGACAGGTGGTGTAGTCTGCATCGGCGTAGTTTCCCTTGATTCCGCTGTCGAGAGGGGCTCAACAGGAGATGGCGTACCCGAGGTCGCTAGAGAAAGCGATCCTGTTGAACCCGAAAGGCCCGCCAACCCAATCCGAGCGATCGGCGTACCAGGAGAAACCACCAAATCCGCTCTCGCTCTCGTTGCAACTTCCACAGGTCCACTCACGATTGTCGCGTTGGTAATAGTCGACGTGGAGACATTCGAATCGCGGTTATCGTTGTGGTAGTCGCCCCCCCTAATGATCATCTTCAACCCACTCCCGCCACTTGATCGGGTGCTGTTCCCACTGCCTGCGGAGGTGTTTGACAGTCGGTTTGGATCGAAGCGAGTGGAGTCGACAGAGAGGTGAGAGTCCCTGACGTCGTAGGAGGGACCAAATGAGACAGAACTAGTCTTCTCATTGAGGTCAGGAGGGGCCGGGGTACCTTCATCCTTCTTTCCACGGAAGTCCAGACCGCCGTTATCGTGGTTGATAGAGGCCATCAACTCGATCCTCTCCTTCGCAGTCATCGGCCACCTCTCTTCAGCTTCTTGCTTCGCTTTCGCCTTCACCTCCTCCACGACCTCCTTCTCCTCCTTCTCCTTTCCAACATCTCCAACCTTTCCGACCTTCTCACTCTCCTTCCCTTTCTCCCTTTCCTTCTCCTTATCCCTCTTTGCCGCGGTCTTCAGACTAACCGTAGAAATCTTGCTCTTCAACTCTACATGAGAAGGAGGGTTCGGTAGCGGTATAGGTGACATCAGCGATAGCGTCGGTAGCGGTTTCTGCGGAGGCAACGGACGATGCACCGTACTAGCTCTCGAGTTCGAGCGTGATCGAGGTTGTGATTGTGACTTGGGAGGGGAGTTGGTCGGCGTGGTTTTTGATGGTGGAGGGTCAGCGGACTTAGGGGGGTCAGGCCCTGTGCGGCCCCGTGTAGGAAATGGTACCGGAGAAGGCGTAGCCCGATCTGCCACTTTCGTCGACGAAGGGAGTACCCGTGTCTTCTGCTGAGAGTTGGAACCAGACGTTGAAGTGGAGTCCATCGAAGAGGTGGACGAAGACAGTGTTGGAGGCAGAGAGATGGGAATAATAGGAGCCGTCTTTGGTGGGGGAGTGCGCCTCGATTGCGGTTG
>Ga0307513_10002564_pt1 | contig 25107 bp, 16 predicted proteins | sample 15_EM_MG_FD_202174 | JGI IMG/M metagenome (GOLD analysis project Ga0307513, IMG submission 202174) | Populus trichocarpa ectomycorrhiza microbial communities from riparian zone in the Pacific Northwest, United States - 15_EM | ecosystem: Host-associated > Plants > Roots > Unclassified | place...
CAGAGTGGCGTTTGGCCATCCCAATTTGCCCTGTTGGGGTCGATATCGTCTCGGCGGAGCAGTGATCCCACAACCCCCTCGTACCCACTCCAAGCAGCCGAAAGCAGTGGTGTTTCACTGCCGTACACCGTTGACTCGTTGGGGTCGATGTCCTTGCGGGCGAGCAGCATTTTCACAACTCCCCCGTGTCCACCCCGAGCAGCCAACAGCAGTGGTGTTTCGCAGCCGTACTGGATTGACATGTGGGGGTTGATGTCCTCGTGGGCCAGTAGTGCCTCCACAATTCCCCAGTGTCCGCTCTGAGCAGCCAAAAACAGTGGTGTTTCGGCGTACCAGCACAGGGGTGACTTGTTGGGGTCTATGCCCTCGCGGCCGAGTAGTATTTTCACCACTTCCACGTGCCCATTCTCCGCAGCCCACGCGAGAGGTGTGCCACCCATGTCTTTCGGTTGATATCACAACTTCTCACTTCTATCATACCAAGCCAGCCAAAATCTCAGCAATCCCGAAGATAATGCGCGGTGTAGACCATCAAACTCGAAACTTATCAAAATCGATAGGGTAACATACCGCTTCCGTGTTCTCCAGATTCTCCTAGTAGATATGTAGCTATTGCAGTCGTTTAATAACTCCAGTCCAAAGAATACCGCGTAGTCTAAAAGGTACCACTTTGCACGGATTCCCGCATATAAAGAAGAATACTCCAGTAGGGGTCTGTGTTGGAGCTCAAGAGAGGCGGGTTAGAGGCCGAGAAAGGATGTGGATTCGAGATCAGGGGAGCGATTGAGAGTGCCTCGACCTGATGCGAAGTCAAATAGCTTAAGTAGAAATATTGGTAACTTCTGAGGTTTGTAATGTGATAACCGCCCGCATTGAGAATTAAAAGCAATATAGTTTAGACTTTAAAATCGATTCCAAAGCCTACGCTATCGAGATATATGGTAAACTAAGGGATAAACCCCTCCGTATATACCAATAACATCTCACGTGCCCAAACTCTCCAGGAAATATCTGTGAGTCAAATATAGTCGCGTAAGTGGGTAAGCTTACACACATACCGGTATGCGACCGTACAGGGCAGGAAATCATACATTTTAACAAGTAACTTTCTGCAATTGTTGGGCGAGTCGTGCCGATAGACTAGGGATGCGCCCGGGGTTCTCTTGCTGGCTACAGTATGAAATAGATTAAGCGGACAGTGGAAGCCTCCTTGCCCTATTTTAATCTTGGATCGACCGCGACGACAACCAACGGAAACGCCAATAGTTCACACAACGAAAAACGCTGTCACACAACTCAGCAGCGGAGAGGTTCTCTTCGTTCAGCACCACACTCTCTGCCACTACGCTCACGACTAACTAACGGTAAGACAGGAGTACGGTCGGTTCAAGAATGGAAGAGTGTGAACCATGTGGCACAGCAAAATGCAACAGTGGCTGTGCAATAAAATTGCCAAGCCTGTGCCAATGGGTGATGGGCTATGATGAAACATGAACTTAGATAGTGATATACCGTAAAAACTCGTGAAATCCACTACCGTAAAAACTCGATAGATCCACTAAAGTTCATCGACCTCGGATCACCCCGATCAGAGACAAAACACCCCGAGAAGGAATAGTGTTTTCCAGACTGGGTATAGGTTGGGGAGGCGAGCTTGCAGAATCTCATTTAACTTATATTCGCAATTTTATTAACCTACTCCTCTAAACCTATTGCGGTTTAGAAGGTGACTCATGCTAAGATCCCCTTTAGTGGATCTATCGAGTTTTTACGGTATCTCCGTGCTGTCACGAATATCCCTGTAAATCGCGACATCAGCCCAAGATAGGTTTAGCTCGCCAAAGTAACAAGATCCTGCACAGCCAGATGACTCAGGCTATACCGTGTCAGGAAAGCACTAATCCTTCTTAAGAACTTTTGACTTAGAATCTGGAGATTAGGGGCAGACGGAGATAGTGGATTTCACGAGTTTTTACGGTATTGTACATAAGAGAAGATATTAATTTAACATACCGTAAAAACTCGAATAGAAGACACATGTGCTAGGACGTTGGAATTTCCTTTCTGAGCTACGCGAGGGGAAAACACCGCAAACTCAGCTCCCAGTTGAGACAAAATAAAAGGAATATAGAACACGCCTTACTAGGAGAGGTAACTCCAACGTCCTAGCACATGTGTCTTCTATTCGAGTTTTTACGGTACTGCTTTGGGAGTTTGGAAAAAAGCTTATAATATCTTCTATCACTGTCTGCTTATTAATTTACACTTCTGCAAGACTGATATCTCCATCTAGACAGGGTTCATCTTTTACCTTTCAGTATTGACCATCCAAATGACTAGCACTACAACTTTGTCAAGTTTGACTCTTAATTTCAGGCATGTTGATATTGATATGTATTGTAGTTTGTGTTTTTTGCTTATTATTCTTTCTCTACAATTCATATTTACACTACTATGCAGAAGATGCTATGATTAGTCATCTGGTCATGTTGCATTTTTATGCCAAGGCTCTGAAGCTCAGACTCAAATTCCACCTTTTCAAACAAGGATACCACCTCTCTCACTCAGTCTAACTGAATTAAAAAAACCGTACTTTCATTCTACTTTACTCTGTCTCTATTTCTACGGTTTTTTCTCATGATTTGGACCAGTATTAACCATGGTATGCTTCTTTGAAAACACCCCTAAATGAGGTTCACACTTATCCGTTCTTGCACTATACATACCGGTATATCAACAACAACAAGGCCCTCCCATCCTTCCATTGACCCCACACATCTCCATGTAACTGCACGCATGTCTCCCCTTCCCCTTATTCACTCCCGTGCTAACAAAGGAAAGACAAAAAACTCCCACTGTCCGCAGCCTCTGGCCGTCCAGCTTTTTCGGCTTTCTTACTACATTATCACCGCTTCTTGACAGCTTTTCCCGCCTTCGTTCCGGCGGATGCATCTATCCAAAACTCAAGCGTATTCCTGCCGCCGAAATGTTCTTCCGAAAGCTAATGCGCGTTCCTTGAAGCTATCCGAGCAAAGCGACTCTCACAAGCGATGTTGCAATGAAGGGGGGGGTTCGATCAAAAAATGATCGAAGGCTAGGAACGCGCTTTTTCGAACCAGGGGGTTATAAGATAGGACCCCTTCTAACAAATCGGTAAACCATGATATTTGAGGGCAGTTGGAAGCAAAGAAACAAATGAAATGATAGGAAAAGAGGGCAAAATGTAGCAGAAAAAGCAAATAAACTAGCACTGGCACTCCACTTCCCCTCCCCGGCTTCTGAGAAATAAATACTCGCACATCTGGGCTAAAGGTAGAAATTCCCAGCCGAGTTCCTGCTATTTTTGCTTACTAAGACATTAAAGAACCCCCCCCTTCATTCCCCATTTTCAGAAGCCCCGATTCAAATCCTCCCCCTTCTAACCCCCCGGGTTCGATCATCAAAGGCCTTCTTTGCAACACTGCTCACAAGGGCATGCCGGGCAGCATATCATGACTTGCAACAGCCCACAACAAGTCTCCGGCAGCGCCCTGCATAGAAATATCCCCACCGAAGAAGTTCGGGTCCCTGTCTGACACAATTGTTGAGCCATGTTCATAAAAAGGAACGTCCATGCCCAGGAGGTTGGGTTGGGTGTGAGCGGATTGGAAGGAGTATACTAACGTGGGCCGAGCACTGCATTCCGGGATACTATACCATGTAGCTGGGAGACATCCAGTGCGATCCGGAGGGGTTGATTGCACGGTGGGTTTTTGGAGTTTGTGCAGTGCTCGTAGAATTGGAGTTAATATAGTAGATAAAAGACTCCTTAGTGTACTCGAGTATTGGCCCCCTTGATGGGCAAGACCAAAAAGTGCGGATAGCCTTCCAACCTCACCTTGAAGCTCGCCACAGGAGGGCATTCTAGCTAGGCATGATCTTCGCTCAATCGTGTCCACGGTGGAAACCAATCACCACCACTGGCATACCTACCCAGTTGACAACTAGCTTTATTTCACTCTGTACCGGTGAGAAATGCTTGCGCAGTATATTTTTCTTCTATATCTAAACAACCAAGTCGCGCCTATACTCTAAAGAGGGGAATGGGGAAACAATAGATGGTAATAAAGATCATTGAAACAAAAAAGCAAATAATAAATAAAAAGTAAACCCAATGGAAATTTCAAATACACTGACTTATTTTAATAGAGCAGATGTACCCACTCACTGACGCTAAGAACTAGATTTCAAACGAGGGCTCACCATTCCAGATTTGAGTCCATAAGGAAAATTGGGATAGAGGATTGGACGGGTATGGGATGTGTGCATTCCCGTAGCGTGGGATTTGCACCAGCCAGGAAAGGGATTTAGGCTGCACTTCGTGCCCACTCCGGAAGGGAAGGTAAAGTGGTAATTATCACAGCGTGTTTTAAGTTGGAGGAGGAGGTTGGACGGAGGTGAGAGGGGGGCGGTAGTGGCGGGGATAAACACTTTTATAGAGGTGTTGCGGTCCTCACGGACATGGCACATAGGTAATCGGTATAGTACTCGGGGGTGGCGAGGATAGTGCCTCTTCACACTTAGGCCGTGCTGTGGGTGGTAGATGTGGGAGGCTGTAGTAGAGCTATCACTCCCGTGTGACCATTTTTAGTAGCCCACCGGAGAGGTGTTCTGCCATGAATATTTGGCTTGCTGGGGTTGATGCCTTCACGTCGAGTAGTAGTTTGACCACTCCCTCACGCCCATTGCTGGCAGCCCACCAGAGTGGTATTCGGCCGCCCCGAGTTGGCTTATTGGGCTGATGTCGTCCCGTCCAAGTAGTATTTTCACCACTCCCTCGCGCTCATCGCGAGCAGCCCACGAGAGTGGTGTTTGGCCCTGCGCGGCTTGCTTGTCGGGGTCGATCTCTTCTTGTCTGAGCAGTAATTTCACCACTTCTTCGTGCCCAGAGTATGCAGCCCACAACAGCGGTGTTCGGTCGATATTATCCGGTTTGTTAGGGTCTTTACCAAACCAGCTGCAATCTCAGCAATCCCGAAGATAACGCACGGTGTAGACCATCGAACTGGGAAATTTTATCAAAGTAAACAGGGTGGACATACTGTTTCCGTGCTTTCCAGAGGCTTTTGGAAGATATGTGGCTATTGCAGTCGTCTAATAACTTCAGCCCAAGCGATACCGTGCAATCTGAAAGGTACCGTTTTGCGTGGATTCCCGCATATAAGGAAGAATGTTCTAGTGAGGGTCCGCGTTGGAGCTCGGGAGAGAGAGGGTTGGAGAGCGAGAAAGGACATGGTGTGGGCTGGAGATCGGGGGAGCAACTGGTGGAGAGAGCTGTGCTGTACCAAGAAGCCCGGGATGAGCCCGGAAGTACTCTTGCGAAGTGAAGAGGATTCACCGGATAGTCGAAACCTCGTTGTCCGCTGCGATGGGTCTTGGCAATAGGTAGCAATGTCGCTGTTAAAGGAATACCGGCATCGCTGCTGTTGAGATTCGGGGATCGTATAGGACTGCTTGGGCGCGGTGCAGTTCATCCTGTGTCAAGGGTGCTTACCATGTCAAAGTGGCGATGCCAAGCCGCCAAGCCCCATTTCACTTGTTTATCCCACCATGCGCCACACCATCAGAATCCCTAGCCACAAGCCAGCGTTCACTGAGTTGAGCTTTTGTCGCCCGTGATCGATTGTAGTTTCCTGCCAGGTCCTGTCGACAGGTTGAACGCTCGAACTACCTACCGTAGACTAGGGCTAAACCATAGGGTAAGTATAATTGGAAACTTCATTCGCTCGTCATCTTCATAAAGAAAACTAACCAAACATAAATCTATAATAAGAAAAATGAAACTATTACAATCCTTCCATCGCTTCCAACACCTGTTTATCACTCTCCATGCATGATCCCATTTTCCTGCGTGCTTCCGTAATAATAGTATAGGAACAACATAACCATAAACCCTTCTGTTAATCCTTCCAACCCCAGAACAAGTGAGATTACTAAAGCTATTATCTGCCCTTGTCCGTCAACTATTTGCTTTCCTTGGCTCTGACGCCTACCTGCTTCCGTCAACTCTAGCAAGCTCTAGGAGGAAGGGCGGGAGGGAGATTATCGTAAGGTGGTCTTTAAAGGGTAGAAGAAGGTTGGGCGGGGTAAGAGTGTCAAAGTGAGAAATGAGGGTCCCCCGGAAGTAGCCGATAGAATGCCGGTAAGAGAATTCACTTGGAACTTAGGCACTTTGGGAGGAAGAATATGCCAACGTAAGTTTCACCGCTCGTACTTCGTTCATTTGCTCGCTCTCGCTCTCAACTACACTTGACTATAAAAAAATTAAACTAATGGTAGAGACAGGTGTATAAGTAAAACACAAATACCACATCTTGATCCTTCTATGGGTCATCATATCATACCTATCTCTATGTTTCCCACATGTCCTTGTTCCTCCGTACACTCCCGTGATAACAAAGAAAGGACATAGCGGGTAAAATCTCTTATTGAACATTCTCCCGTATCTATTCCGTCTGCATGGCTCCTGAAATATCCTTCCCATTCCCGTATCAAAGTCAAGCGCGTCCATCCAGCAAATAGGAGGAAGGCAGTGGTGGAAACAAATAGGCTTACGGAGCAGTCACTGCCATTGCGGGAACGGCGCATGGGCAATACCTCCTCGGGCTTAGGCCGGATAGTTGGTGGAAAATCTTCGAGGATGTAGTAGAGCTATCACCCCCGCTTGGCCATTTTTAGTAGCCCACCAGAGTGGTGGACGGCCGTCCCCATCTGGCCTGTCGGGGTCGACGTCGTCTCGTCCGAGTAGTAATTTCACCACTCCCTCGTGCCCACGGGAAGCAGCCTGTGAGAGTGGTGTTAGACCGCCCTCATCTGGCTTGTCGGGGTCGACGTCATCCCGTCCGAGTAGTAATTTCACCACCCCCTTGTGGCCATTTTCAGCAGCCCGCGAAAGTGGGGTTCGGCCGCCCCCATCTAGCTTGTTGGGGTTGACATCGCCCCGCCCGAGGAGCGATTCCACTACTCCGTCCTGCCCATTGTAGGCAGCCCACCAGAGCGGTGTTCTGCCAAACCGACCCGGCTTATCAGGGTTGACACCATCCTGTCCGAGTAATATTTCGACCACTTCTGAGTACCCATTGCGAGCAGCCCGCAAGAGTGATGTGTTGCCGTCCACATCTGGTTTGTCGGGGCTGATATCGTCCCGTTCGAGTAGTAATTTCACAACTCCCCCACGCCCATAGCAAGCAGCGTGTGAGAGTGGCGTTTGGCCGAACTCATCTAGCGTGTCGGGGTTGACGTCGTCCCGTCCAAGTAGTATTTTCACCACTCCCACGTGGCCATGTCGAGCAGCCCACGAGAGTGGTGTTCGACCGTGAATATCTGGCTTATTGGGGTTGATATCATTCCGTTCAAGCAGTGCTCGCACCACCTCCTCGTGCCCCGCCCTAGCAGCCCACAGGAGAGGTGTATCGGCCATGTTGTCTTTGGTTGGTATCACAGCCTTCCACCTCTGCTGAGCCTGTTACAATCTCAGCAATCCCGAAGATAATGCGCAGTGTAGACCATTGAACAGGGAAATCTTATCAAATTCAATAGGGCAAACATACTGTTTCTGTGCTTTGCGGTGGTTTTTAGTAGATATGCGGCTATTGCAGCCGTCAGGAAACTTCAGATCAAGCGATGCCGCGCAATCTGAAAGGTAGCGTTTTGCCCGGATTCCCGCATATGAAGAAGAATATTCGAGTGAGTGTCTGGGTTGGGGATCGAGAGAGTGTGGGTTGGCAACTAAGAAAGGATGCGGTTGGCGGGTTGGAGATCGGGAGAGCGACTGGCGAAGTCAGATAATTCAATTTAAGGCTTCTGCAATTGTAGAGCGAGCCGCAGGCCACCAAAAGGTCGGGATGAACCCAGAGGCGCACTTGCGGGGTAAAGTGGATTAACTGGATGTATGAAGCCTACCGTACTTGTAATTTCATCGCGTATTCGGAATCTGGTATTAATAAACATTTATAGCTTAGTGCTATGTCCAAATATGGCTAGGAGGAGCCACTATTACATGTACGTGTATTATTCAGTCTTGTCTGGGTCAAGCTTCTGCTCAGTTCCCTACTTCCATTTTCATCGCGTATTCGGAATCAGGTAATATTAAAGATTTATGTCTTAATACTATGACCAAACATGGCTAGTAGTAATTTCTACTCCTTGCATCATTTATTCTCATACCAGGCCAAGCTTCTTTTTTATTACCTCTTAGTTCACACACAGGTCATCTCCGCACCAAAATTGGTTTCCCATTTTGGAAGAGCCATCACGAACCCATAGAAAGTATACTGTAGTATTCATGCTCCTTGAAAGATTGCGGTGAACAGCGCCAGTGGCTAGTGAAGCCCATGTATGAGAATGGACTAACACTTGAGAATTTATTGCACCGTGCTTGAAAAGTGGCATCAAGGCTACCCTCAACGGTGAATGAACACTTTCCCTCATCCTACTGTCACAGTTGCCGTCACAATTTTCATAATGATCATTATTTTCACTTACCATCGGTTACATTATCCTCTTTGTATTAAAGACATCGATATTTCAAATAATTCTGGCACACCTTCCGGTACTTTTATAGCAACCGTATTCCGAATACACGATGAGAATAGAAGTACATTTGACAGGGCCCCTACCATGCGCTCCTACAGTTTTTCCTCACAGCTTTTACCCGGGTATCAGCTCACGATAGTTGTAATAAAAACTCTGCAGGTTTTTGAGACTCTTTCACCCCAGCTTTATATTATGCCCAAAGTAACCTTTTAGAAACCACAACTCGCTCCTCTCATATTATCATCACAATTGTGGTCACCCGCACCACAATTATCACCACTAAAAACATCAAACCGGAGCGTTTTGTCCTCTAGTCACTACTCAATCAGTTAATCATTGATGTAATTCTATGCGCATCACATTCCTTTTATCTTCCTTTTGTTACCTTGGATTTCTTTGCTCCGATCGGCTAACCTGTTATCATCGGCTCCTTTCTCCTCTTATATTAACCCCATCATACATTTGATATTTCTCATAATACTGACATACTGGCCGGCACTTTTGTAGCAACCGGATTCCGAATACGCGATGAGAATACAAGTACTTGTCTACTACCGTAGGGCCTCAGTAACGGGCTAGCGATGCCCTTGTTCAATGACTGCAGCTATTGGGATCCGGGGACCTTATCCTACCAGTATTTGCTGGGGACCCCAAGAGCCTCTCAGCGTTAGAGACCAGCATTGGCGAAGTGTCTATGCCAAGCCTTTCTCCCTCCCCACCTCTTTACACGGCCCAACCTTGCATGAGAAAGCATTCCTCAACTAAGCTACTGGCTATCGCGCTGAGCTTTTGTCATCTGTGATGGATTGTGATTTCCTGTAGGAAAGTATCGGCAAGGGGATAATTTGGGGCGGCCTCCGTAGTATCGTGTACTAGTAAGTTAGTGTACCGTACTGTTGAGGGAACCGTTGGGAAACACCTAGTGTGCTTTGATATTTTTAAACTTGCACAGTTGTTTTTGTCATAGCTGGTCACCATGTTTGGTAGTTAAAATGACGGCTCTGGGGACATGTACAAGTGGAAGACGACAAGGTCCGTTGTTTTGTCCTGAAGGTGGGACTTGATCGGACAGTTCTTTTTGTTTTTGTTTTCCTTTGATCTTTAGCCTATTGTGAGATCGACAAACCCTTCTGCCAAATACCCACAAAAGAACGCCGGTAACCGGAGAACATCCGTCAGTACTTGTACTTGTACATTTCTAAAAAATCAGAAATTTTCTTCATATGATATGATAATGTTCACCTTTAGTAAAATCGTCTACTGCATCTAGGGTTGTGTCCTTATCCACCCCAGTCTGAGCTTAGGATCGATCTGTATAGCCATTTTTCTCCCTGGAGGATGCTTTCCGACTTTACCCCAAGCGCGCGGTCTTCTAGTTACGAATACACAAGCGCGAAGAGAATTGATGAGGGACCTGTCCTGGGAATCAAGAGGTTTGGCTCGGCGTTCTTCCATATGTATATCGAGCATCGATATAGGAATGTATTTCCGGAAGAGGTAGTAAGTTAGAGTCATTTGGCAGTACTTTTTTTATTTGAAAATCCTATATTTCGAGTTGCCCTTCCATAAAATTATGGATTATAACTTACCTTTGCGCGCCAGGAAACGAGAAAAAATTGGGGCCAAATGGCCTAACTCCACCGCATTGCCATAAGATTGGAGAGCTGTGGTCCCTACCCACCAATGACCCTCCGATCCTCACAGGTGGACACTGTTCCCCCCGGCCCGCCCACCATTTGCTAGAATCAAAATACTCCACCGGATGGCAACTAACTTTAGGGTGGATAAAGCGCAACTTCTTCACTTGTTCTTGCTTGCTATGCTAACGGTAAAGACAGGAGTGTATATGAGAACCATAACCAAGTCATCCTGATCCTTCCATCAATCATCACACATGCTCACTTTCTTCCCTGCATGTTCGGGACCCGAATAGAACAAAAGAAAGAAACATTCTGTGTAATCCCGGAACAAACGAATTTCCTCACAAAGACTCCTACCCCTGCGCCTTTGCTTCAATGTCGTGCCCTTGTCCCGCCCCCACCTCCAATGCCCTCATGTGTTCCTTTGACCGTTCATTCTCCTACCCGTCCATCAACGAGGGGCATCTTTCTAGGCTTCCGAACTTTATGAAACAAAATGTATTACAGCCCGAGCATCCCGAGCAGCAGCAACTGATTTCGAACACCACAACCCCCCTCACTGCTCATTTTGGGCGGGAAAGTCAAATCAAAAGCACACGACGGAGGCATCCTAGCCTCTGGCCTAATCGCACAAGCTATCTATCACCAATCAGCTAACATCAGGTCCTGTCAGTGCTTGCCCTTAATTTTTCCTGAGATTCGTCCTTGTTACCTACCGTAATATAAATTTGGTCAACCACTGGATCTCCATAGCAAACCAAAATTGGATCACGGGATTCCCTCCCCCCACTACAGTCATACCGGCTTCCAGATCCCTCGACCTGGAAGGGCTATTTCCCTATATTTTTGGCTCCGCAGTTCTGGATGTCATCGTGTTGTAACCTGTATCATACTCTAGGATTTAAATCTAGTCATCAGCAATAGTACAGTTGTTCCACACGTTAATGGCCCTTTTCAAAGAACCTATATTATTACTAAAAGGTAGGGATTTTATCTCTTTTTCGCTATCATACTTAGGATATTGTAGACAGTGGGTGGTGGAGTTAGTCCACTCCTGGAATTTCTGGCGCTAGGGAAGGCGAACAATTTTGCGGGGCCACGTTCGGGCCTCAGCGCCGCACAATCAATGTCCCGGGGATTCGTTTCCACAATACCTCCAGGGATACCGTATCAGCAGTAAATGCCACACTTCCAAGTTATATCCTATGACAACACAAATCTCGCATGGTGAAACAAGTACACCCTAGAGCACTCCGGCGGAATCGGCTAGCTCGGATCTACGAGCACATCACGCCATATGGATGAGCTATTTGATAAGCCAATATATAATCGAACTCGACACGGGGCGGTAGAAGAATTACGGAACAAGCTGGAAAACTCTTCCTCCTACCCCGTCCAGTTTCTTTGAAGATAGGGAGCGTGCTCTTTGATATTAATCATTGTCATCAAGTGTAATGCAGTGCTCGTATAATGCAGTGTAGTGCAGTGCTACAGTAGGTTCCTACCCTTGCCATAGTCTACCCTATCTTTCTAACTATTGAGGAGTTCGTTAAAACTAAAATTCTATATCTGAGGTCAAGCATAAGGGTTATAGTAACTCCAAGGGTCCTTAAATATGCTGACGAATTGTCACCTATCTGAGCCTGGCATAATTCAGGATCCGGGGTTTACCACACACCTGATCAACCAAGGTGCGAGAGAAAATTCCCGGCGACACCCCCAGCATTCTGTATCCTGAACGCAAGAAACCCTACGACAACTAGTACAGTATGAGCAAAAAAAAAAAGGCCCTAACTACGTTTCAGTCTGTTTACAGAAGCTGCTATAATCGCCCGCGATTATCTCCCAGTACGGTCGGTGACTAGGTTATCGCCACTATTTCCCAAGTCGTTTTTGCAATGCCGTCACAAATAGTCACTCGCTTGAGATTAGTGTTCGATGTTGAAAATCTTGGTTGCGGAGGTAATGATTTACGGTGGGGATTTTACGCAGTGGAGTGAAGCCGCTTAGGTGGAGATGAGAATCATGATTGATTGATGATAACTTGGTGGAAGGAAAGACTTGAGGAAAGTTGTGTACAGGAAGGAAGGTGTGTTGTGAGGAGATGGTGTGTCGGAAGGAAAAACAAGTGGGGTGAAAACATTTTGAGAGCTTGCGCGTCCTTTGACTAGTGCGTACGTATGCCTCTACGGCCACAGAGAGCGGGCACATCCCGCACCAAGTGCGGCCATCAACGGCCATTTCCAACATTCGAGTAGTAATTTTTCATGGATATTATACAATCCGACCTAATACGACACGGTATAATAACTTGCCGTAAACCTACAGGAATATATTGGTCGGGCCGATTTAAAAAAATACCTTTGATCTCAAATATGTAGGGTCTGTTTACGCCCAACCCAGAGAAATGGAAAAGAGAAACCGGTTTAAAATTTCGAATACATGACTGATTCCCACCATCACGGACAAGAACCTCGTGGACCCAACCCAGCCCAACAGCAGCCCCTCCGTGGGCACAATCCTCCTCATGTGCTATCATACTACGGTAGTGCCTCATACCTGAGTCGTTTGTCCAACTGTCTTCTACCCCCTGCAGGTCGACGGTCTGAAATCCACTTGTTGTAAGGAGACTTAATTGGCCACCGCTTTCCTTAATATGAGCTCCTGTAGTAAAGATACTATTACTAGGGATCAAATTTTACAGCTCGGGGTGCCGTTCCGTAGCGCCGCAGCTTATAACCGCAATTTACTGTAGTGTATCAGCTGGTTATAGTAGTGTAACCTATAGTGATATTGGACAGTACTGTTCCGGAGCAAGGGGGTTTTTCCTGTGTGGCAGGGAGATCAAATGATTTGTGACGCCTGACGTGAGCATGGACAGGATGCTAGGAGAAGAAGAGAAAACTTGTAGCCGGCACGGGATATCCCGACTTGCTGGTAAGCCAGTGTTGCGCACCACAGTAGCCCTTTCAATCACTCTTACCGAATTAAGGTAGAATACCGAATATGCTTGAAAAACTCGTTATGCACGGACAGTAGCTACTGTGGTGGATAGAAATTGGGTATTTGAGCTAGGTGCTTGTCACCAAAAGAAGCAGAGATTACCATAAGAGCTGCCGAGCCCTGTCTGGCAATCTTCGTAGTGTATTCAGGAGGTGAGCTTGAGTGCGCGCGGATTGAACATACAAGGGGGGTAGGATGCTGCTCGGGATGTCCCGGGGAATAACTAATAAATAGCGCAACACTGTGAACGCTAGAACTAGACTACGGCTAATCTAAAGGGTAGAACCGGAAACTTCATTGGCTCGTCATCATCAAACGAACTAACCAAACATAAGTCTATATATGAATGATAACCATCCCAACCATTCCATCGCTACCTACACCTGTCGATCTCTCTTCACGTATGAACTTATTTGCCTGTGTAGTTTCCTAGCAACGATACGGGAAATGCTTGACCATAAACCCTTCCAGAACGAATGAAATCACTAACGCTATTATCACTCCTTACCCCTCAACTATCCGCTTTCCTATCACTAGCAGTTATCCGCTTCCGGCAACTCTGACAAACTCCAGGAGGAGGGGTGAGAGGGAAATTATCATTAGTTGGTCTTTTGATGGGTATAAGGAAGTTGGGCAGGAGAAGAAGTGGAAGGCAGTGGCAGCAACAAACAGGCCTATGAAGCGGTTGTAGTCATTACGGGGACGGCGAATAGGCTGTCACCGCAATATCCGAGGGTGGTAAGGAGGGAATGTCCTCTCGAGCTTAGGCTGCGCCATTGACGGAGAATCTTTGAGGCTGTAGTAGAGCTACCACCCCCTCGTGACCATTTTTCGCAGCCCACCAGAGTGGTGGATGGCCGTCCCCATCTGGCCTGTCGGGGTCGACGTTGTCCCGTCCGAGTAGTAATTTCACCACTCCCTCGTGCCCACAGGAAGCAGCCTGCGAGAGTGGTGTTCGGCCGTCCTCATCTGGCTTGTCGGGGTTGACATCGCCCCACCCGAGGAGTACTCGGATACCAGGGCTAGTCCGCGAACACAGGGCTGACAAAGCTAACGACGATATTAGGAATAGCGCACGCACTAAGGGGTGTGTGTTGAAAACCAGAAGAATTCCTCGAACGCTTTCTGCTTTACTATTGGTTGAACTATCTATTCAAGGTTTCTATTGGATATTTGCCACTTTAGCTCATGCTCAGAATAAATCCTGGTGTTCGCGGACTAACCCTGACACCCGAGTACCTTCACCAATCCCTCATGGCCATCCCGAGCGGCCAACGAGAGTGTTTGACCAAACCGATCTGGCCTGTTGCGGTTGACGTCATCCCGTCCGAGCAACATTTCGACCACTCCCAAGTGCCCATTCTTAGCAGCCTGCAAGAGTGGTGTTTCGTCGTCCTCATCAGGTTTGTCGGGGTTGAGGTCGTCTCGCTCAAGTAGTAATTTCACCACTCTCTCGTGGCCAATGAAAGCGGCCCACCAAAGTGGCGTCCGGTCGACCCCATCTGGCTTGTTGGGGTCGACGTCGTCCCGTCTGAGTAGTATTTTCACCACCCCCTCGTACCCAAACGAAGCAGCCCGCACGAGTGGAGTTTCGCCGTCTTCATCTGGTTTGTCGGGGTTGATATCGTCCCGTCCGAGTAGTAATTTCACAACCCCCCCACGCCCACCGTAGGCGGCCCACCAGAGTGGCGTTCGGCCTTTATGATCTGGCTTGTCGGGGTCGACGTCGTCCCGTCCGAGTAGCATTTTCACGACTCCCTCATGCCCGTACCAAGCAGCCCACGAAAGTGGTGTTCGACCGCATTGATCTGGCTTGTCGGCGTTGACGTTGTTGTGCCCGAGTAGTAATTTCACCACCTCCTCGTGCCTATTCCTAGCAGCCCACGTGAGAGGTGCATCACCTATGGTCTTTTGGTTGATATCACAACCTTCCACTCCTCTCCAACCAGCTGCAATCTCAGTAATCCCGAAAATAACTCGCAGTGTAGACCATTGAACTAGGAAATATTATCAAAATCAATAGGGTAAACATACTGTTTCCGTGCTTTCTAGAGGGCTTTAGTAGAAATGTGGTCGTTGCAGCCGTCTAATAAGTTTAGCTTAAGTAATGCCGCAAACTGAAAAGTATCGTGTTTCGTAGGCTCCCCCATATAAAGCAGAAAGTTCCGGTAAAGATCAGTGTTGGAGATTGAGTGAGAGTGGGCTGGAGGCCGAGGAAGGGTGTGCGCTGGAGATTCGGAGAGGGGCTGGTTGGGAGGGTCGTGACCGGCTGCGAAGTCAGATAGCCTAAGTAGGGGTTTTCAAGGTTGAGTGAGCTGTACGATGGTGCTAAAAGGCTTGGGATGATGTCGAGGTGAAGCTTCCTTGTCTGCAGCCACAGGTTCTTGGTATTAAAATTAACAGGCTGGCGATGTTACGATCGGGCAGCTACTGCCGCCACCGGGATCAGGGTTATCTCAAGTGCAAGGGACTTCAAAGGCCCGTTGGCGTGGGAAATCCACATCTTCAGTGCAGCAATGCCAAGCCCTTCTCATTCCCCAGCGCCGCCCAATCAATGCCCCAGGAATTTGTTCCCACAACACCACTTCCGTCCCTATTGGATCCGTACAAACCCCGCACCTCTCTAAGTTCTATCCTGTCGCAGCACGAAGCTTGCACCGCGAACGAAGGAACGCCCTAGAGCAACTCCGGTGGAATCTGCTAGCTCGGTATATATCCAAGCACATCAAGCCTTATACATGAATCTGTCAATAAACAGATATTATCGAACCAAAAACAGCGCAGTCGAGTCGCCAATGATGTCGAGACAAGCTAGAAATCTCTTCCCCCTACTAGGTCTAGATTCTGTGAAGATAGGGAAGGTGCTCTCTGATGTTAATCACGACCGCCGCGTACAGTGCCGTTAGAAAAGTTCAGGGACAAACGGCAAAACACATCAAATATGCCACATTTTGAGGTGCCTCAACACGAGAATGCCTAATAGCGCTGCAATTCTCTAAAATTTAAAAAATCAGGTACTATCTCAAATTCAATATACTGAGTTGGTAGAGCCTCCAGATAAGTTCTAAGCCTTGAAGACCCTCCTTGAACTGGTGGTAGCCAGAAATCTGGGTTCCACATACTTAGTGATCCAATATGTAATTGGACACTCTTGCACTGTTTAGCAGCAAAATGGTCTCAACACTTGTTGAATTGTAAAGTGTAAGGTGGCTGTCTTGGCATTAATTTCTAACCACAAGCCAGAATACACAGCATACCTCCCCCTAAAGGTTCAGAAAAAATATGTAAATTTTTTACAACATACTCCAGATACAATATGTGGTGTCAGTAAAATTAAAGGCTCTAATTAAGTGAGATGGAGCTGTTCTGGTGTGCTGAAAAGTGGGACTTTTGGTGTGTTTTGGCATTTGTCCCCGAACTTTTCTAACTGCACTGTATAGCATAGTGCCCATACAACACAGTGCAGTGCTGTGTCATGGTCGGCCTCGTCTTTGCTATACCTACCCTATGTCTCTAGAAGTCCTTCAAAACCACATTCCTTTTCTACGGCCAACCTAGGTAGTAATCCCAAGAGCTTTTAAATATTCTGGTGAATGGTCCTATCAGACCCTAGGATAATTCGGGATCCAAGGTTTACTACTCAACTGATCAGCCATGGTGTTAGATCAAATTCCCGGCGACACCCCCAGCATTCCGTATCCAGAACACAAAAAAACCTACTACAATTAGTGCAGTAAGTGCAAAAAAAGCCCTAACTCTGCTTCAGTATATTTCACGGAAGCTCCTATAATTGGCCGCGATTATCTCCAAGTAGGTTGCTATGTTATCGCCACTATTTCCCAAGTCGTTTTTCGATCCCGTCACAAATACTCACTCGCTTGAGATTCGTGTTCAAATGGTAGTTCACGGATATTATGCAATCTGACCTAATATGGCACGGTATGATAACTTGCCGTAAACCTACCTACAAGAAGATATTAATTGGGTCGATATAAAAAATACCTTTGATCTCAAATATATAGGGTCTGTTTACGGACAACCTAGAGAAATGGAAAAGAAACCATGGTTTAAATTTCAAATGCATGACTAATCCCCACCATCACGGACAAGAACCTCGTGGACCTAACCTGGCCTAAAGGTAGCCCCTCCATGGGCACAATCCCCCTCATGTGCCACCAGAGGCTCATAACTGAGTCGTTGTCCAACTGTCTTCTACTCTCTGCAGGTCGGCGGTCTAAAATCCACTTGTTGTAAGGAAACTTAATTGGCCACCGCTTTCCTCAGTATAAGCTCCTGTAGTAAAGATGCTATCATTTAGGGATCAAATTTTAGAGCTCGAGGTGAGGTTCCGCGTTACGGCACCTTATAACCGCAATTCATTGTGCTGTATCAGTTGGTCACAGTAGTGTAACTTACAGTGATATTTGAACAGTACTATTATGGAACAAGGGGGGCTTCCCTGCCTGGCGGGGAGATCGAATTATTTGTGACGCCCGACCTGAGCATGGACAGGATGCTGGGAGAAGAAGAGAAAACTTGTAGCCGGTAGGGGGTGACCCGGGGAGTCTGGGATATCCCAAGTTGCTGGTAGGCCGGTGTTGCGCACCATAGTAGCCCTTTCAATCACTCTTACCGAATTAAGGCAGAATACCGAATATGCTTGAAAAACTCGTTATGCATGTACAGTAACTACTGTGGTGGATAGAGATTGGGTATTTGAGCAAGGCGCTTGTCACCAAAAGAAGCAGAGATTACCATAAAAGCTGCCGAGCTCTGCTCAGAAATCCTCGTAGTGTATTCAGGAGGTAAGCTTGAGTGCGCGCGGATTGAACATACAAGGGGGGTAGGATGCTGCTCTCCGGAATCGTATGCCGGGGTGGGAGATCATCTAATACGGTGAAGAAGGGATTGGCTGAGTGAAGAGTATTGAGAGATTATACGGTGCTTGTGGGATATCCCGGGGAATAACTAATAAATAGCGCAACACTGTGAACGCTAGAACTAGACTGCGGTTAATCTATAGGGTAGAATCGGAAACTTCATTGGCTCGTCATCATCAAACGAACTGACCAAACATGAGTCTATATAAGAATAACCATCTCAACCATTCTATCGCTCCCTACACCTGTCGATCTCTCTTCATGTATGAACCCATTTGCCTGTGTACTTTCCTGGCAATGATACAGGAAATACTTGACCATAAACCCTTCCATCAATCGTCTCAGCTCCGGAACGAATGAAATCACTAGCGCTATTATCACTCCTTACCCCTCAACTATCCGCTTTCCTATCATTGACAGTTATCCACTTCCGTCAACTTTGACAAACTGCAGGAGGAGGAGGGGTGAGAGGGAAATTATCATTAACTGGTCTTTCGATGGGTAGAAGGAAGTTGGGCGGGAGAAGAAGAGGAAGGCAGTGGCAGCAACAAACAGGCCTATGCACCAGTTGTGGTCATTACGGGAACGGCGCACAGGCGGTCGGCACAATATCCGAGGGCGGTAAGGAGGGAATGCCCTCTCGGGCTTAGGCCGTGCCGTTGATAGTGAATCTTTGAGGCTGCAATAGAGCCATCACCCCCTCGTGACCATTTTTCGCAGCCCACTAGAGTGGTGGATGGCCGTCCCTATCTGGCCTGTTAGCAATGTTCCGAATGGTCGGAGGAAGACTGGACTGGACCGGCCAGTTCAGTCGAAAATCAGGTCTAGTCAAATGGTGGAGATTAGACCGACAAAACAGTAATAATTGTAGGACTTGACTAGACTGGAGCGGTCAGACTAGTCAGACTGAGTGATGGAATATGCACGGCCCTTGAACCCACTATTGTTAATAACAACATGATCGTTCATGCCAACGGTACTTGTCCTAATGAAGATGTTTGTTGTGAAGATTAAGAGGATGGATTTATCCAATTGAATAGGGACTAGGGCAATACAAAATCAAAAAGTATAATATAAATAGGTAGCAGCTGGAGCTTTTGTAGAATTTTTATTGAATCATACAATATCACTCAGGCTTGCCTTGAGAATACTGGAGTTCGAGTCCACTACAATCATACAACCCAAATTTAGAATCTCTTTAGATCTAAATTCCTTTGTATTACAGCCTGGAAGCACTTCAGACTATTGAGTGAATACTTGCTGGTTTACAGCGTTGTGATAATGGAGAAGAGAAAGACCTATGAGTTTCGATTGGGCACTGAATCGACGATACGCACTCGGCGATATGGTGCCGAGAACAATATTTCCTGTGTGCTCACTCCAAATCCTAACTCTAGCCGATCCACTCTGTCAACTGATACTACGCGTAGCAGTATCCAGCTTCGGTATCCACATGAGGTAGACAATTTGGCCACTCCAATGAGAGGGGATTGGGTGTCCTCAAATGCTAGTATGTGCAATCTCACCATTGTTTTTTATCAGGTATAACTAAGGGAACAGACTTGGCATCATCCCAGTATCTTCCACATGCGAGCCACGAGATATCCAATTCAGTTAGCAGCTATCGCAGTGGAGATCATTCCTTGTCGCCAAGATCATCCATCCCTGCGAGTAGGGCTGAAGATCAACAAACTTGAAGACTAGAAGGCTCACCTGCCTCCGAGAGACCATCCCCCATCCTATCGAGACGCACTTGATGTTCTAGTCCAACTGCCAGCAGTGTGTTGACTTCCTTCGATAGTTCTTTCTTTCTGGAGACTGTCCCAGACTCATATGAAAATACCGACCATTAAGCTTCCCTGTCTGAATACTCTGTGCTTCCCTCGTCGCCACCTTTTAGAAGATCATACGTACCAATTCCCCCGACACCACTTAACGAAATTCAAGACACCAGCCCACGCAATACTACCAATAATACTCCGAGTGGGTTGATTCGCGAGCCAGCTACGGGTTCATTTATCCATTTTGATGGGGCTACCAGTGGAACTGGTTCTGCCCGCCGCTGGAGTTGTTCATATTGTAAGTAAACTTATTTTCCAGGAATAATCAACCTCTTGCCTAAGTCTCTAGAGTTCAGAGAGAGTTAATAAAATCAAAAGAGGTACAAAACAATATGTTTCAAATGGAGGGAGTGGGAAGCCCGCGGGGCATTTGCGCAAGAAACATGCGCGTAAACTTCGGGAATCTTCACATCCAGGAACCATTCCTGTGGTTGGAACAAGCCCTGTGACGTTGGCTTTTGCGCGCATTAATTGTTCCTGTGGGGATTCTTTCACGAAAGACTCCGCTGACCGGCTATTACTTAATTGGATTATTTACAGTAATCAGCCATTGACTGCAATTGAAGAAGGAGCCTTCCGGGAATTTGTTCAACACATACAGCCCAAATACAATTTACCAAAAACAGCTGACACAATCAGATCCTGGGTTATTAGAAACTATGAATAGCAAAAGGAAGAAGTACGGCGGGAAATAGGTAATGCTCTTACCCAAATTCATGTTTCAATTGATGACTGGACTTCACTACATCAAAGCATGAGTGTTATCGGAATTGTGGCCTACTTTACAACCCAGGGAGGTAACCGGCTAAATACTGTATTAGCTATACAAGAAATTCAAGGTTCACATACTGGAAATGCTCTAGCAGAGATTGTTGTTAAAGTAATTAAAGAGTAAGTTGACTGCGAAATCTTATGAGGCAATTGAAACTTTCTGCTAATATGAAATATATGGTTATCACTTTATACACAATGTGTCACAAATCGTGACTAAGCAAGGCAGATTTCACATGACTCATACTTATGAGTCATAAGGTATGTTGGATTTCACACTATGATGTCACTTAACTCATAAGCTCTCACATGACTACGCAGTTGCGAGTCATCGTTATATTATGATTGGTTGATTGTTTTATGACCCACGATTGTGACGTCACACGATGTAATGACTTTCGCACATGACTCACATTATGAGTCATGGGTTTCACGCATGTGACTCGTTTGAGCACATGACATAGTTTATAAGTTTTGATTGGTTAAACGGAATGTTGAGCGATGACTCCAACGAGTTATCGATGGATTTCGCCCTATGACTCACGACGAGTCATAGAGGTTTATGTAGTACGAGGTGATGAGTCACCAGGGTTAGGGTTGTGAGAAGATGCCTATATACGGCGCTTGGTTCCGACCAAGAGGTAGGATCTTCACGCAACCATCTAAGTACTTTTCTATACTCAAGATATTGCAATACGATTACGCTTTACTCTCTTTACATACACCCCGCCTCTACGAGAATCTACGCTCTAAGAACCCGGAGACTATTGTGATAGTCTCGACGGGCCGCTCGAACATAGGACTATTGTGATAGCCCTACCAAGCACGACGATCCACCCATCTTACTATCTGAAGAGATAGTATCCTCTGACGTATCACACAAGACAAGCAAGCCAGTTCCGTACTATCTGAAGAGATAGTATTTCCCTACATCTTATTAAAGAGAAGAAGACTTGCTCATCCTAGGAAACAAGTATCATTGCCTGTTGCCTAACGACCTAACAATAGGATTGTTACACAATGTGGGATACTTTCAAGGTGATAATGCGGCGAATAATGGAACGATGATTCGCTCTATTGCTCGGACACTAATAGATCAAAATGCCAACTACAATCCCCAATGTCGCCGGCTGAGATGTATGGGACATGTCCTTAACTTATCCATTAAGGCCTTCGCGTTTGGTGATTCGGGCAGCTCTCAGGAACTGCTTGATGTAATAGTTGTTACTGATGAAACTATGGCTCTTTGGCGGAAGCTTGGTCCCGGGGGGAAAGCACCCAACATTACCGTTTATATCTGTTCCTCCGTACAAAGAAAACAACAACTTAAACGTTTAGGGGCAGAAACGCTACTGCAAGCTGGAAATGCCACGCGATGGAACTCAGGACTTGCTATGATACAAAGCTTACTGAGGAATAAGGAGGCAGTAAATTTCTTCTGTTTGAATAATCCTGACGTAGCACAGAACTCCTTATCCGATGCCGATTGGGTGGAGTTAGAATCTGCCGTTTGCATCCTGCAGCCATTCCTTCGCTCAACCTTACGCTTAGAAAGTTAAGTATCTAATCTTTGGGAAGTAATTCTGGAAATTGATTACCAGTCAGGGGTTTACCGGTATGTTGCTATTGTGTTACCTATATTGGTCAAAAGAAATTCTTTGCCGACCTGCATTTTTGATTTCAATTAGGGTTCACCGTGCAATATGGTTGTTTTTCACTAGTAACGTTTCCTTATCGGTTCTCGGTACACTGAGAACCTTTAAGAAACCGTCCCGGGTTGTGCACTTGAAATCCTAGCCAAAGAGTGGCCTAGGCGGATTGATCAAGCGGAGGCTCCGAAAGGTTGTTAGACAAAACCTTTTACTCTATCGCTAAGGTCTTGAAGTGTTTGGCGCCTTCTCAGTATTGTTGCGAACTGAAGAGGTAACTATCCAACCAAGTATATTGAAAACTCTGTCTGTCGAAGTCTACCCTTTCTAAGTCTGAAAGATGCAGCCTTTTAAATACATGGCCGGCTTTGCCTAAAGCCTTACTCCTACTAGCACAGCTCGTATCCTAAAACAACTATGGTATCAAATCGATACCATCAAACAATACATAAGACATTCAAGGTATCAAACTATTCCTTGAAATAAAACTTCAAACAACTGGAGTATCAAATGATACTTCCGAAACACAATCAGGGAGAGGCACAACCTCGTATCCCGGAACCAAGCATAAGGCAAACTGGGTATCAAACGATACCTCCTGCATAACATAACACGGCTAAAGCTACAAGGCTCGTATCCTGAAACCAAACAAATCCTAAAGGAAATCCATCAGTAACCATAGTACGTGTACGGGTTATACCCCCGAACAAAACATCTGTTTCCACCAATCAAACTAAACCTAAATCCAACAAGTAATAACTTCACAATCCTCAGATCCAGTGTCGTTATACTCACTTTCGAAATAGGGCTTGAAAAAGTCACTATCAACTGGCCCTTCGTCCTCAAATTGGGTCCAGCTAGGCGTCGTCGGGGTATAGGACATGGTAATAAATCCTGTTTCAACAGGAAACTCGTCTCCACATCAGCAAAAAAACAATTTTCTCCGGACGGACAGAGCCCGCTTTTAGACGAATAGCGTCCGCTCTTTGCGTCGGGTCCTCCCGGATCTCCCGTGCCCTCTTTGCCTTTCATTTCTTGCGTCTGGTGCACCCGGATGCCCTACTTTCCCTCCACAGCGTCCGATGCGCTTGTGGCGGCCCCACCCCCTGCTTGTGCCTCCCACTTGTATCCGCCCCCTTATCCTCTCGTCTACTGGCCTCCTGCCTACTCTTTGCGGTTGCGCGCATCCGGCGACGATCTCTGCTACCCTCACACCTCTGGCGACCTAGATCTGTCCGCTTCCATCTGCTTCTGTCCGCTGCCATCCTACGTCGCTTTTTTCTTGGTCTGCACCCTACTGTCATTTCCATAATTCTCTTACTGTTCACAAGACGCCGGGCGCGGCTGCCATGCAGACCGCCTACTTTGGTTGGCTTCCCTTCCCACAGGAGAGGATAGTTTCACATTAATCATCCGCAGAACTCAGGAGGCCGAGTTGAAGCCAGACACTTTCTACGGGAATCTCTCCCTTAAGTCGCCGGCTTCAACTTGGCCGCCTATTCAATTCAATTTATTTAAAACATTCCCTTAAACGCCCATGGATCATGTAGTACTCCTGCGGCCGAGTGGAAGCCGGACACTCATTATGGGCACTGCCACCATAAGTGTAGGGCTTCAACTTGGCCGTATATTCATACTGTACAATTAATCCCATTGAAAACATTCCCTTCAATACCTGCGAATCATGTATGACACCCGTGGCTGAGTTGAAGCCGGACACTCAATATGGGACCTGCCACCTTAAGTGTCCAGCTTCAACCCGGCCGGATATTCGTGTGGAACAATTCAACATATTTAAAACATTGCCTTAAACGCCCATGGATCGTGTAGTACTGCCCCGGCCGAGTTGAAGCCGGACACTGAATATGGGCACTGCCACCTTAAGCGTACGGGTTCAACTTGGCCCTATATTCATGCAGAACAATTCAACCTATTTAAAACATTCCCTTGAATGCCCGCGCATTGTGTAGTACTCCCCCAGCCGAGTTGAAGCCGGACACTGAATATGGGCACTGCCACCTTAAGCCTACGGCTTCAACTTGGCCCTATATTCATGCAGAACAATTCAACCTATTTAAAATATTCCCTTAAATGCCCGCGGATCGTGTAGTACTCCCCCGGCCAAGTTGAAGCCGAACACTCAATACGGGAACTGCCACCTTAAGTGCCCAGTTTCAACTCAGCCAAATAAATACTGTACATAATTGGATAGAATAATTTAATATATTTCATTAAAGTCCTCAGATCAGTCCTGTAGTTCACTATCCATTGCTTCTCACCGCTAGGAATTACCTGCGCCTGTCCAATCACTGCCCCAATACTGACTATTCGCATGTCTCCACTATTGATCCGGTTGCCGACTCGAATATGTCCGCTCAGAATGTGAAATCTGCCACCATTGATCGGATCGAGTATGGGAACTAATGCCAGGCGATAGACAGCTGCGACCTCACTTAGAATTGTTCAAAATGTGAACGCCAGGGGCACAATCTATTCTATGTGGATAATACTGCGCAAGTGCGAGGGGGGTTGCGAGGCACGCTTGGTGAGGAGTAGAGAGCAGATTTGGTAGCAGTTCTGGTTCTTGATTATTCCAAAACAGGTGGGCGGTAGCAAGCTTATTTATACAAAGGTGTGCGCCCATATGTATGAAAGAAATATAGGGAAAACTATGTAAGAAACATAAGTGCGAACATGTTTGACCCTGAGATCCTGCCAAGTAATCCTAAACAATGTGCGTGAAACTATG
>Ga0307513_10002565_pt1 | contig 25106 bp, 33 predicted proteins | sample 15_EM_MG_FD_202174 | JGI IMG/M metagenome (GOLD analysis project Ga0307513, IMG submission 202174) | Populus trichocarpa ectomycorrhiza microbial communities from riparian zone in the Pacific Northwest, United States - 15_EM | ecosystem: Host-associated > Plants > Roots > Unclassified | place...
GCAGTGCTGGAAGCAAGTAAACCGGGAACGTTTGCTGCAAATGATAGACATATTGCATTCATACTAGGTGCGATTGTATGGACTCTGGGGCCACTCACCGATCCCTTCTAGAAAAAATAGAAAAAAAATCAACAAATCGGGAAGGGAAAAAGATGACCTCTAATGCGTACCTTCTTTTTCTTTTTTTCGATGGCAGGACCACCGGCTGATGAACCTGCCTCGGAGTTATCGTCCTTTGAAAAGAGGCGCTTGAGAACGCCCTTGCCGCCCTTCTTGGACATGGTGGAGAGAGCTGAGGTAACACCTGGTCAACAGGAACGACAGAGAGCAAGTGGGGAGCACAAGTTGGGCCGTTCTCCGTGCCGTTATGAGGTGGTGGCCTCGTGTGTTGTGCAAGGCGGCGCTAGCGATTACGGGCCGTCCTGATCGTTCCCTAAGCCGTCCGCGTCGTGTGCGTCCTCCTGCTTGTGTCCACTCGGTCCCGGTGTCGAGCCGGTTGTGGTCGAGGTCCAAACCTCAACTTGTTTTCGGCCAAGTACCATGAAGTCCAGACATATACCCCGGAGATGTTTATCATCGTTGGCTGCATCTTCGACGCGTCCTGTGTGTGCAAGAGTTCCAAACAGGGCGCTCATCGAGGTCTCTGGCCGCGACACAGGCAAATTACTCAACGGAATCGTCACAACCGCCGTTCCGTGGCCACCGGCAAACAACGGGTTCTACTCGTCCTTTCTACATGCACAGGCACGCTGCAACTCCCTTGTTTCACCTGAGCATTGTCCTTATTCCACCCGGGTTCGTTCGTTAGGGCAGAATCCAATACGACGTTTTCCTGTGGCCCATTCCGCCTTCCGCCCCTTCAAGTTCAACAGAACCAACCGGTTATTTGATCGAATACGACCCTCGACCGTCAGAAGCACCTCCGCTGCTTTCTATCCTGAAGCGCTACATTCTCCGTTCAAAGGTCACTGCAAAGGATGCAAGCGACCACTATGACGTGTGGGCAGCATGGGGTGGCGAGACATCCACAGAACCCTTCGAACGGCAGTGGCGTTTCGGAAACCGAGGTGCCGCAGAGCCCGTATGGGAGAGCCACGAGAGCTGGCGAGGAGCTAGCTCTGTTCCGATGAGTCTGAGGGATTTGAGGGCTGTGGGTATGGGGTTAAGAATGCTCGTGAGGAAAGGCGACCCACGTAAGTGACCGAGGTACACACCCTGCACATCATTCATTTGTTTTACAGCACAGTTATCATCTGATCATGACATAGTAGAAGGGGAAGAGTATACTGTACATAGGGTTATGCGTGGTGTGCCCGAAGGCACCGTTGATTTACCACCGATGCAGGCGATCGCCATGAACTCAAATCTTGATATAATGGGCGGCAGTGAGTTTATTTTACCACTAAATGAGACCCTCAACTGATAATTCTGCCTTCTCCAGTCGACTTCCGCAAAGGCTGTTATGTTGGGCAAGAATTGACGGTACGGACGTACCACACTGGTGTGATCCGACGACGAATCTTTCCCGTCCAGATCTTCCCATCAGGGTCCATGTACGTTCTTTCAATGTCCCTTCCTGCGCTTCTCCCCTCACCTTCTGAACCTCAGCCCGCGCAAACCCCCCACATCAGAGCTCTCAATACCTGCCCTCCCAACGAGTGATATATCCCTGTCGACCACCTCTGGTCGCCGAGGTACACCTAACCGCCTCCTCACATCCTTGCGCGGAGTTGGGCTCGCGTCACTCTATACGAAGCATGTGCACGCTGTCGATCAAGGTGAACTAGAAATGTTCATCGAAGGTAAAGAAGTGGGAGCAACGTATGCAGTGAAACATTGGGTACCGGAGTGGTGGCCCGTAAAGACATTTGAAGATGAGGATCTGTAGAGGGCGACTAAAGTAACCAATCCTCTGCCTGTAGTTTTAGTTCCTGGGATTATATACTACACTTATCGTGCAATATCCTCACAGGACAGACCACTTATTTTCCGCCTGCAACCAAGCCGATTTCACGACAATTCACCCACTGCCCCACACAGGCTCCAAGTTCAACTTGTACAACTTATTCGCGTTGTCGAAGAGGAGGCGTTTAATTACCGCGATCGCCTCTTCGTTCGTCAACTCTTCCCGATCGATGCACTCCTTTAGGACCTAAGGACGCGACCATTTATCGTCACCACCCATGTAACACGTGGAGGCTGAAGTTGATGCGGGTCTCACCTCGTACAAGGCCTCTCGTGATTGTAATGAAGCGAGGTAAAACGATTCTGGCCACCAGTGTCCATCCGCTGCTCTCGTCAGCTCACATCATCCAATCATGGAACTGGTTCAGACTCACTGCTCCACAGAACCTTAGTCGTCGGACAAAGCTCCAGCATATGCTCCACAAGCCTCTTCTGCCCCATCCGACTAAGATACGGAAAGAGCTCTCCAAAATCCAGGTAGACGTTCCTATACACTGCCGCTAGGTATCCTGCTTCCCTTGTGAAGGGGTAGGAACCATGAAGAAGGACAATCGGTGTGTCTGGGAAGGCACGGATTAGGGGTTGCAAGAGAGAAGCCGAAGACTTCGAGAGGAGAAGGTCGTTATCACCAATACCCGTGTGAAACTGTACTGTGGGTGGGAAATTAGTGATGCCAATGATTAAGTCAATTAACGTACCGGGTTTTTGGTATTTTGCCGCAATTTTCATGGTTAAGCAGACGACCCAATCATTGAACTCCTTTTTCTCCAGTCGTAGCTCGTTGGTGTTCTGCCCAATCCAACGCTCCGCGAACTCCTCCCAGTGTTCTGTGCTCGGGGAACCAAGGGAGACGTCTAACCCTGTTCGATAGCAAACAATAGATTTGAAACCGACGACGTCGGGATCCGTTCCGCACAGTTCGAGGAGATCCTCGAACTGTCCCTGGAAATGGGGTTGGACAATGCCCCAGTCTGACAACGGTCCTTGTGCACTTTCTTTGAGAGCGAGTAGGGACTCTAGCAGTACTCTCTAAGTCATGGTTACTATACTGGTCCATCTGGAGCGAGAAACTCACCTCGGCAATCACTTCGACCCGAACGATTCTTTTCGATGGCGAAGAAGTGAACTGATCATGCCACGTATAGCGCTCGCACATCTCTTCGACGCCTCTCAACCCGTCATCAATCAATAGACATTGGATGTGTGCCGGCTCGAAATTCTGCCTGCACAGCTCCTCGTACTCACGCCCTGTTCTGTGCTCTTTAATCTCCTCCCATGTGTATCGATCCGATAATCCACTGTAGAGTCGAGATAGATGCTTAGTGGCTCGATATCCAGCCAAGGTGTGCACGGCGTCCTCAGTCAACGCTGCCCCCGTCGCCTCAGAGAGGACACCGTCGATCTGGACAGCATTACGGTGCGACTCTTGAAGGAGAGGATGGCAATGATTGTCGATTGCGGGATATGTGAAGACGACTTTTCGTAAATCGGCCATAGAGACCGGTGATGGGTGGGACCAAAAGAACTAATACCTTTGAAGGAAGCAGAATGCGCGTTCCAATGGAGTCTCCTCACCTTGGACAGACGGAGGATACGGAAAACCCTGGATCGATTGTGAGCATATTCTCTGGTCCTTTTGTATGGCCGATATAATGAGGAAATGGAAAAACCAGGGAGGCTCGTTACTTTTCTATGACGCCTAAAGTCAATTTGAGTCATTACCTCATGTATGTCAGAGTGCACAGTATCACTTCCTGATTCGTAGCACCACCCAGCCTCAATTGTCAGGCACCTGAGCACCTAACATGACAGCAACCCCTTACACTTCAGAAAGTAGCCACAAACTTTTTGATCTTGTATTAGAGTATTTAGTAGGTACCTCCTCTTTCCTGTAATCTTAGTCGTGAAAGGCGGCACCACCGTCCTGAAATCAATACCTGTTTCAGCCGCCCTCTTCCAGTTGTTCCCCATCGATCATACTGCAAGCATGAACACCAAAAGGAAACAACCTATGTGCTCGTTGATATCAGGATTCCTTGTTTCGGCGTATCGTTGTCCTGCCATGCATTTTGATTTGGGAGGCTGGGTGGCGCGATCCCGGAGAGAGGACGCATTCGTAATACATTGGTACCCATAATGTTTATTCAAGGTCAATTTCGTCTTGTATAACTTGTTCTCTCACTACATGGACAGCAGTAATATTAATAAACTAAATGAGATTTCTGCGGCTCTTCAATGAAATTTTTTTAATTTAATTAAAAAAATTCGTCACGGCTGCCCCGTCAACACGCACCTGTTGCCACCCTCACTTTAACCAACCTCACGGTGCAAATAGGTATCGTGCCCAAATACTGTAGTTCCTAAAGAACGCAACTTCTTGATCTTTGCCCTAAGCCCTTCAATCTCTGCGTCTTCAAGCGCTAGGTTAAGTGAGTGTAGGATGGCCGTTCCCTGCATCTCTCTGTAGGAAGAGAAAAGGTGACCAAGGCGGGAATCGAACCCTGGTCTCTGTTGTTTCTAGCAGCCACACCCTAACCCCTGAACTACTGGACTGATAACGGGTGAGGACTTATAATAGTCAGTCAACAGTCTCGTCTCAAAGTAATGATGAACTGTAGTCCATAGGAATGCTTATGTAAATATTAATGCACACGCCGGAGCCATCGTCAATGAATTAATGTGATCAGCGCCGCACAGGTGATGCAATGGAATTAGAATCAGGATTGACAAGACTGAGGTGAAGCGGAATGACTCTTTTCGGAGAGTTAAGCTCTGGGAGTTGAGCTCGACTGAGTCCTTCGTCCGCCAAGGCACTGGCACAAAATTCCGGGACGATGAAAGAGAGTCATTTGATCGCTTAGGATCATCCAAGGCCATAAAAACCTGATTTCTCGAACGGTCTCATTAATTCCCGTCTTAATGGATTTCGGTACCTAGTCACTCACTTGGCTGCCCCATAGTTCTTCTCTAGTATAAACGTCCTCTCAAACCTCAGAGCAATATGCGACTCGTCATCGACCATCCTGTGAAGGTTTCCCCAGCATCGAACCTGGACTAGTCCCCTGATGCCTAAATCCAATCCTTCATACTCATACTCTGGATCACAATCTGGTGATGGGGTCAACTTGAGGTCCGCCATAGTTTCCAAGCGCTGGACAATGTCGGTCTTTCCACACACGAGGCGACGAGTACTCTGTCCTTCTGTTCGAAATGATTGAAGGTGATCAGAGAGGACATCATGAAGAAGGGTGTGAGACGTACGGAGCAACAGATTGCGCGCAACCCAGCGAGGTACTTCCTTGATCTGATGCCCCTGAGCTTGTGGATTCCCGACCTGCGGGCAGACACCGACAGAAGGAAGATCGTTCAACTGCCAGGACATTACTGCCTCCTCTGAATACCCGTCCGATATTCCCGCTTTCTCAGTGCTGTCCAAATATCCAAAGAATCTTTGGGGCGTCAGCGAAGCGAATGGGAGAGTAGTGTAGACATACCGTCGCAAGAAACCCCTTACTATCTCGGATAGGCTCTCCATGGCATTCGACCCGGAACAAAAGGACGAGTCAAACCTGACGCGTTGAAGGGAGTAGGTCGGCACTGATTGCGTGGCTGCTCGCGAAGACGGCTGTGAAAGGACCGCCTCAGGAGGAGAGCCTGGAAATGGTTGAGACTCAGGCTCAGATTTAATAATGAGGGGTGCCGATATACCGGCTGACAAAAGGACTTGTTCCTCTGGAAGACGTGTACTTCTAGATGGACGCATGGGAGCGACAGTTCTGGGAAGATGAGCTTCAGGGCCATTGCTAAGAGGTACAATCGTGGCGAAAGACGCGGGTGATGCGTATTCTTTATGATTCGAAACGTGCTGCTTCGATTGGACAGCAGAGGTTGATGTTTCCTTAGCAGCAGAAACCGTTGGACTGCGAAATTGGGGAGCCAGTTGTTGCGCAGAGTTGCGCTCCCGTGAAGCAGAGGCGCGATTACGCTCGGTCGTGTTTTCCTGACAGACGGATGGCTGAGACACCAATGTAGAGGGCGAAGATCTTTGATGAGCCAGTGACCCAAGGACGCTAGAAAGGGTATCACCGCAATGAGTTGATGATTTTGTCTGCTCATTGGGGATGGGGGTATCAGCGGAGTTGTCCTCAACAGGTTTTCCTGTAGATTGGTTCGAACTCCTCGTAGAATTGACGCCTTTCTCCTTCAAAAGCTCCAGAGAAATCTCCTTTGGTAGTGCTGGCGAGTTCTTCTCTCCTGCATCGTATATATGCAACTCCAGTCCAGCAATTCTCCACTTTCCTTCTGGTCCTTTCTCCCTCGTAAGTGCGAAAGCTCCCTTGTAGTTTGGGTTCCCCAACGTGATGATGAGCCTGTTCCTCCAGTCGTATCGGTCTTTCCTCATGTCTTCTCCCAATAAGTACTCTGGGACATCAATGACCTTGACGGGGAGTGCATCCTTGGCGATACCTTTGGGAAGTGTTTTGGTCGTGGAGCGAGTGGATGGTTCGATCGTTTCGACAGGAACTTTGTCTAGGTTCGATGGATCAACGAGGAGGCTTTCAACGGGACGAGTAGGGGCAGATGTCGGTAGAGGTGCGAGGCGACGGATTAGAGGTGACGTTGCCCTACTAACCACAGGGCTGGGAGCGATGGAAGGGTGGAATGTTGGTACAGGCACCGTTGTTGCACCACCAATAGCATGATTAGTAGACGTAGCTCCATATGGAACAGACCTAAATAGGTTATGGTTAATGATTAGTTACGCAGAAGGCAACAACGGGCTCACCAATCGATGGTCATCCCATCACTCCTGTAGAACATGTGAGGGATCACTATTTAATGAGCAAGGCCATACTCTTACCGAATGAAGCACCTCTCAATGGTCAAGGGAGGTAAATCATGCCCTCGAACGAATCGAACGGCGTTTATAATGTCTCCCTTCCATTCCTGACGGTGTTCCATGTACGAAATTGCACCCTTCCTGCACTGGTCTACCATCGCAACATGATAGGACCCCGACATTTTCTCTGGTAGACCAAGCTTCTCAAACAATGGTGGCGACGGAGGAGAGTCAAGCATGTCGATGATGACCGGGGAACTCTCTCGTTTGGCACTGAGTGAAGAATCGAGCGGGGATGGCCCGCACCTGACAACGGCATCTGCGACGACTGCACGGGACCGAGTGGCTGTTACCCTGGGTGATGAATGTTCGTAGTTTGCAGATGTCGAAGAGGCTGGATGCGCGTGAGTGTTCGGTGTGATCGGTAGCGGAGACTTAGTTCGTCGCCGCTTCCTCGGTGCCAAATCATCCAAAGGTGGAATGAAAGGGCGTTTAGTAGCGGGGCCACTAGGGGCATTGGTGAAGGAAAGGGCTCGGGGACCTGTTGGAGGGTTGTCCTTCTTACCGGGGAAGAAAGGGTTGTAACCCGTCCTACGGGAATGGGACACACTTGTCTCACGTTTTCTGGTATGGTGATACGGCCTATGAGCCGGACGGATGCTGGGAATATCATCTCGATCTCTAGACAACCTGTCGTTTGGTTGGCCGTCCTCGACTGTTCGAATGGAGCGTCCAGGTCCCCCCGTTCTCCCCCCATGGAAACCATAGGGATTTGAACCTCTCCTGCCTTTGAAGAAACCCTCGTTATGCGCCTCTGTCGGCATGTCGAACGTTGCGCATACAGTGCTAGTTCAGAGTCGTATAATTGCTCCAGAAATGCTATACAGATTATTGTGGATTAATTGAGAATCCTCGAGGTTAGGGGGCAGAACCAAGGTGAGTGGGCCAAATAGAGACAACTTCGACCCGGCCTTGACCATAAAATGCTTCGCAACTCCGCTCTCCGCCAGACTCTGGCCCTTCGCACTCGACCACTGCAACAGCAGGTTCGCAGTGTGCACATCGAGAATACCCTCTACGACGTCGGTCATTCCTGACTCACATTGTCTGAACCTTGGGAGCTGACTCGTATCCTCGTATTCACGTAGAATATGCCATTCGACTATCGCAACAAGGTGGCCTTTGCATTCAAATTCTACACGTACCTAGGCGTCGGTTTTAGCATTCCATTCTTCGCCGCCTGGTACCAGCTGTACGTATATCACCTTATAGTTGATCAACTTTTTACGTAGCTCCTATAGTCGCAAGGCGAAGAAAGAATAAACGTACTAGTCGCTTTAATGTTTCAGCTGCTCTGCGAGGAATCCACACCTTTTTCGTCAAACATAGGAATTCAGCCCCCTCTTTTTCTGGGTCACTTCTCGTGACTATGTTTGAGCGTCGTTAAGCGCAGAGCTTGACTAGAGACAACGGCTTTGCGAGCTAGTTTTTATAACAGCAAAACAATTCTTGCGACAACAATCAGGGTGCCTTCTCTCCGTGTTTAAGATATCCCTACAGCTTTCACGTGCATTCAAGGCACCATACTAACCTCAGGCTCCAATGAAGTCGCTTCTGTATAATCACTACACCCTTGAGGTCATGTCTATCGTATTTGTTACGAGGTACAGCTTCTCAGTGATCTAGCGAATCGCCTCCCATTCTACCAACCGGGACTCGCCGATGTCATATTCGCATACGATGGCGGCCACCGAACAAGGAGTCCACAGAGGAATTTCTAAATCATTTTTCCGACCACTGGCAAACCCGAACACCGCTCACACATCACGGGACGTTCAAACAGACTAATGAAGCAGTATACATCTGCCGAAGGAAGCCTGCGACAAACTGATAGGGAGAGGAACCATGTATCAGGACCGGGGGATACTCATACACTTCCACTCCGGAAGGGATTGGTCAGTCTCCAATGATGCATGGAAACCGAAATGTCTAAACCGTCGAATGGTCAACGACTTGGGAGTCAAGCACGTATGATATGAAAGAAGCCTGACCCAAAGCACTCGTGTGAACATACCGACCGACTACCATTGATGAAGTGACTCAGCTGCCCGACTATGTTCTGACTCGAGCAGCAAACCACAACATTCTCACCTTGGCTTCTACTATGACCTCGCTCGCTTACACAGTTATCGATGTGTTTAGTACTACAGCACTCAGAAGGAATACTGCCGCTGTCATCGCCCTTCCGCCGTCTGTCGATAAGACCTGCTCGCAGTCGCTCAAGAATTCAACCTCCCAGTGACTACATTTATTTACCTTGACCACGCTCATGACCTATTCACAGCCCCAGGCTCTGTATTTCGCCTCAAATAGTTCAACGCTCAACGCTTTTGTGTGCATATGAATCTCCCCGCTGCTCACGTTCTTTTCTCGGGGTCAGTTGGGCGCGGATATATATGAGATTGATTTCACAACGCTGACCGAGCGGCTAAAGGCCAGGAAGATTGGCTCAGAGACTGAGCTAAACTTTCCGGCCGAAGCAGTCTTCTCGGTCGATGATGTTGGAGGGTGAAGAGAGCATCAAAACGGTTTGTGAGGGCGGTGGAGGGGACTCGTTCAAAAACGTTGTGGTCGTTGAGCTCGACGCATCCATATGGCTTAAAGAGCTGAGTCCAGGCGTCACATGCTTTGTTCGTACCCATCTCATACCAGCGTTTGAGTTTGCTCATTTGCCTTAGGAGGCGTTCACCCAACGATCTATTATCCTGACAACAAAGGGAACCGAGGATAAGGCGTATTTTCTCCGAGTATTTGTCCATCATGGCAGGACGCAGTGACTGGTAGCGCCAACGCATGCATCGCATCATACTAGGCCGGAAGGCTGGGTTACTCAGAAGGATCTAACCAAGTGATGTGAGTCAAACAGCTCAGCCCTAGAGGTGGAGACTTAGGGGTTATCTGGGACGGAGATCAAGTACAGCTGAGAGGAACAGCCAGAGTCTACAATTTACCTTTAAGTGTAACTTATCCGGCGTACGATATCAGCAGATGGCTCATGTCCTTTAGAGGTTGCAGATACATGAGCTACCTAATGATTCAGAAAGAGCAGTGACGAGGAATGCTACACGTTGCGATGTCTGATGCCAACAGAATATTACCATCAACATATGCGGATGATTTGAACTTAGTTGCCACCATACTGACCCCCACCACCAAAGCCGCCCCTCCCCATCATCCCTTGTGGCCCACCCATCATCATGTTTGGCATACTCATGCCCATGCCCATACCCACACCGGGCATACCACCCATGGGACCACCGAAACCGCCTCGCGGACCACCACGTCCCATGCCGCCACGGAAGTTTCCTCCCATTTGGTTGCCCATGCCACCAAAGTTTTGGTTTCCTCCAAAGTTCCCACGCCCTCCTCGCATATTACCCATGCCGCCACGGCCACCTCGATTGAAGCCGCCTTGCATGCCGCCTCGACCCCCACCCATGGTCTCATTGTCTTCTTTCATGGCGTGGGGATCTGTCCGATGAAATGAATCAGTCGATACGGTACATATAGTTACCGTATATCACGTGCCTTTTGGAAGGGTACGGAATGGATTCCCTAAGCTCGAGGTAGTCAGGGAGGCATTAGCCTTGCGGTTTTGGAATTCGCTGGTCAATAATAGTGTTAGCATACCAAGATCCCTGTAGATACGTAATGCGTACTGAGTATCAAACCACTCCTTGAGCGCTACTGCGGCCTCAGGAGAATGGCATTCGAGATAAGCAATACTAAATGGTTTGTCAGGGTTTGTCTTCACTCCAAGTAGCCTTCGCCTACCCTTTACTCTTGCCATTGACCTTATGCTCGGAGAAAGTGATGTCTTTCAGTTCGATGTTGACTCCGATCGCCGCCGCAACCTGCCTCAATGCTTCGTCTGTCGTCCACTACAGCAATATTTGTCAACATGAGGATCTTGGACTCAATCAAGGAACATACCCATTGTAGATCGCCTATATACAAAGCATCCATTGGACCACCTTGTTTTTGCATACCTTGCGGGGCCTGCATCCCCATATTTATCCCCATATTTCCGCTACCCATGCCCATAGACATGTTCCCGGCACTACTAATCATGTTCTGCTGTGCACCTTGAGCAGGGAAGCTTTGCTGCCTCTGTGGTTGCTGAGAGAGCGTCCCAGGAGGTGGGCCATTCTGGACCTGTGCTTGGTTCCGTAGATTGGGTGGCAAACTGGCAGGTACACCGTGGTCATCATCTTCACGCGAACGCTTATCGCCTAACACAGGTTCCTTTGGGAGTTCATCAATAGACTGGATTCGAGTAGGTTCCTGATTTGTTTGGGAGACACAGGAAGTGCATTGTTATATTGGGAAGAGGCGGTAAAGGAAATCAGTAAACGCTCAAACTCGAACCTGGTGGTAGAACATACTTCGCGGACTGACTCGTACGTTTCGTCATCACCGTAGATATCAAAGTCGTCGTCGGCCATGGTGACCAAATTGGATTACGTTCGAGGCGGCTTTTGCTAGCGTCTTATCTCATCGGGATGTTCGAGATACGCAGGCAACGAATAGCATTAAAAGTGGACCATGTACATGCATCGTCACATGGTACATTGGGAAGTTTTCCAGCGTTGAGCAGAAAAATACATGGCCACGCGTCCACAGGAGGAAATCGATGAGGCAGCAAGTAAGTACATGACGAGTCGGTGTTACATCGTTTCCAAAAGTGACAAGTAACGTACATGAAGTCGGCGTACAAAGGCGCTCAGTGAGCAGTTAGTCAAGCGCGCTGGTGAGGTCAGCTCCAAGGTTGCTGACAGCCCAAGCTAGGTGTGCCGGTAAAAAAGCTTTCAAGGCGCCCTGTAGTCTCCTAAAAGCGCAAGGTTGCCCATAATACGTCAACAAGCACCCTACGGAGCCGCCTACGAGCTGTACGAGCTGTCAAGCTGGCTCTGTAGATAAGCCTTTGTCAACCACGCCCCACTCGCGCGCTAGGATAAAACTCCAGGGGTTTGAAGGGCGATTCCGGCCATGTTGATCTCTTAGGGGTGCCTTACAACAGCTGTGTGATATTCGGAGATGTAAACGTATTAGCACAGATCAAAATTGTCCGAAGGCTCCGTGCCACATACCAAGATATGAGTAATTGCGCACCAGACAGACTAAAAGATCGATCCGCGAGACTGCTAGCCTTGTGCAGACCCAGGGTTCATCGATAATAGGCTCATTTTAGCTCATAGAACCTTCACTGAAGAGTAGTTCCTTCTCCGATTTACACCCGCTTAGTCTCCTTGTCAATGGAGCACTGACGAACAGCGTGCCTCCTGCCGGCGCGGCATTCTCTTGGAATCCGCTTGTTTTGGACAGTCGGACGCTAGGTGGCTGAATCGCCCAACTGCAGTCCGTATTCTCTCACGCGTAGTACATTGAGGTTAGTGTTGGCTGCGTATTTCCGATGTTCGTTTATAGCTACTACTCTAGTTACGCGTCCTCTACTAGGTGCCACATAAAGGCCTTTTATAGTTATCATGAACAGAGGAATATACATATTTATTCAACCGTTATGCTATCAGGTGGAACCCCCATGGAATAATCTCATCGGGCGCTTGCCATTCATTCTTTCATTGCAGTAGCGGCGACGGCATGGCCCACATCGGAGGCTGCCACTGTACAATTTACGAGTCCGGCTGCATCGGAAGGTCTGGTTTGGTGGACATGCCGGTTGCTGGAATCGCTTGGAGAATCGTCCTGTGGATGGCTTGACTGGCTTGTATCCGGACCCGATCTAAGGGAGGGCTTATTCTGTCAGCTTTAATTCAAATCACTGGAGGATGCAATTACTGACTGGAAATTGACCGATACAGCCATCAGTTGTGATGGCTTGTGACCTCTGGAAAGTCGAAGGGTACGGCTTTTGACGTGCGGAAACGCCAAAGGATAGGAAAGGTCCGAGTCGTCGGGATCAAGCATGGTGTTATTGGTATCGCGCGCGTTCACTGCAAAAGGCATGAGGCCAATTCTCCCCGCTGACAGAAGTTCAAGTAAATTACAAGATGATAAGGCTGAGATAGTGTACACCTGTTATCTGGCGATGTAAGTATAGCTCCAAGAAGTTTTAGTGACATGCAGACCTTCACGAGGGCCGCATAGGTCACCACTGCTCGCAATGGAAGTCATTAGTAATTATTAACGCAAGAACTCATAAATACCTACACCAGTAGAAACCTGTACCAAACTGGACCATGATCATCGTAGCCACCTGAACGGCCAACGACAAGGCATTTGCCTGGAGAGCGCGAGAAACAATTTGATCGAACGTCCTGGGGGACAATCAGTTCTAGTTCTCCAAAGATATGGTAATAGGTCCTCACATCCGTCTGACACGCGAACCCCGAATCCGAATGCGTAAGTACCACAGCATCCCGGCGGTGACAGCAATATCGGCCGCACTGTAAACCCAAAGTATAATAGTGAGCATGTGGGTTTAAGGTTGTACGAAGCTCAGACTGACGCAGACGTAGCCAACCACAAATAAACTTCGAATCGGTCAGATTAGCGAAAGGCGGCCAAGAGACACCGTTACTTACTTGTAGGACTAGAATGCCTATTCATCAGCAATCTGAACGACACACACACAAAGAACGTTTGCTCCATACATTAACCCCGATAATTCCACGAAAGTTTTATTAGCTATGTATACCAAGATCCGGATTTGTGTCGCTGTAGAGGCCGCGTCAGGACGTCGTCTGATACTCTTAGGTGTCACTTTACGTACCCATCTGAGTAGTGGACATGATGCAAATGAACGTTGGAAGCCACCGGTTCTTCTTCCCGCTGATCATCCAAAGGCGCCATGCGTAAAATGGTTGAACAATGAATGCAACTATACCGCTATAAACAGAGGTCAACGAAAGTCATTACCTCAGGACAGCTGATGAACTGACACATCGGCTGTTAGTATTCTGTCGGACCTGTATATCCGGTGAGTGGTCCACAGTATGAAAAGGAAAACTAAAATATTCGAGGGACCACCCACAGTGGAATGAATATCATTATCGAAGGGTCTGAGGGAATGTTTGAGGGTCATCCCGGTGAAGACAGACATTGTGCACACCAGCGTAGTGAGTGATCTCCCAATCATAAGTCCATATCCTATTAAAATTTTAGTTGATCAAGATTAACGTCGTCGAACTACTGGGGTCCTCACGCCATCGCAATTGTGTCCGTTATGCACAAACCAAGTAAGACAGCGATAAGTAACTTCAGCCATAAAGGGTCATTTCGAGATTTGGTATAATAGTTGTACCCTGTATATCTCAATCAGCAAGTCCCGTTGCTTGGTTTCATCAGCACAGACCCATCGCCATGGCGAGGCCCAACCATAAGAACTGGAAACGCAACCAATCAAGATGACTTCACCATTCATGAACCTAAGGGACATACCGAGAGCCAACTGGCTACAAGCACCCCGCTGCCCAATATATGGGGGACTACAGACTCGGTGCTCATCGTGAACCGTTGAATGTACGGGGAGAAGGCGAAGGAGAAAGAACATGGAGGTTATTATAGTGAGGTCATTCAGACGAGTCTAAAATATTTTTTCAAATTCCAAGGGCCGCAATCACTAGGACCCTGCATTCCCATTCCCGCTTCCGAATTTCTGCATTCAGCCCGAGGACCGGCCGCCTTCCGCAAAAAAGGCAATCACCAGGATTGGATTCCGCATCCAACAGTACACAGGCGCAGGGGATACATGACATAAACCAAAGACGAAGCATCAGAAACATGGGCTGGCATTATGAAGGTACAGTAGTACTAGGCCCAGGGGTTGCCGCTGGTATTTGACCCCGTCCTCGTCCTCGTCCGCGTGGATGGAATCCTCTCCCTCTTTGTACGAAGACCGGGGTACCCCGCCCGCGTTGTTGGATGTGCACCTGCGGTTGAGGTTGCGATTGTGGGTGCGGGTGTGGAGCACCCCTCCCTCCCCGAGAGAATCCCCGTCCGAATGACCCTCCTCTTGAGGACCCATTAACATGCACGCCACCCCTTAGCGTTGGACTGGCACGTAGTTGTTGTTCGTTCGCTTGTCCAGACGGTTGCTGTGCGAGGACCGCGGGGGCTGAAGGCGGGTGGTGGGGTGGTGCAGTCTGTCGGGGTCCAGCACGCCCTCGATTCGGGTTGTTCATGATGCGAACGGAACCGCTGGGACCGCCGTTCTGGAATGGTGCATCTCGGCCACGAGATGGGACAGGTCCAGACTGGACTTGTAAGTGAACTGGCACGCTGGGTGGTGGTGTGGTTGCTGTTGTTGACTGGACGAACTGCCTGTGCGTCAAATTCAAACACGCCACAGGAGAGCATGTAGAACCTCGGTACTCGGAACACCTAGATGTGAATTATCAAAATTGATGTGAAGGTGCTCCTGAAATTTTTTGAGGCGCACCTGCCCCCAAGGGTAGTTCCTCCAATGAATGGTGTATCCCAGACGACGTCAATATTGTTGTCCAAAAGCCCGATGACCACTCCTTTGGCGCACAACGGCACACCGCCAGAGTCTTGCACCATAATGACACGATCTCCAAGTCTAAACACCTGACCCGTCAAGCGATAGACGGCATGGGCGGGTTTCAGTACCGCTTGTCGAGGGACGCCTTGCACGATCGCCTTTTTGATAGACGAGGTCGATTTCGTCGAGGTAATTTGACTAGCAAGCGCCTCGATCTCAGCGATAGTTTCCTTGTCGAGGGCTTCTGCGTTGAGGGACACAGGCTCGAGGTCACGAACTCCCTTCGTCCCTAACCAGCTCTTGATCGCCTTGACCTTACTGTCGGCATCTTTGTCATTTGGGTAGAGCTCTGAAGCCTGAAGCATGGCTGCCAATGTGAAATTAATGACTCTTCGATATCGCAAATGCGTTACCTACCATTGCCCTGACGGTTAAGGTGTCGGAACACCTCGGGATATTGAGTCTGTTTCAATGGTGAATAAAGTTGTGATGCCCGAGAACCGGTAAGCTAGACCTTGTATTCCCTGATGAGTTCAAGTGCTTGCGCGCTAAATTCCCAACCACGCTCCTTCCTCGACCAATTCAACACTTTGAGCGATTTGGCTTCAAACTTAAGACTCAGACCAAGATTGACCTTCGAACCATCAGCAAGTAGAGCCATAAAGCTGGAAGTGATCTTGGCGACGGCCAGCCCACTGATCCCGAGCGTCGACGCGACCTGGTAAGCGGGATAGTATGACGGGCCGGGTCGGGACAGCACAAGCTGAGTGAATTTGGCGTGCTCTGTAGACTCCGCCACGAAGAACTGTGAAAGCATTAGCCTTAGATGTTGTTTAGACTTAGGAGTCCTCACAGCCAAGACGACGGCCATCGACGTTGGCGTAGTGCTGGATATTTGCGCGGCAGTACCGTACGCATGTTCACCAAGGAAGAAGACTTTGGTGCCTTCTGGGAATTCTTCCGAAATAGGGGGCGGTCTTTGTTCCTGGTAGCGTGGGTCTTCTAACGAAACCTCTAGCAGGCTTAGTTGAACAGCCGCTTCTGTCTCTTTCTCTGGTCCCTCGTAGTCCTTTACCAGAGCGCCGTTATCAAGGCGCTTGAGACCTATACAGCTATGTCAGCCGGGACGGTAGACTAACCAACGGACAGTTCTGACACACCTTTCAAAGGGCGCAGATGCACCAGCACGTCTACATTCCCCGTGACGACACCGAATCGCTTCGAATACCAGTTCTCGATCCGCTCCGCACGTCTCGTCCATCCACCCATACCCCCATCACGCGGATTGCTGGTATGCGGGTTCGATATGACTTTCTCGACACTACCAAAGAGGGTCTTCTCGTACTTGAAATGTGAATCCGAAACAGCAACAACCATTCCTTCGACAAGGAATGGCCAGTTGCCAAATATCCTGATGCCAATAAGCTGCTCGGCAATATCTGCAGTCTTCTTGCCCTCCCATGCATTCTGGATGAACAAAATTACAGACTGGTTCCGACTGTCGGCTTGGAAGACGTTGACTGAATGGTGGAGTACTTGGGAAGTATGTGGCAGTGTCTGGAGAGTAGGAAAGCCGGGCATGGCGTGAATACCAAGCTGAACACCGTCACAAAGACCTTTGACGAGATGTAGCCCATTGAGTGTCGGAAGGTCGAATGGCCCCATGTTGCACTGACAGCGAGTAATCGGTGGGAAGAAGCCGGGCAGGGAAGAGGGATACACGGTTTCTTGTTCTGTGTAAGCAAAGATAAGCGATGTGCTGATTTGGTTGCGTCTCTTCTCTTCTGAAGTTAGACGATGTTCGCGAGCTACGAATAGGGGTCATCAACATTTGAACCGACACCTATAGGGTCTCAAGGTACTTACAGCCCATAGCCTTCAATAACCGACCCTGGTCGATGAACGGAATTTTAACAATTGCTTCCCAATCCGCCTTCTTTCCATTGAGATCTTGCTCGAATTCGCGAGGGTAGAAATCAAGGATGGGCGAATTCGGGTCGGACATAAGATCACGATAAGCGGGAGGGATAAGGTCTCTGCTGGCTTCAGGCAACACGCCCATGAGCTGTTCAAACGGACGGAAAGGTTTTCCAAGCGCGAAATTGAAAGCCATTTTATCAACCTCAATCAAATCTATGAGGTCCATTAGCACGCCCCGATAATGAGGGGCAGGGACCTACCCGATATTCGTGGGGCATAGTGATAGTCGTAGAACCAGCTCCAGGATGCAACACCACTGTAATAGTAGTTTATAACCCACTGCAACCCCTCGACGTACCGATACGCCAGTTTGTGTACTTGATCTTTGTCATTATAGTCGATATGCAGCTTCCCCTGATAGTAATCCCGCTTCCACTCATCCATCCGTTGTCGGAGGGCAACGTCATACCGTTGGTCGAAGTCACCTTGTTCTTCCAGAGTTTTTGCACCTGCATATTTGCGCAGCACGCGGTCGACGGCAGCACGTCCGGCCTCACCACCATCGACTTCTTCTTCACTGCTATCTTCTTTCGTATCACCATTCTCGAGCCTGGTAGGAGGGGGAACAGCAGAGATTGGCAGACGTAAGACAGCCAAATTCTGATCATCCTCATCGTACTCGTCCCAGCTGAGAACAACCTTCAACTCGTCCGCCAGGCGAATGAGGAACTGCCGGTCTCTGGCAGGGAAGTTGTTCACCCAACTCAGCTTCACCTCTCGAGCATTGGCGGGGGTGAGCTTACGCCCGTCCAAGACAAACTTCTTGATCTGTGTAAACATTTCTTTTTGTTCATGCGTAATCGCTGTGTACCAATAAACACAAATATGGTGAAGGGTACGATAGGGGCTTACTGAAAGGTTGGTTCCCTTTCCGCTTGGCATCCAACGCATCCATCTCTTTTGGCCGTTGTTTGCCCTTGAACCAATTCATGTCCGAATGTTCTTTTTCGTAGACTTGCTGCTCATAGGTCGCTAAAGCATCGAGTACCATCTGAAGGCGCTTCAAGTTGATCACTCCGCTTTCGTTGAGGTACCCGCCTAACAATTCGTCAGCCGCTGTCCGCGTGTTTCCACAACTTTATGAAGAACACATACCAGCCTTTGGTAAGGCTTCCTTGTAGATGTCAAACAGCTTCTCCAGGGCGTTCTCGTGTATATGCAGATCGGGCAGATTTGGTAGGAAATCGTTTCCGACGAACACGCAAAGCAGGATAAAATCGTCAATGATATGCTCGAGGTTATACGTGAATGGCAGTAACTGTGCGAGAGTGCTGAATTCGAGGTCGAGATATTCGCGAAACACGCAGAGGTGGAGCAAGAAGAAATTAGTGTGTTCCAAGCTAAAGGTTGGCCGGTCAGTTCAGTCTAGGCAAGAGGGAGAAGGAGAGTATATACCTGGTGTTATTCTTCTTCTTCACTGGGCCAAATTTAACTTCCTCCCGAAGCAAACAGAAATGAGGGTCGTGGCTCAACAATCCAAGCATTATCAAATCTGCATCCAATCCATACAGACAGTGTCGAACATTTGGGTTATAATCCGGTTGGGCCTTTGAAAGGCGAATATATTCCATGATCTTGTGCTCGCCTTCGCCAGGAACATCGTGTCCTGAGAGGATGACTTGGACGCCATGCCAATTAGTATCCTCTGTAATTTTCTTGTTTACGAAGTACTTGAGCTGCTCAGAGAGGCGGGCCATGAAGGGTGTCCCTAATAGCCGGGACTCATTCAGCCGCGAACTCGTCTACACGACAATACTCACCAGGTGTGATGCAATTACTATCAAACGCTTTCTCTGCAGGTAGCACTTCCCCCTTCCTCTCGGCCTTTTCGCGCACCTCCCTCGCTTCCTTCGCAGTCCTGAATCGGCGACTGCGCTGCTGATTCATCTTCGCCCGGGGAGCAACACCATCCACGGCCATGAAAAAAAGTTTCTTGGGTTTGATCTTTCCGAAGAGATGTTCGACGTATGCGAATATCGCCGTGAAGATTTGCTCCTCAGAGAGTCGGAAGTGGGCGTCTTCATCATTTGGATGAGAACCTGCCGACAGAACGAAGTGTCAATTCACTTGTCATATGAGGATGACTAGGACAGGTTGGTGGACATGGGTTGGTAAGCCTGCCAGGCGCCTGTACTCACAATTGTGGATAATCCCATTAAAGTCGATGTAAAGATTATCTGTAACATTCGAATCGTCAGCATTCCTTTCACCCTATTTTCAAGGATCCATCTATTGACCAAACTCTGGAATCTTATTCTCCTCAATCAACTGTGAGGTGAGTGGGTATCGTTCTCTGCGCCACACCCGACAGCAGATTAGTACGTGGCTTTCGAGTATCCTAAGGAGATGAGACGTACGAAATCCATCGAAAGAACTGGCCCACACCCGTGTCAGCGGTCCGACAGTGAACCGCTAAGACAGCACATACCTTTGGAATCCCTGATTACAACATTTACACATCATTAACATCAGTTTCCTGCCCGATTTCGGGGGTTGGAGACTCGCCCATGATAAATGCACTATAGTCGTTCGGTCCAAGTTTGCCTCTCTCAATCCGCGTGTAGTGTTCAAGGCAAAAGAAGGACTCCCAATTTCTGTACTAGTATTCTCTACAAACGTGCTCCATCTCCCTGTTTTCCTGACCTTTTCCCGATTGTGCTAAGTCGCACTTCCGAAGATCTGGTATCGCCGGCAGATGCTAGGTCCCACCTCTTCATAGTCGGCTTTGGTGTGACAATACGAGTAAAAGTCAGGCTATGGGTGGATGCACACATGTTCAGTTCCACCTGATAAGACGAGAGTGGAATCTGACGCACCAACGAGGCAAGCAGCGCACCACCGTACCAAACTGCATACCGTTGTCTCTTATGGGAGATGACATTGACCTCAACACCGGAAGACTGCGCGTGTAGGTGCCTTAGTCAGAAAGATAAACAGAGGTTTGCGAGGAGGCAGCATACGCGGATCAAACTCCTGCTTGCAGTCTCACTCTCAACGATTCGACGATCGACAATTTTCTTCAAGTCACGTTTTAGTCTCTGTCCAAAATGGTCGAACATAGTCGATCCGCCGGAGAGGACAATGTTCTGCAAACCCGGTCAGAGCGTAATGAAAGAGGGCGAAGGGCCCATACGACGCACCTTGTAGAGACCTCTGCGGACATCGATGGGAGACTGTTGAATGACGCCGTCTACGATCTCAGGCAAGGGTGTTAAGAAATCCGAAGAGTAAAGTTCGGGGTTGAAAAAGATTTCGGGGGCAAGAAAGCGCTCGAAGCCAACATCGACAGAATATTTCTATAACATTCGTCAGTACTTCATTTTAAAGCAATAACTTGCACCCACCCTCCCTGTCACGCTGTGCTCTCCATCGTATCTCTGGAAATATTTGTATGGTTCCTCGTCGTACTTCCTAAACTCTTTGACAATGTCCTGGCACACGTAACTATAATCTTCTTTGACCTTGGAAGCGACCTTCATCTGGTCCTCAGGCGGGACGGTGGACATCTCCCCTCGTTCGCGCATCAGGTTTAGCACGAATTGCGTGATGTCCCGCCCAGCGATGGGGATGTGCTTGATAGCGCTGCCGATCACGTAGCCCTCTGCACAAGGTATGACATGCGTTACACCATCACCCGAGTCGATGACCGTGCCCGTAAGCGTTCGTTCAGAGGTTTTGGATGTCCAAGAGGCGGCAAGTGCAAGTACGGCTTGTACTGCAATGTAGAGACCCTGAATATTGAACGACTCGAAGAATATCTCAGCAGTCATTTCGCGGTTTTCAGGTGGGTTGAGTGGAGGTTCAGTCTAGTAGTTCGCTTTCGGTCAGGGGTAATGATTATACATAGTAATAGGGGCGTATCGCTCGAACGACGCAATAGACGCACCAACAAGAAATAATGGTCTTCTGGCTCAGCACGCAAATACTTGAAGATACTTTGTTCCCAAAATCGCTCCATGTGGTCCCAGTTATCGATGAGGCCATGTCGGATGGGGTAGTGGATGCCATACGTTTTCGAGTTCGCAATTGCTTCGTCGCCGATGTAAAAGTCGAGGTCCTCGATGCCACGCTTGGACGCTAAGTTGCCTGGTTTCGTAGGAATAGACGGTGCACCTGGTCTACCGCCGCCTGTCGATGTCCGTTCGTGGGTTGCGATTGCGGTGGGGAATACGCTGCGAAATGCTGAGTCCGGGTGACATGGGTTTCTTGGATGATGCTTACAAGGATGGATCTGAGTTGCCTGCAAAGCTGGATAGGAGTGATATGAGCGAGAAGATAGCTTCTTTCTCTCCTTCAACGCACCCGATCTTAGAGTAGCCAGTGCCATTATCGAGGATGATGGGCGCCAGTAGCGACATGGCTTACTCCTAGTCGTACTCCGTCCTCCTGTAAATTGCAGTAAGTCGTCGGGTCATTTAAGAAGCCGAAAGCGGGATTCCGGTGTAGGACGACTTGATCGTGGTGTTATTTCCAGCATGGGAAGTAACAACTACGCTAATGATCGTATTGTACGATATAAGGTGTGTTCAACTTACAAACTCTTGGGTTTATGGAAGATAGGGATCTGGGGGAGAGCAAGGGCAAAGGCACAAAGGGAGTCTATGCTTGGACCTTGACATTTTGTGGCAACGCAGCAGTCACGCAGCACGCAGTCTGCAACATCTAACGATCACCCTCACATCATAAACGACTCTAGTCTCTCGGTTTGAAACTCTAAACCTTCTCGTGTGTTTACCACACTCTGGGCCACACCCCTCCCAACCGTCCCGGCCCCCGATTACCGGCGCAATTCCTCCAATTACCCTTACAAATTCTTTGATATCTCGAAATGTCGAGCTTCGCTTCCCTGCTCGCTCAGTCGAAAGCCCAAACACAGGCAAGAAACGCCGAAGTCCAGTCTACCCTGGCACAGCGCCAAGAGCGCGAGCGGCGAGAACAGGAAGAACGCGAGCGCAAGCACCGCGAGGAGCTTGCTCGTCAAGCCAAGCGGCTCCAGGCACAAGCAGAGGCTGAAAAACGCGAGGCGGAACGAGTGAAACAGCGCGAGTTGGACCAACAGGCCAAAGAGCAGGAACGAGAGCGAAAGAAAAGGGCAGAGATGGATAAACTGCTGGGGAAGAAACGTCATGAAGAGCGAGAAAGGGAGTCAAATGGCGCTGGGGGGGGCGGAAGTCGAGTGGGTGGGAGTGGCAGCCCTCGCAAGAAACGCAGTCGATCAAATAGCCCAAGTGGTGGTGGTGGTGGGCCAGTCTTGACGCGTTTAGAACGACGTGCGCTTAAGACGGATCCAAACGCTCGTCCAGCATGGGCGACCACCCTCGTAGGAGAGCGGGGACATCGCTCTGGCTCTCCACCATCCCATCCTAAGCATCCCTCTGGGATTAGGACCAAAAAGTCCTCTCAATCATCTAGGGTGAAGAATGTGGATGGATATGGGGAAGCCATCAAACTCTCGCGAAAAGAGACCGGGTCTGTAGCGGACTATCTAGAGGAGAAGCGACAACGAGGGCTCGCAGCCGGAAAATCGGAGTTATATCACAATGGTGGTGGTTCCTCTTCTCGCGCGGCGTCGACGGGTCCCCTACCTAGCAAATCTAAAACCAACGGCTCGAAACCCAAGTCTGCACCGTCGTCCGTTGCGGGGCATAAGCGCCGGCGGTCGGACGAGGAAGATGAAGACAGTATGTTCGACTCGGACGACTTGGACGATGACGATGACGTACCACCCACGAAACGGCGTGCAATGGGAGGCAGTGTCCTTGCTCGCTTCGGGTTGAACATCAACCAACGAGAGTACCATGATTATGACGACGATAACCTGAGCGATATGGAGGCTGGATATGATGAAGTCGAGAGAGAGAATGAGAGGGCGTATGTGCTTTTTTGTTTCCCTTTCCCGCCTACCAGAGTGTTGTGGAATACTGACTATAATTTCCGGCTGCAGGTTACGAGAAGCAAAGCGGGAAGACCGGATCGCTCTAGAAGAAGAGATGCGGCACGAAGAGGAGAAACGGAAGCGGAAGATGGCAAAGATGGCTGGTGGTGGCCGTGCTTGAGTATCTTCTGTCGCTTGGCTACTTACTACCTAGATATCTTTTTGGATACTAATAGTCCTTGCCTCATGTTTGGTCTTCGGTTCGTTGTAGTACTCTTGTGCTTGCTTTGAATCATGCACGCTCATTCTTCGTTTACATTTGAGACAATGCCTAGACTATCCGGGAAGGACCACATGGTGACTGCTGGATGCGTTGCACATCGCTGACCGAGATGATTATAAAATGACACGGTGGTTATATTATATTTGGTGTGCCAAGGCCCTAGTATAGGAGCGGTGATCATATGTTGTACACTGATAGTGCAACAAGTGAAGGTAACATCTCAATTACAAACCCACTCTATATTCGCAATTCTATAATGCGGTCAATAAGATTTTGAAGGCTGATCGAAATGCTCCACAGCCCATTCGTCATTGTTGAAGACTGAAGGAACGCAGGGATGATATATGAGTAGGTGGTCTTGGTACACCAGTCTTAGGGAACTCACCAGTCGCGCTGTCCTTAGGGTATAGATCCATGACCATTGACCGTTTTGGGTTGCGACTGGATAGTTCGAAGCGCGGTGTACCACCAAACGTCATCATTTCTGTTCCTAGCGCAGACCTAACTGTTTGTCCTGTATTCGTCGGAGAGTCGTAGTATGCTCCCCGTAGGTTGAGAATTAACCTAAAATGCTGTCAAAAATGCGAGAACATCATTGTGAATGTTGCATACTTGGAGCAGAGCACTATCGGGACGGCCATGGAGCTTCCGGCCACCTAGGAGAAACGATCAGTACCATAAATGGTCTGTTAAGAGCACATACTGTTTGTGGACTGTAACCTGTTCCAAAATGCCTGCTTTAGATTAGTATGGCGCAGTCACAGATGACCAAGAAATTCAGTGGCTTACCAAAATAACGACGAGCTCAGCTCGACCAGTGCAATAAGGATATAGTATATCAACGAGTCACTGAATGACCTCTCAGCGTGTTTATGACGTCACTCGTCCTGCAGAGGCGACTTGCCGGAGTAAGATATTAAGGAGCCATTGCCCGTTGGAATCACTGGTAAATCCACGATTGTACCGATATCGTTTAACGCCTATCCATCCGGCGAGAAAACCGACAAGTGCGCCGTACGCCAAAGCGGGGAACCTTTCGCCAGGTTTCTAGCCGCAGTTTCGTTCGCACGTGGACTGCACATACCAGAGACTGGTGGGAAAATTACAGTATATATGAGGAGCAAGCCTTAAGGGAAGAATAGGGGTGGTACTCACGAGAATATGTAGGAAGCATCTTTCGTTGGCACACATAAATGGAAGTTTTCGATCCCGTACTTCCGGAATGGTGTATCTGTTTTGTCGCGCTTGTAACGTGGCGCTGTGCATCGAACATTGGACCCACCAGTAGCTGTAGGGAGATGTCAACGGAAAGTCGGCAAGGATAGTGAGGTACACACCAGTGAAGTCATGAGTGAAATAAATACCAACGATGATGAGCATCACAATGGCCTCCAACATAAAGAAAGTCCCAATGAGATATCCGATAGCCTGATGATGGTGAGTCGCGCAGCACCTGTAGGATGTCTCCACCGCACCTTTGATCTGTAGTAGCAAATTGGAGTTAGGTTATTGTGCATTGGATATACTCACGTCTACCCACTTCTTCCATAGCGCCCAGACACGCAGGCCCTAGTAATGGTCAACTGTCATCTTCTAGTATGAAATCGTAACGTACTAGAACGACTACATATTATGAGTA
>Ga0307513_10002566_pt1 | contig 25097 bp, 23 predicted proteins | sample 15_EM_MG_FD_202174 | JGI IMG/M metagenome (GOLD analysis project Ga0307513, IMG submission 202174) | Populus trichocarpa ectomycorrhiza microbial communities from riparian zone in the Pacific Northwest, United States - 15_EM | ecosystem: Host-associated > Plants > Roots > Unclassified | place...
ACACCCCCACCGTACACGTGCGGGGTGGGGATGAATTGTTCGAACTAGCCCGGACTACCGGTAGGTTCTTTTCGAAATCTCCGATATTAAGAAAACTAAGCTTTTGAGAATTTGGGGAAAGAAGAGATATTTGGCTTATCAATAATTTCAGAAACCTGGCCTATCGTAAATTGTCCTCGTCCAGGCCAGTTTATCAGTGAGTTTTTACGGCACCGGTAGTATTTTTCAGCACATTGCTTTTTATTATATAGGCATCTCGCCGATTGCAACCGTCCCTAGTGTTCGAAAAATACGGTACGTTACCGTACCTTACACGGTTGATACCATACGGTAAATTACGTAAATTACACTAGGCAGATAAAATACCGGAAAACGGCCTCTCCCACCTTAGATTCTGATGTTAGGTAATCCTGTCTTCTGCCCTCTGTGTTTATCAAGCTGAAGCAACCCAACCCATAAAATATCAGCTACCGCTAGGCATTCTTGGCTATGACATGAGTATCGCACTAAGATCCAAGATGATGATGTGGAACTTTATGACGGTCGGTAAACGGCGCATGGTAAGTTTACCGTACGTTACCGTATATTACCGTATTGTATTGTATGGTAACTTACCGTACCTTACCATTCGAACCCTAACCGTCCCCGAGTGATTTTGTATGAACAGGCACGAACACTGTAGCCGATAGCGCTACGGTACGATGCTACAGGGCCATGAGGATTAGTACAGGTATTTAACACCAATAGCGGCCAAACCAACAAGAACATAATGACGTTGTATATAAATAATTCATGTGCTTCATTTTCTCCTTTTTTTATGACACATTATCCGCAGATCCTTCAACACTTTATTAAACGATCCACCTCCTTTCCTTCCTCCAGAGTATTTTCCAGAAGTTCAAGCACCTCTCGAACCCACAGCAAAACACTTGAAAGGAAAGTCCTCAGCCATTGCCTCGGGAAAAAAAAACATAACTTCATTTCCCATAAATCATCCATCTCCCAAGCCCCAGCTACCCAATCGATAATAAAATTCCTCCAGAAGAATTAAAAAAAAGGATATTACTCAGAATTTAAAATACAAAGGAAAATAACAAGTTGGATGGAGTGGGGTATTCTCCACAGCAGCCGGTGAACTATACGCCGAGCTCTAATGCGGCTACTGGCTGTGATGAGGGAGGATGCTTAAACAGCACTAGAAGGAACTGCCCGGCCCTCGCCCGAGCCACGAGAGCTCCTAGAGAACGAGAAGCGGGAGTGCTTCTCACTAGCTGGTGAGTGGGCAGAAGCAGTCTCGCTCCTGGTAACAACAAAGAGGGAGAGAAGGGTGGTGATGAAGAAGAGGAAGCTGTCCAAATGTTATAAAGATGTACTGTGCCGACTTGGTGTTCGATACAGGGGATGACCTACAGTTGAATCAAGACCAACCCAGCAACAAGCCTAACCAATCCACCATTACGAGCATCACGACCGTCGATTCCACGGGTGGTGCGGATGCTGATCAAAGCGGCGCGAAGTGGGTTGTCGCCAGAGTGTCTGTGGAAGTTATGTCTAAGCAGACCAGCCGAGGTCAGATACCCGACGAAGAGAACAAAGTCGAAGAAGGTGGCAATTATTTGTGCGGTGCCATCGAGGAAGAGGACTGCGAGGATGGCGAAGGTGGTGAAGGGAATGGCGAGAACGGACTACAGTGGGTTAGTATTCGGGGCTTTGTGCGTGCTGGATCTCGGAGGAGGAGGACATACAAAGACTTCCGGAGTGACGACCTCCCTCGGAACCCCGCCGAAACCAAAGTCGCGGAACTGGTCCACCATATAACTCAATGCGCCGACGAGGATGACAGCGAACAGGAGCTGGAAGAACCGGATCGCCCAAATGGTGGTTTTTGCTACTCCAGTTGCGACCATCTTGACAAGTCTACTTTGCGGGGAGCGACCTGGAAAAAAGGGGTCTTTGGGATAAAAGAAAAACTCGCAAGAACTGAGAGAAGCTAGAGTTCTGTCGTCCGCTATCCGTTATCCGCTACCTTGTTTGCGTGGATGGCCGAGAAAGTGAATGGGGGGCTGTGCCAGAAATCGATGTCTTTATATTCGCTTTCTTCCTCCATACTTTCTACTAGTATCAAGGCATAAGTTAGACTGTCAACCTATCTATCGCCGGATACAGCCCACCACTCAGACATCACTCCGACTCACTCACAAACCACCCACGACGTCATGCATCTACTTCCAAGTGGAGCAGAGAGAGAGAGAGAAAAAAGCAACTCCTTCGGAAACGCGCCTTTGGATCCTCCGTCCTGCGCGCTACTAAACAGTAATCACATCCGAACTCACAAATCCTGAAGCAGAGTAAAAAAGACGCCTGTGCCATTGGGCCGAAATCATGAGGTCGGTACTGGGGATCGAGCGACAATACGAGGGACAGGAATTCGGAGATTGTCAATTGCCGATCGGTCCAGATGGGATGCTGGAGGGTCAGAAGGTTAATAATTGGGATTTTGTCAGCTCCTTCCTTGGCCATGGATGGACGGCGCAAAGCGTGATAGGCTGGAAGGGTGCCGGAAGGTTCTTTCGGTTATCGCGGGTCGCACAAACTAAAGGTAAAGGTCTCTTTGTTCCTCAACTTTTACGTTTGAGGTAAAAGAACCCTATTGCGGATGACAAATGCTTGGAATGTCTGACAGGTAGAAATGTGTTTGGATTACGATAAAGAAATGGATGGATTCCTTTCAAAATTAAGTTGGCGAGCGTCACGCTAGAAACAGGACATGCTACCAGACCATACCGTACTGCACCTTCTACTCGGACAGCAGTACTTGTATCTCTAATGTCTTGCTGTTCAACCAGCCCAGTTCTTCAATTTGTAATCTTGTAATTCCGACTAAGGATCCGGACCCCGAGTATAGACTAGCCAATCTAAGCCAACCTCCATCTCCATTTTTCAAGACTTGAACATCCTAAAACTACTATTGCACCCTTTTTCCCGCATTCTCCCCTCAGATATACCCAAACAGCGCTATCGAAAACCCTGTCACCCCGCGCACGCTCACATCACGCCATATCCAGCGATAACCGTTCCGTACAGCGCAGCGCCGGTAGGGCGTCAGAGCTCAAACGTCACAAACACCCATCGATGCCACACGCATGCAGGGCCGTTTTCCGACTTCCGAAAGTCCTTTGTGAGTGGAATGTGCTGGAGGTGCTCCGGTTAGGAGCCCGCCGTTCGGGGTCCTCAAGGTAGGATCGCAACGGTGGTATTTCAATTTGGGCTGGGGGACGATTGGCTAAAATGAGCCAAAATGGTGTGAGGTAGCTTGAAAGAATGGTTTCCACTCCTCAAGTCGGTTCCATGGCACTAAAAGAAGCTTAAAGGGTTAGTCAATGCTGAAGGAGGGTGTTACTCAAAGTCCGACCAGGGATTTTAGACATAATTGGCCGGATTAAAGCCCCGTTAGATTGAGGGACGGCCGTTGCCGTCCTACCTTGACGACCCCTAGAGTATTAATTGTCCACTTGCAAGGCACGTGCAAGTAGTAAGATCGCGATATCATGACACATCAAGCCACCAGAGTGGGTTAACAATTGCGAATACGGTATCCCCAGCAAACGCGACAGGCGTTGTTTGCTCTCGCAAGATGTGCCCATCCGGTATGATATAACTCTAGTGCCAAAAGTCCTACCTACCCACGATAGCTAGCCGTTTATCCTGAGGCTAAAAGCAACAGCTTTCCAGACAAGGAACTCCAAGCATCGCATTAGAGGGCATTCAGTCCCGGGTAGGAAAACGCCCATGCGAGCTTCCCAATCAAAGAACTTTGGCGTGTGTGTGTGTGTGTGTGACGCTTTCTTCCGCATACAAATCCAGCAATCCGCTCGAAACTTGCCACTCGAAAAAGGTTGTTTCGACACCCACCCTGGCCGAATGCCTCTCTGTCCAATCTCGAGTTCCCAATTCATATTATAGTTCACCCGTCGACCAAGTCCAACTTCCATTTCCTCCAGCTTCCTCCTTGTCCAAAGAGCAAGCCCACCCACCTAATACCTTACTAAAACATCCTCAAATCTCAAGTCTACCAGCAGTGGCTGACCTCGCGCAATTCCTAATCCCAACCCTTCCCCCGTCAAGTTAATCCGAGAAATTCAGACAACCGCAGCCGGCCAACACCAACTTACAGTATCCGAAAGTAGCCCGCCAACCCAAAAGCTTAATCCTGTCATGACCGCACAACCACCACTCGACAAAGGCACCGAGTAATCACCAATCCGGAAATTTCGGCTCAAAAGTAACCATACAACTACAAAACACTCAAATGTACTGCACTGTACTGCACTGTACTGTACAGTACACCCCGTTCAAATACACAGTTCGCTGCCGATTGGTCGGACTTCAGTAATCCTAGCCTACGAGCCGAATAAATGGGGAACTGTGTATCTGGACGGGGTGTATATACCTGAGTGTTCCTCGATCGTAGTCTGTACCCGCGTTCGCTTCCTGAATTGGAGGAATTGTCTGGTTGGCCGGTTGGTTCCGGGACCGTGGAGGTGGGTACCTGCAGGATTGCGGGGGGGGGGGGACTCTCGTTGTTCTGTCCGGATCAGAGGGGGAGCTGGGGGCCGGCTTATGATAAAATGAGTGAGTGAGTGAGGGGTGAGGTCGTTCTGGTTGAGGGGAGGTTCAGATTGAGGTGTGCTCTCGCGTGTACAGCACTGTATCGCAGGGAATATGCCGGTATCTTGCTAGGGTCGGGGGGTTCCCGGTATAAATTCTTCGGGGAAGTGACAATTTGTGACAATTTGCGGTATTGGGCACGGTTTACCATTCAGGATTTTAGATGTATGATAATACGGTGAGGGAGGAGCCTACTTACTGTGCTTAGGGAAAACTGGACAAAGAATGGTTGGTTTGAGGAAGACTCGGGTCAGTCATTTCACTGCAGAAACCGTTCAACCCTTAACCAATAGAATGAGGCCGGCAGTGGCATGTGGAGATAATCGTTTATTGGAAGGAAAGAAAAAATAAATGTCTAGTACAGGAAAAATAGGTAACGTAAAGTGCCCACGCCCAGATATTCCCAACCATCTCTGCTTCCACAATATCACCACCATTTCCCACCACCTACCCGTACCTCCGCCTGATGGACTGAACCAAGAATGTTTTAATAGTGATAAATGAAACTAAACTCCCTGGGAGTAGTCTCGTAACGCCTATAACACTTTTTTTGGGCGTCCATCAACCCCTTGTTAAATGCAGGGCCACAGTAGTAACGAGCGAACAAATCCCTAACCGCCACATCCCTATGAACCTGAGTATAGAAAAGGGCCGTCTTGCCCGCGCGATCCTTGACCAACGCGTTGGGACCGAATTTCATAATCATTTCTACTGCATCGGGGCTCTTCTTCTCACGAATGGCGTAGATCAAAGGAGTGGCCCCTGCCCAATCCTTCACGTTTAGCTTAGGTTTAAGCTTTAGAACCATCTCCAGCGTTGACAAGCAGTTGGTGTCGATAGCTTTATGCACGGGAGAGCTTCCGGTGGGGTCCTTACGGCTATCGACGCGCTGGCCGAGACGCCAGAGGGAGTAAATGACGTCGAGGTTCTTGCTGGCGATAGCGATATCGAAGGGCGTCCAGAGGTGCAAGTTACGGAGCTCCAAGTTGCCGCCGGCCTTCGCCAATTGCACAAGGACAAAGGAACCAGCGGACTTGGCAGCCCGGTGGAGGGCAGTCTCGTGGCGGCAGTCAAGGAAGTTAGGGTCCGCGCCGGCGGCTAGGAGGTAAGCGACTGCGAGTGCGTCGTTCACACCTGCGGCCTCGTGGAGGGGCGCACCGATAGGCGGAAGCGACGCGTTGCGAGCTTTGCAGGATGTGCTACCTTTAGCGAAATCCCAAGCAGGGAAGTTCAGGGTCTGAGCCTTCGGGCATAGATCTTTGAGCAAGTCGTGGTTCTTGGTGCGGGCAGCATGGCGGATACCCTCACGAATGAGCTCAGGGTGGAAAAGGGTGCGGAATTCCTTGTTCACGAGAACGAGCCTGGCGAGCTCTCTAACAGTGACGGCGGTGTTCTCACCCTTCACTTGCCACTCAAAAACCAGCAGGAGGACCGCAGATGACACATTTTGGATATCCATCCTGCGTTTGAGAATATTGGTGGGCCCGGCGGCGCCAGCTTCTTTATTTGCCGTATCAAATTCTCCTAGACGGCTTTTCTTGCGCGCGGGGGGGCCAGGTACAGAGGTATCACCAGGTGTCATCCCAACATGATGCCCTTCGCCGCTCGGTCCTAGAGGAGGCCCGGAACGTTTTGGGGGGTTCATCTGAGGGACACTTGCCTGCGGTGCGCTCATCTGAGGGGCACTTGCTTGCGGTGCGCTCATCTGAGGGGCACTTGCTTGCGGTGCGGTCACCTGAGGGAAACTTGCTTGCGGTGCGCTCACCTGAGGGAAACTTGCCTGCAGTGCGCTCATTTGAGGGACACTTGCTTGCGGTGCGCTCACCTGAGGGAAACTTGCCTGCGGTGCGCTCATTTGAGGGACACTTGCTTGCGGTGCGCTCATCTGAGGGACACTTGCTTGGGATGCGCTCACCTCCTGGGCTACAAGAGATGGAGCTTGCATCATCACGCTGGGGTTATAGAGACCCTTTGAATTTATATAGGGATTGTATGGCAGCATTTTGATAAGAAACTTCTCACAATTGAAAAGAGGAGAATGTAACGACGGTGGCTGGCGGGCAGGTATTGAGGGGACCGTCGAAGGCTCTTAAAAAAAGAGGGAGAAGATTGACACAAGAGACACGGAGTGCGTACCGACGTTAGTCGTAGTAGCAATTGGTAAAGAAAGGTGAGAGGAGGAGGAGCGCGAGAAAGAAACAAACAACCAGAGTGTTGCTCCCAGGAAGCTGGTTGGTGGGGGGGGTGAAGGTTGGTGCGGGCATTCGCGTTTTATACGGCCTCCTACCGCCAAGGCAACACTAGCTACCTTTCTGTAGCCCTAGGGCCATCAGAATAACTAGGCCATGGTATCATACCCCATGTTTGACCTCCACAAACCTAACCCAGTTGGGCCCTTCAAAGGCTCTATTACTCGCTACGATGGATAGTCTTGAGGGAAGAGCTACTTTCCCGTATGCTAGCCCAAACTTCCACTTTACACTTTGGGGTATGCACGTACGCCGCAGCACTCGGATATCGTGTATGTAGGCGTCGCAGTGGGTGGAACAATTGAACAATGTGCAATCACTTCGAGAAAGAGATTGAAAACTTAATTCTATCAGAGAGGGTTAGAGCGACCCACTATTATGTAGTGAAACGGCAACAAACGGTATATAGCAGGGAAGAGATTGAGGCAAGCAACACCAAAGACAAGGGGAAATGAATGAGAACATAATTTCATATTTAACCAACTGGGCGAGCAATGGCATGGAACAGAAAGCACAAGGTAAGATAAGTCCGGATAGCTTTAAAAAAAGACTAAAGAATACATACCAGCTCTGTCGCTCTCAAAGTAGAAAGCACATATCAAAAGCACTATTTCAGCCATATGGAAGGAAATGAGCGCATCAGACTTTCCCTTTCCTTCCAGCACAGCTTGGCCGGTGAATGCGTCTAGTTATCTTGTATTCGAAAGTTCTTGTTCTTCATCTAGAGATAGATGCGTTCTGTTCCCAAAGTCCCTCGTTGGTCTACTCCACCACTTCTACATACAAAAATTACCATTCTCCGCCATCCCTATCAGCCTCCCAGACGTAACCAATAACATAGGTCCTAAATGGGTTCAGTTTTCCAATATTTCTAATATTTATACCTTCATTTCTTGATTATTCGCCCGAAACCCCATGCTTGGTCTCCCCTTCCTCCTATGCCACTACACTTACTACTTGGGTTTAAGCTTCAGGCCTTTAAACAGCACAGTTACGTCGTCAATGAACTAATCTAGGCTCAGACAGTTCGTTGCCATAGATCAGGTTTTTTAAAACCAGTAATGTGAAGCAAAATATTTCTTCCCAAAAACCTACAAAAACCACAACATCCTCCCCCAGAGGGAAGATCTCTGAAAACCCCCACCACAGGCCAACCCACCTACGGCAAGGCTGTATTGTATTACTGCTATTTTCGTTTTATTCCCTTCCTTCTTGGAGAAGGATCTAGAGTACACTTAGGTGGAGTAAGACCCAGCCGTATTGGAGTAAGCCGCACACAACCAATCACTCGCACTTGGGTGTGGCCACAAAATCACGGAACATAACCCTTGCTTCAATAGAGACTTGTATGTGGTCAGTATGATAGAAATAGTTCCCTGATTTCTACTAACACACCAGAGCACGATACTTCCAGCCCTCTTCTCAAAATGAAGGCGGCGGCTTGCCCATCAGTTGTATTCAAGCTAATCCCCCACCCCCCACAAATACGCTCCCCCAGAGCACCATTTTTTCCCTTTCATCCCTTTTCCTTGCACTCGAATGAACAACTCTAGCAGATGTGACTGTTGTCCAGTCTTGGTATCATACTCTTATAAGAGGATGTCGTGGCGTGGGTTAGGGTTAAAGTGAAACGGTGCCTGAGACGGATATACTCGAGTACGGTGGGAGTCAGATGACTTGGGACACTTCAAATTGCTGACACAAAAAAACATGTACCATGGGCTGGGACACAGCATGCTGAAATAAAACGCTTTCTGGACAACATAGATAATCTTCCTTGTTTTCTTAACTCACTTGGACAGATTCCGGAAATAAATTATTGTTCTACTCTACATAGCAGGTCATAGGATAGGTAGTAAAAAGCTGACCTGTTCAGAACTTTGGGACACAGCTCTGCTGACACTGATGAAACAGTAATTTGGTGGGACAGACTCCATTTTGACAGCTGACCGTCCCAAGTGATCTGACCACTACAGTAAGTTTGATGCTCTCCGAAGTCTGCTGGCTGCCACGTGAGTCTGCCGTAGGTTCGCGACTGGATACTTAGTTACTGCCGCGGTACTTTCCCCCGCCAAACAATCCAAACAACTACCACCGTGAGTTTGTATGGAGTGCTGGGAAACTAATTCAAACAATTCCCACCACCGCCGCGACCGATAGAGCTCTTTTTTATAGTTCTTCTACCCTCATTATCGCCTCCTTTCTCCCCATCTCTCCCTTGCCACCCATGTCTCCACACTCACAATCACCTCGGCCATCCATCACCGTTGAGCGAGCCTCAACACCTACCGCTTCACAAATTCAACCGCAAGATGATGCTCCCGAAGCACCACTATCGCCTACCGCGGCCCCTCGGGTTCCGCCATACATAGTTATATGGCGATGGATGCAAGGCCCTAACCCGCCTAAAGACGTTACCTTCACACCGTTCTTCGCTAAATGGCAGGACCTGCCGTTACGCTTGCTCTACCGCGGGCGCCTGAGGCGGAGGAAATTGCAATTGGCACTGTTATTGCTCTTCTGGTTCGCCTGGTTGACAACTTTCATCACTGTTATTCATAACTCTCGGTTTACATCCAAGGTGAATGGACAGAATCCCTATTTCATTAGTTGTTCCTCGGTATTGTGGTATGTTCTCTTTTCTTCCCCCCCACCCCCTCTGATTCGTCCGATGTTTTGTTTCGTTTCCCCGGATGATCTTCAACGTTTCGCCGAGAATATATTATCTGATGATTGGTACCCAGGTCGAAGAATAATCTATGTGGGATCAACGGCGAGTTTTGTCGACCATTCGTCAACTCCACCGCACCGTTCCGATGCCCCGCCGGCTGTCTCAGCACTAGCGTGCTCAACCCGCGCGCGGTTGGCAAGCAGATTGTTGCATATCGACCGCTGGTTATTGGTGGGCCTTCCGGGAACTCCAGCGATGGGCTGCTTGAGGATGCTGTTTACCGGTCGGATTCATTCATCTGCTCTGCTGCCATCCACTCCGGACTAATATCCAATCGGTACGGCGGATGCGGGGTATTTTCTCTTGCTGGCTCGCAAAGTTACTTCCCGTCGTCGAAGCGCCACGGGATTTCTTCAATTATGTTTGACGCGACATTCCCATCCTCCTTCAACTTCCTCTCCGAGGCAAACACAACTCACTGCCACGACCTCCGCTGGCATCTCCTTAGCGTATCCCTCCTTTTCACAGTCCTCTCCTTCCTCCTTATAACCTCCATCCCCGTCTTCTTCTCCTCAGTCTTCGCAGGGACATTCTTCCACGTAGCCCTAGCCTCGGATCCACCCTTCTCCACAAACCCTTACGAACTAATCTCCCTCTCCCTCTCCCGCTTCCTCCCCGCCGCCTTCTGCGCCTTTGTAATATACAAATATGCGGTAGCCTACACCTTATCCCTCTCCCGCTACCACACAGTCGAGAAGACCCTCCTCTGGCTCTCGGGCCTCTGGATCGGCGCGCTGAACAACATCACCCTCGACCCCATAATTCCTATATACCGCCTGACAGGCCGCGACCTCCGCCAGCAGCCCAACGCGATAACCGCACTGACAATCGTAGTCCTCCTTCTACTCGTAATAGTCCTCTTCCAAGCACACTTCTTCCGCCTTACGGGCCGAATGCCCAAGTACCTCCTGACTTACGCCGGCTTCGGTGTCGGGCTCTCCCTCCTCGCGGCGATCCCTGGCTCCGCGCTGCGCATACACCACTACATCCTCGCCCTCCTCCTCCTCCCCGGTACCCGCCTACGCAACAGAATGAGTCTCTTGTATCAAGGCCTCCTTGTCGGACTGTTCATCAACGGCACAGCAAGGTGGGGCTTTGCCGGCATCGTGGAAACCCCGGAATCCCTCCGCGGTCGAGACGGCCTCTACTTCTCCACCATCCCGCACCTCGTCACGCCCGAGATCCCCCCTGCAGGCAACAACGTCACGTTTTTCTGGGAGGATGGGAAGACGCGTGGGTGGGAAGAGGGCGTTAGCGTGATCATCAATGATGTGGAGAGGTTTCGCGTTAGTGGGGTTTCCGGCGCTGCCACTTGGAACAGGACTAGGACCGCGACGGGTGGTTGGGAAAAGGTGTATGTTCGTTTGGGCTACTGGGGCACTGGGGAAATGGGGGATTATACCGCCGCTGGGGTCGTAGAAGGGGATGGGACTTGGAGGGCGCCGGGGAGGGGGAGGACCTGATGGGACGTGATTTGTTTTGCTATTTGGGGCGTTCTACCTGGTTTTTGTTTCTTGTTTTTTTGTTTTGTTTACGGGGCAATGTTTAGAATTAGAGTTGCAGGTTCAACCTTACAAGGGATAGACCACGGGTCATGAATTATGGCTCGGTCAAATGTATTGCTGTATTGGTAAGAAAATATTATACAATCCGGCCAGCTAGTTCCGGCCTATATAATCTGGGTATCATTTCAAAAAAGGAAGGGAAAAAAGGGAAAAAAAGCACAGTATCATACCAGTAAACTCCCCGAACAAACTCCCTAAAATATCACGACAAAAACGAAAAGAAGACACTAATTCCCTTTAAGCGACTGCCAGGCTAGCTTGTCACTCCTCCGCGCCCACTCCGATATTATTCCCCGGTAGTCCCTCGGGGAATAAGTCCCGAACCACTCTCTAACCCGGCCCTTTCTCCGTCGATTGAGACCTAAATCTCCAACAAGCGTGTCCAAATACTACGGTATACGGCGGGTTAAACGTACTCCAGGTGCAAATGGGCGTTTGCGTTGCAACCGAGCTCCCAGCCCAACACTTCAAACCACAAAGGCCGGGTAACTATGCCCACAGAAGTGAACATTGTGAGAAAGCAAGCAATGTAAGAAATTTGTGAACTAAAAAAAGACCTGAAATAAATAAATAAAGCCTGAAATAGTTCGAGTTCCAGAAAGTTATATTCAAAAAGGAAAACTACAACTAGTAGTCCAACATGACAAACTCTTTGCTGTACAGGATAGATGTCTTAAACGATACTCAAAAATAAGCCTTGCCTGGCCATGTGAAGATGAATTCCATTCTATATGTCCGAAAAGGTTATGGAATCCTATTTAGTCCCATTTTGGCTCTGGCATAAAACTTGTGAAAACTATTAATAGATCACCACTATGCCAGTGAGGGATGGTGCCTGCAGTCATAAGGGTGCTGCCACCAAATACAAGTTGGAAACACTACTTACAAATTTAATACTTGGCTAATAGATCTAAACTTAATGAGATTGAAAAAATTCTATAAGGGCCAGTAGAGTTTACCCTAGCAGGAATAACTTACCTATTAAGAGTGAAGTAGGTGGCTGAGGTTGACAGCATATCTGAACACAATCTTTATAAGTAATCAGAATCCTGGAGCCATCTTGGAGACAATTCAGAATACCAGATGAGTGTACATTTTCAAATATGTTATACTAATTGAAACAAGGTCAAGAGAATACTACTCCGCTCATTTTCTAGTTGCATATCAATAGGAATGCATGATATTTTGACAGCTTAATATCAGAACTGTTCACTCAAAATTCTATATTACAATTAATATGTGAGCAACAGGGCTCCATATTAATATATAGTCTATCATGATGAAAAGATCAAATACTGTCAGTGCTTACTGTGGAAGTGGGGACACGAGAGTGAAAACAGCAGTTTAGGGAATCTCTGAGTTGAGTAAGGCAGGTTTTCAGACTTAAATGGTATTCGCACTTTGTTCTGATGAACTCAATTACTAAGAAGATATTTCTTCAATAGAGAAGTGGAGGTAGCATAAAGATTAGTATAAATAGTGGGCCTCGCTACTGATGGTGGAAAAATTATAAAGAAATATGCAAGAGACTGTAACAATATAACAAGTTAGTGAGTTATAATTCACTCTTTGATATTTGACTACATCTTACTTCTTTACCTATACCAAATGATTATCTGCAAGCCTTTATAACTATCCATCCGGTGTCTCCAATATCTTTACCCTAGTTAGCTCAGAATCCTACTGCGTTAACTACCTTGTAACAGTACAGTCTCAGTACCTGAACCTTCTTGGGGCAAGTGTTTGTTATAAAAAAATAAAATAGAGTTTTACCCAGCAGGCTCCAGCCTCACACCCGGCTGGGGGGGATATTTTTCAAGTAATGCCCACCCCACCCCCATCTGAGGCCCACAGATACCCATTCCTGAGACTAGGCCCTATTTGTTACCAGCTATTTTGTACAAGAACCTGTCTGCAGAATGGAGGGTGTGGGAATCTAAGTAGGGATAGTGGTAGGAAATGTGAAAAAATACATGATGCCATGGGCGGTTGAGCCAGGCGCCGCAGGAAAGCAGCCAAGTACACAAGTTTTTCAGGCCCCTGAGCCTTATAATAAACCCTAATTCAGGCACTATTGCTATAGAGCTAAAGCTAGTGAAAAGATAAAAATGTAAAAGATATATTCCTACTTTGAAGCTAATACTAAATATTTTTTGGTAGGGGATTTCTCATAAAGAGCCTATAGGATAGATAAATACTTTGTCTTAATGGCTGCACCCTGCAGGTGGTGAGTGATGTAGAGGGAAGATCAATAGTAGATTCATTTATAGTTTATCACTCATATATATTTTATTAATGTTTGTGAATACCTGTATTTTAAATACAACTGTAAGAACAAGATATTACTAATAGTATACTATATGACAATAAGTGAATCCAACCTTTTACTAACCACCAACCAGAGTAACTGCCTACTATTACTCAACTATCGCATTTTGTTTTACTTCTTATATAACTACTTGTCCAATTTGCCTCAATTTAGTTTTTTCAGTATATAAGACAGGTACAAATATATAATTCTCTACTTTAAGATATTATTTCTTTTAACATTTCACATTTTTAAGATAATATATTTTCTGTTAGAATTCACTCTCACTTGTCTACTGAATTAGACTATAATATTGTACTACTCTCTTGTGATTTTATTTTTTGATTAATATTAGTATTTATAACTATTTCCATATAATACAATACAAACAATGGTTAAGCTCCTTCATACTACCCAGCTTCATATTTTATCGCTCCTGTACCATACACCCCTCCCATACTACCCCTTTGTTACTAGTAGATAATCAATTATTAGATAGCTAAGATAAATTAATCAGTTTTTGTTTTTCAAACAACATTAGTGAATAACTACTCTCTCCTGCACTTACCCTTCATAAGGCAGACATTCACTAATCACATTGTTGAGGTTATGCACTAGCAGATACTAGCAAATCATACTTGTCTTCCATCTGATAAACCTGTAAGTTCTTGTGCTAGCTGCTTCCCCTCCCAAGGAACTGGTCAGAACTCACACATGCTCTCAACTCCATTCCCAATAGACGACAGCTTTCTTAGATTGGATTTCACTTTGTCCGCTAGCTTTGAGATGTCCTACTATCATGGTAACTTGTTTTTCTGGTCATAGCTTTATGTACATTAGTTCAACTAATTATATAACCATTGAGAATTACAATATTATGGTGCATTTAATCATATTACCCATATTAAATTGCAACTAGCTTATCTAATTACGATATGATTATCTAACAAAATGATATCATAGTATGGGAGGAATAAAACATGAAAATGGGTGATACGGGAGACATTTACCGTAAAAACAAATATGAGATGCGTTAATTTACTTAATTGGGAAAAAAGTCCCCTTTTTTCTATGTTAGATTAGTAACTTCTCTTATTTTTATTAGTATTATTGTAACTATGAACAACCCCAATCTTTTAGCTAGTTAGATAAACTTTCTCTCTTAAATAATTGATATTTAAGACTCTATTAATTTTATACAATCTTTTTTTGGCCTCATAAACTTCCTACATTGCATACTCGCTCCAGGTTCACTTTTGTAGGCATAGTTACCCGGCCTTTGTGGCATTGGGGTGTTGGGCTGGGGCTCGGTTGCAACGCAAACGCCCATTTGCACCTCGAGTACGTTTAACCCGCCGTAACGGTATGTTAGCCCGGGCTCATGCAGGGAACCTCGAGAAGAACTGGAGGAAGGAAGGAAGGAAACCCACAGGCATAAACTCAAACGTAAGATTAGCACACTTCTCCCCAAGATTCAAGTACCTCCTCTTCATCCAAACATTCACCTCGGCCACCTCCTTCTCCATCTTCTCCTTCTTCCCCTCTAGTGGAATACGCCCATCCAGATATGCAGTCGCCCATAACGCCTGCAACTCCGCGATCATACCGGTCGCAGGGGTATGTGTCATCCCCACAAACACAAGTGTATAGTCACCCGCATCCGCCATGGCTGGCGGTGCGAGGAGACGGTAAAGCCTGTACGGCGTATTACTGCGCTGAATAGGTGTGTACGGCGGTGGCGTGGACAGCAATGGGAAGAGAGACTTTATCCTATCTTCGGCGACGGATTCGAGGGTTTCCCAGTGCTTAGGTGAGTTTTCTTTAGGCATCGGTATGCCGGCTTGCAGGGCTAACTCCAGGTTGTTGCGGGCCAGGGGTGTAGTATCCCGGATCCAGCCGGTGCACCAGATGTGCGCGTTGGAGGAAAGTGAGGTCCCGTTCGCTAGTTGGATAGTTGCACCCTTTATGGAGGTTATGCTTGTCCTGTGGATGGTAATCAGGGAGTTTGGAGCGTGGAGATGAGTTAAGAAATCGGGCTGGGAGATTACTCCTGTTGGAGTTGAGCCTGACCAGAAGCCACTAATTAAATAGTTAGAATGGTGTGAATCTGCGGATAGAGGAATGGAGGAGTCATTTACCCCATTTCACCAAGTTCTGGTACTAATTTCCGGCCGTTCTCGGATGTGTACATGCCATGTTTCTTCATCACGATGCCGTTTAATGTCTTCCAGTAGGTTCTTACTATCCATCTTCCCAGTGACGTTCCATGTAGAAATTTAGACGTTATTGTCTCGGAATCATATATGCACGGACTCAAAGCATTGAATAGCCGTTTTGATGCCATCAGTGGGGATGTCTTCCCTAGTGCTTTAGCAGAGAACATTGACTGTCCTTTGTTAGCCTCACTCGCTTTAATATCAAAGATCAACTTACGCTAACACTCTGACCTGATTCCCTGATAATCCAATCAACCTTCTTGCCAGCGGCAACACACATATATGCTGCGTCGAAGGCACTTTTACCCCCGCCATATATAGTTACTCTTTTAACCCCTTGTTTGTCTGTTCGCAATGCTTCCTGCCACTTCTTCATCTCCGCCGAATGGAACATTGTCATTTTGGGGTCCATGATCTCAATGTCGGTAGGTATAAAGGGCATTGATGTCAGGCCAGTCGCCATAATCAATTTCTCACACTTGACTTCATCCTCCCCTTCGCTTTTCCTCGCCAACTTCAGTATCCATTCTTTTGAATCGACATCTCTGTCAATACTATCAACTGCTGCCTCAAACACAATTCTACTTAAAAGGTTGTACTTCTCGGCGAACCGAACCAGGTAATTCGCTACATCCTCTCCTCGAATGTAGCCCTCTGCAGTTGGTGCGCCTTCCAGTGGTGTATCGGAAACTTCCAGCGCACCCATAGGGTTATGTGTTACTAGACCATCGTAGACGCGGTCCTGAGACCAAGTTCCCCCGATCGTTGTCGACGATTCCAATAGAAGTAGTGTATGTGCGGGGTTTACTTGTAGGTACGTTTTTGCGGCAATCAGGCCAAACCAACCTATTCGTTCCATTAGCTAAATCAATTATACCACTTTGTGTACCCCCGGGTGAGAACTGACCTGCGCCAACGACAATAACTTTAGGCATTCCGTAAGAGGCGTCAAGGTACTCGGGCGGGATTCTCAATATTGCGTTATGATATCTGCAGAGAGGGGGGAAGGCGATATAAGAGAGAAAGAGAGGTGTTATAGTGTGCGCAGGCTAGGCAGGAGAATTCACCGATAGATCACCCTTCACCGACAAGACACCTCGCTTGCTCGACAGGGGTCCATTCGTCGGGTCCAAATATACGGGGTCCGTGTAACCCATGGCGAGCCAACAGAGCGGAACGGGCCCAAACGCGGCATGCCGCTTTGATAGAGGGTTGAAATAAGGTACGATAAGGGCTGAAAAGAGGCCCAAAAAGAGTAAAGAGTCAAGCGAAGGTGCTTTATTCCAAACTTACAACAGATCATGAAGAAAAAAGACCTTTGGTTCAACACGCTGGTGCTACGGTACTAGTAGTGGCAAGCGAATCTCTCCAAATACGGTACGATAGCCGTAAAATCTCCTGAAATCCGCTATCTCCATCACCCGTGCAATCTCCGGATCCAGAGACAATGCCAGAGAAGGGCGGGGGTTTTCCTGACACAATAAGAGCAACCCTCAAGGTTTGTTTGATGCGGTGTCAAATTAAACCTATCCTAGGCTGAAGGGTTAATTCCCACTGACACCAGTAATCCGATAGTGGATTTCATCAGATTTGACGTAATGTAGTAAAGAGCATGACAGGACAATGTCGCCGACAGGATAATGTCGCGTCCCTAGAAAGTAAATAGGACTTACTCTGCGCGGAATTATCCTGTTATACTGGCGACATTGCCCTATCACGCCCTTTACTTGTCCCAGGCCGTGGATGCCCGAAAGCGGGGGGGGGATGTAAATTATCTCGAATTGGCGCTCTGATACGAGCAGGTTTTCCGCCACATTTCTCAATTCCCAGTTTTCGGGTACAGTGCCCATGGCCTGGGACAAGTAGCTCAAGGCTCGTGGCAGGCAAGAAGTAGTACTCGAGTACCGGTATTCGGTATCAGGGGTCGTGAATTTGTATGGGCGCTTAGATACGCACGGATCTTTTGTCATGCATTTTGTGAATCCCTGTCATCGAATACTTGCCCACCGCTCGAGTACTCGCGGTGTCGAAGCGTTTTTAAAAAAGACTGCTATTGCATACGGCCGAGATCCTAGCAAAAAGGCGTTGCAACGACTTCGGGCCAATCACAGTGTTTTATCGTCCACACGATTTGCTTCATTTTGAACTTTTGTTTATTTAAGTTTGTTTTACACGCTTGTTTGGGCTTCTGTTCATCATCTTTTATCAACTCTGAGGGGGTGAGATATCTAGGTTCGCCTGGTAATCCCTCTTGGGCGTTTTTGAAGGTGTTTGGACGGTCCCTGAGTGAGTTTTTTCATGATGGGTGACGAACGGTTGCTGGTGCGGGTCAGGACGGCCTCCTACGCTGTTCCTGGTGGCTTTCCTATCCTGGTTACTCATGTTGGAGAGTGCGGAAATCACGTCCGTGATGCGGAGATGGTGAGGTGTGTGAAGGGTGCAAACCCCAAGGTAATGACGGAGTTGGTTGCTGCGGCAAGGGCTGTTATGGCGGTTATGGGGTACCCACCTGAATGCCGTATTGACAAGGACAATTCTATGGGTGTCCTCTATCAGGAACATTCACAGGATTCATCGTTTTTGGCGTCGTCCGGCACGACAGCAAGCCTTGGTACGTGCTCGCTTGTGGGTGAGATGCTAATTGAGGGGGCACAAGGTACACCTTCTGGTGCTGCGGCTATTAGTGTAGGACGAAGGGTGCAAAGCAGTAGCTCCTGGCCATCTGGCCTCTCCGGGTTAGGTTCATCTGAGAAACAATGCTACAAGGGCATGATGTTGAATAGATCGAGTGATGAGGATTATGTTCCCTCGTCTATTGTTATTGACGATGTTGCGATGTCACTAGGGGATAATAAAACGTCTAAGGCGAACGGGCTTGGTGACAGCAAACATGCGTCGTCCCCCGGTATTGATGATGATAAGGCTGGCGAGTCGCTGCCTTCTACGGTGCCGTACTCGCTTTCCGCGACACCGGATATCCTGGGGGCTCTAGCTGAGTATGGGGCGGGTGCCTTGCCACCCAGACCATCAGAGTTAGACTCTTCTGATGAGGATGATGACGAAATGGATGTGTCGGAACAGTCAGCACAGGTTGTGCCTGATGTTCTTACTGACAGTGACAGGATCGAGCGGTTGGAACGAGGCGTCGAGGCGGACAGAGACCTTTTTGACCGACTACGTGATACTGTGGAGGACTTGGAATGCGAAATCGCATCTCTAAGGACGTGGAAACAGAATGTGGATGAAAATGGCTGTTCTAGGTGTTCTGGGAAAGCTGTTAAACCTGCTAACACTCCCCGGCCGGCAGTCCCGCTTTCCAGCTCGGCTTCCTCCTCAAGGCGAGAGGCTACCCCGGCTGTTCCGACACGCCCCCCACCTGTGGTTCCCTCAAAGTCCGGGGCTCGTACCAAACAGGCTCAGGCTGCGACGGAGACGCCAGCATCGGCACGGGTGACAAAGACCCGCACGCCCAGGGATGATCTCGCCGTGGTTGCTCCGGCAGTAAACATGGTGGCCCCTCCTGTGGCCCAGGTTACTATCCTTAGACGGCCCACTTATGCAACTTCGGATGAGGAACGTGTTGTTTCCAGTTATGCCTCCGTGGCTGCTGGTAATTCCAAGAAGAACGGTTACTCGGTGGTTGCCGGAAGGAAATGCTTCGTCTCGAAGAAGGCTGTCACTCCGGATCCCATTACATCAATCCCAGTGCGAGAAAGGCACCTTACTATTAAATTTGTTCGTGAACGGGATACCAAATCGGTCCTACCTACCGGAGTCACGGTGGGAATCATTAGAGATGCTCTTAATAGGTCTCTTTATGCTTTGAAATGCAATGCGTATTTTTCGATAGCGTCGCTTGGTAAGTGGGGTGATGTGATGCTGACATTGGCTGCTACGAGGGTTGGGGATGTCGCTGGATATTATCCGGCCTTTAGGGAGACGTTAGAAGGTCTCAATATTGGTCAGTTTACCTTCATACGGGATACCGAGAAGTGTAAGGTATTTGTGGGAATGGTTCCCTTGTCACGGTTTGGTGGAGGATGGCAACCGAGCGAGTGGGAAGGTCGCACTGCGTTCGACCACTTATCTGCTGACATTGAAAACAGCAACCCTGGTATTGTTGTGGCTGCCAAACCCTCCTGGGCGGGTAGGCTTCACAAGCTAAAGGAACGACGGGTGAATAACGCTGGCCTTATTTTGGTTCTCTAATTGACCCCGGAGGTCAAGCGGATGATGGCGGCGGCTCAACCTCGGATCAACATTGCAGGCAGACCCAGAGTATGCCGAATATGGCGGGAAGACAACCCTACTGTCGTATGCGCTACATGTCAGACCGTTGGCCATAGGTTTGGTGAATGCAGAAATAAACCGGTGTGTGCATTTTGCCACAAGGATCACCTCACGGCCAAACATCAATGTCCGGTGATGTCTTGCAGAAAGCTGGGTACAGCATCTGCACATGTTCACAGGTTGTGCTTACTATGCAACTCTAACGATCACTTTACGGGTCACCGTGGTTGTGATGCGCTACGCGGGGCATCGTCCTCACCTCCTGTTTTGGGTCCGGCTACTCCGGTGGTTGCTGACCATACTTCTGTTGTCGGTGTTAGTGATGATTCTCGTGGAAGGCTTAGGCGACAAACGGCCGGCCGACCTGGCACTGCTCTTGCTCCACATATGATCGATCACGGCGTATCGGCCAAAGGTATCAGCACGACAATGCTTAGGTCTGAGATCAATCCACACCGTGCTGTACACAATAAGGAGGTCCGTGTACCTCGCCTTGATAAAGGCAAAGGGATTGCGAGGTCACCGTCTGCCCCTGCAGACGTGTCGAGGACTGGTGGAAATGTTATCATGTCTGAATGGTAATGTTTATTAACCTATGTATTATAAACGTGGGGGCGAGTAGGGGTAATCGTGCTTTGGTGCTTGATGTTTTTTCCTATGTTGATGTTGTTTATGTTATTGATCCTCCCGTGGATGTTCATGGGGATGCGCTTGATGGGGATGTTGGTGATTTTGTTTTTGTTTCTGGTATACCAGGATGTGATGTTCATGTGTTTATTTGGCGGAGCTTGCTTGCGTTGTTTGAGTTGGTTCGATCGGATAGGTATGGGTTGGTTTTGGGTATGTTTTCGGGTGGTGTTTTTCGTTTGGTTGGTGGGGTGTATTTGCGCCCCAAGATGCTGGTGGCGGATGTTGAGGTGGCCTTAGCTGCCTACAAGGACTGTCATATTGTGGTTGGGGATATGAATGCTCGACATGATAGGTGGGGATATGTGGCCGATGTCGGAGGTCATAACGCCCAAGGTACGGCTGTTAGTCGGGTGCTTGCTGATATGGACTTCATGGTTCCGTCCGTTCCTACTCATGATGGCGTCTCTGTTATCGACTTGTGTGCCTTTAGGTGGCAACCGAGACGATACAGATTATCACACAGGGCGGGCCTTCCTCATGCTGCGCAGATTATCAAACTTGAGGTCGACACGGATCGTCTCCCATTGGCTAAACCGGCCTACAAGAAAGCGAACTGGGACATCATACAACGTGATTTGACGGCCATTGACTCTGCGTCTCCCGATATTTGGCAACAAGCACGCACCATTGTGGACTCTATCCCTCGCAAGAGCCACGGACGTGACAGATGCAGATGGTGGAACGATGATTTGGAAAGGATGCGGGATGATACTCGGAGATTACGCAGGATCTCTATCAAGGATCCACATCGCCGACAGGACTACATTTTGGCTCGTAAGGTTTATCGAACGTCGGTGATACAGGCACGGTACGACAACTTAATGTCTCTCCTTGCCACCGCCAAAGATCCTGATATATTTCGCTACGTTCACTCGCTTGACATGTCACGCACACTTCCTGCTATGGATAATGAACATGGTACCTGGTGCCATTCACACGACGATATTAGCGATTTGATTGCTGCTCAACTGGATCCGGTGCCTGGTTACCCTTGGACTTCAGACCACAGTGACATTTGGCCCTCTGTTATGCCACATATTGACGAGGCCATGGCTATGTCTCCTGGCAATACTACCAGGTCGTACGATGGCATGAGCTACCCCTTTCTTCGGTTCTGGTTCCGCAAGGCACGGGCTTCGTTTGTTGGATGCATGGAGCAGGCAATCAGGCATCGGAACGAGGACTGGCATCAGGCTGATGTTGTACTCATCCGGAAGGCTGCCAAACCACGATATGATATGGTCAAAGGATGGCGTATGATCCACTTACTACCAGTGATGGCCAAGGTGACGGAACGCATGGTGCTACTTGAGGTCGCGAAACACCTTGAACTGGAAGATACGCAGTTTGGCTCTAGGAGGAAGCGGGGGTGCCATGATGCCTGTGCTGTCATCTACGAATTCCTTAAGGCCAATTCGGGTTTCTGCACCGCGCTGCTCTCCATGGACGTCGAGGGTGGGTTTGACCGCATAGACATGGATATGATGGCCGACCTTTTGGTGGCCCGCGGTTGTCCTAATATGTTTGTCAGCTGGATTCGACACTGGGCGGGTCAACGGAGGATCAGGTTCAGTTTCAACAGTCGTTTGTCCCCAATGTACCACCTAAGTAAAGGTATTCCTCAAGGGTCGCCGCTTTCCCCCTTTTTGTTCGGGGTATATATGGCAGATATCTTTCGACCGCGGCTTAGATACTCACCTGTTCTCAGGCAGGTTACTGTCAGTTACGTTGATGACGGTGGTGTTGTGGTGGCTGGCGAATCCTCATTTATGGTCAAGAACCGTTTGGAGGAGATATTTGCTGAGTGTTCGGAGGTGGCTAGGGGTCGGGAAATGAGTTTTAGCGGGTTGAAGACTGAATGGATTGGTTTTGGTTCTTATGACTGGGGATCATGTAGGTTTAATGGTATTGATGTTTTTCCTTCTAGTGATTTACGTGTTTTGGGTATGCGTTTTGCTGTTGACGGCAAGATGGGAAAGCATGTTGATTATTGGTTGAACCGGGGATTGCAGGTTAGGGCGAGGATTGGGGCGCTGGCTAGGAGGTTTGGTGGGGCTGGTGGTATTGGGGCATGGGAGGTTATGCGGTTGATACAAGGAGCGTACTTGCCGGTGGTGGAATATGGTCTGGAATTTGTTGCCGACGACCTGGTTGCGGTCAAAAGGATTGAGGTTCATCTACGGGATTGCATACGTTCACTGTTTAGGATGCCTCGGTTGCTCGCGAATAACATTCTGCACTCTGAGTGCGGGATTCCTCCTACCAGCATACGCGGTGCATACATACGCGCTCGGTGCGCACAGCGATTCCTCAACCACCAATACTGTGCCAACTTCCCTTGGCATGGGAGCATCCGCAACGAGTGGTGCTTGCCGGGCATGAAGGCTGTTCGAATGTCTTCACTTGAGCGGTTGGAGACGGTCCCGACATTTCATATTGCACCTGATAAGGACACGGGACTGAGAGAGGGCCTACGGCTGATTGATGAGCTGGCTGCCGCCGATACTATGGTTGGTTACAATGATGGAAGCAATAGAGGCTCGGGATGTGGTTGTGCGTGGGCGGCCTATAGAGGTTGTTCAGAGCTACGTCTAGACTCCTGCGGACTGCCTAAGGATTGGGACATTGACTCATGCGAGCTATTCGCCATCTTGTCTTTGTTAAGGGATGTTATTGCATTGGTGCCTCGAAGTCTGGTGATCTTTACCGACAGCCAGGCTGCGATAATGATGTTACGGAACATGAAGAATAAAGGTACCACGAGTGGATTATGGGAGGCATTTGCTCTCCTCTTGTCGCGTATTCCGGATGTTTCGATACGATGGATCCCTGGTCACATGAAGATCCGTGGCAATGAGCTCGTTGATGGTTATGCTAAACGGGCATGCGATCTGCCATTAATTCCGGCTCGCTGGGCACACATTGATTTTGGGCTGGGTGCATATCAAGCTATTCGGCGCTATCGGTTGAAACAGTGGCGGACCTGGCATGTTAACGAAGGTCATCTTTACTATAAAGGTGTTCCGCATGACTTCCGTCACCTTAAAGGGTTATCACGGTTGGATTTTTATGCCCTGATACGTGTCCCTTCTGGTACTGGTTTGGTTGGCCATGACGACTGCATGAACTCTGACGCCCGCTTTCATTGGGCTGAATGTGACCGATACATCCACGAACGGCCTCCGATTGCAACTTTGTTTGCTAACAACAAGGTCGACTGCTGGGTGAAGTGGATACGAAAGCATGATATGCTTGGTCTGGGCATTCCGTCTAATACAAGGTCAGCCGGGCTTGTTAATGTGGCGTTCGGTAACCCGTTTGACAACACGGCCTGCATTATTCGAGATGGTAATCGGATTGTTGTTGATATCGTGGCACCAACCTACCGATGTGAGGACTGCAATTTGGTTCATGCAACTGCTGGTTGCCCGCTTCCAGCCTTTCGTATGCGTGGTAAACTATATTTTTTGCCTCCGGACAGTCTATGGTGTGGTTCATGTTCAGCCATGACCAATACGGATTCTAGCAGGTCTGCTCATTACACACGACATCCAACTTGTCTGGCAGATGGACAACGGCGCTTTTGGCATGGGGTAAAGCTGTTATGGGATAGATTTAGTGCGGCAGAGAGAGTGAAGCTGGCGGTGAAATGGATGTTTCCCTCGCATACGAAGTCACCGGTTACTTGCTGGGGTTGCAATCAAGTTTTTGCCGGCAGCAATTATTGGCTGAAGGAGCATTTGCGCAAGGATGGAGGCGACCGCTGTTGGCCTGGTGTGTGGATTAAGTTTTTGACAGATTGTGACACGGATGGTGATGATGAGGCTGATAAGATGTTAATTTTTGGAATTTTAGGATGGGTTTAGGATGTTATTTGATTTTGTTTTATGTTGTTTTGTTTTGTTTTGTTTTTGTTTTTGTTTATGTTTTTGTTTTTGTTTTATGTTTTTGTTTTATGTTTTGTTTAGCTAGTGGATACCGGTTAGGTGTAGCTAGGATAAATTTATGATATTTATAGCAAAAAGGTCAAATTTTGGTGGCATGCAATAGCAGTCTTTTTTAAAAACGCTTCGACACCGCGAGTACAGTAGGAGTACCGGCAGGCAAAGTTCTTTGGTCCACCGGCTCAGGACTCACGAATCGATGGTGAACCCTGGTATGATCCACTTGAGTTGGGTCTCTGCGACACTCCTAAAACCCAAATGACTGCCTGTCTCAGGCAAGTACCCGAAAACAGGGAATTGGGAGAATGTAGAGTACTTGTCCCAGGCAAGAAGTATCCGGAAACAGGGGTGATCCTGGAGTCGGAGTTTTGTATGGTACAAAATCCGTGCTTATCTAAGTCACATACAAAATTCGGACTCCAGGATCACCCCTGTT
>Ga0307513_10002567_pt1 | contig 25086 bp, 37 predicted proteins | sample 15_EM_MG_FD_202174 | JGI IMG/M metagenome (GOLD analysis project Ga0307513, IMG submission 202174) | Populus trichocarpa ectomycorrhiza microbial communities from riparian zone in the Pacific Northwest, United States - 15_EM | ecosystem: Host-associated > Plants > Roots > Unclassified | place...
CAAGTACCTGGGCCAACATCTGCAATTTCTCGAGCGCCGCACGAGCGGTGTTCGAACTATGAAGATCGATTGTGATGAATTGTTCCTCTTCATTTCCGTAGCTGATTAGGGAGTCTTGGATCAAGTCGAAGTGGACTTGGCGAGGTGGAGTCGAGCGGGGTAGGTACATAATCGGTATCGTCACCCTGAGAGTTAGTTGAATTGCACATAAATTAGCACCAAGTCCCCTCGGCAGGTACCAACGTAGAAAGTGGAACACACCTTTCGTGCCTTCTCAAGCCTTTTCGGACGATGTCGATTCTCACAGTATAGCTGATACTGCAATAGGTCCCTTGTTGGAACAACGCTTGTGAGGGAGGCAGAGGGTCCCTCCCATTCGTGATATACGTCGGGAAAGATAATGCAAAGTCGAAGCACTCTCCAGCCAACGTCGCGGATGGCTTTGAGCCATCGCCACCCGATGAGTCGGAGTTAACAGCTTCGAAGAGTTTGACGCTCTGGGATAGGATCACTTCGTCAGACGCAGCGGCAACGCTGCCGCCCTGAGAAGTAGTGATTGCCGCTTTCCCTTTGAGCTGTTGAGATGAGCTAGCGCATCAGACGCCGGGTGGCATAAGTGATTGAAACAAGTGGACTCACGGTCGCGGTCACGCTTACTACGTGACTGCATTTCTTGGCGACCTCGACAGTACCTTGGATGACATCCTGGAACCCATAGACTGGGAACTTGGCCCCCCACCGCCGGGGACCCAAGTTGATATGCAGGTGGTCAGATTTGTAGTTGTACTCGCCGGCCTGAGAGGCACCAGAGAGGAGGGAGACCGTATCTATCGGGGAAGTGAGGCCCCCAGCAGCGATGTACCGGGGTAAGGGTGAAGACTGGTCGTCGTAAGGGGGGAGCTCTTCTTGCATTTTGGTAGTGCCAGAGAAAGGCCAACGGGGCGAGAAGAGGAGGTGTAGGGGACCATTACCCAGCAAGAAGTGGTTTAAATGGGGTCCGACCCACGGCCGAAACCAGCCACTGGGATCTCTCCGTGATGACTCGAGTTTAAAGCGTGTAACACAGAGCAATTGCGCGTCTCCAGAAGAAGCTATACGCGATTGGATGATGAGATGAGTAAGCACTTGGTCCCACCAGGCACCAATGTCGACTCGAGGCCCGGCGTGAGCAAAACGTAGCACGTCATTACACTATGGCGGTTTGGTTCGAAGCGAACACCCTCTCGGAGGGCGGACCGGGGTGGATCTTGCGTCCGCGGTTTTGGGTCGTACATCGTACGATGAGCCCAATGTATCAGGATCAAATGTGGTGAAAAACTGCGTGTGGTCGCGAAAAGGGATAGGAGTTGTAATCAGAGATAAAAAATCAACGGGTAAACGACGACTGGTCACTGGTCACTGGTCAACTGGTCATGCAGTCATGGACGAACCCGTCCTCCCTTGAGAGACCCTCCCGATGATTGGAATTGCCAAGCCGCGATCGTGCTGGTCCCGATCAGCAGGTCGATCTCTCCATCCAACTTCCCCTGAGTCCGCTGCACAGAAAGTCAAGCAAGAAAGAGTCACATTATAAACAATATACTAAGCTACTGAACACGATATACCAAAGGAGGACACATGATGGAACAAGAGGCAGTATAGACTCCGTCCGGGACGGGGGGAATCCAGAACCCTACAAAAATAGATGCAAGTCAGGCTTTCATCTTTGCCGCCCTGCTTATTGATCGAACTGCGGCCAGCTCCCCTCCTCCTTCCATTTCTGAATGAGCTCCTTGATCGCCGCTTCTGTGATACCTGGAACCTTGGGCTTAAAGCCGGTGACGTCCTGGAACTTTTTATTCGACAATCCAAATTGGTGTTTGCTCAGCAGATAAAGGTCCAAGTAAGCACTGAGCGGCGTGTTGGGCACGGGTGGGTTCGACGTCGTGATCATCTGGGTCCACGCTCCGACATGCTCCTCGTTAATGTCTTCGACAGAGTCCTCGAGCCGGAACTAAAACGGGACGTTAGGGCCAACTGGACAATCCACGGACGACGGTGCTCACCTTGGCTGCAGTTGAGGTAAAGAAATCATAATATTCGTGAGTTGTCCCCATTACAGCGGCAATTGCCTTCAAGAGCTCGTTATACGTCAGGTCTGGATTACCCGACTGTATTGGGTTCAATTAGTCGACAGACATCGGGGACAGTGGGCCAGGAACTTACCAAGTTAAACAGTGGGGCTTTCACCGCAACGTTATGTGGTACCATACCCTCCACCTCGCCAACGAGTTTCTTCTCGTTGTGCCAGTGGATGGTCTCTCCAGCTATCTCGTCCGCTTTCTCCCTACCCCCGATTTCATCGATCCAAGTGGCGCATCTCCACAACCCGGCAGCCACGTCTCTGTTGTGGGTCACGTTGTAAAGGAATTTACCCGGAGACCATCTAGAGAAAAAACGGTGAGCCGAGCCAAACCAGTGATCCTTTAGCCTTGAACCGTTGACGCACAGGGATTTAACAGGCTGCCTCAGGTGAGCGTACACAGCGCTGATCACAAAAATCGAGGAGACTGTCAAACCACGGGGTTGGTAAAAGTTGAGGAATAGGTGAAGCTAGACCGCTTACTCATTTCTATCTGATATGGCCCATAGGTCTGGGTAGTTCGTAGGATCACTAGGTTGAGACTGGTTTGGTGTCAGTTCTACAGATATTGCAGTTCCACGGACTTCATAGGCTCACTTCGGAATAGCAGCGATGGCACGGAGAGATTCATGCCACCAAGTGCCATTGACACCCTCTGGTTTGAGGTTGTCCTTCTCCTCCGCGGGTTTCTTATCTGAAGTGTAGAAGGGGTGTTGTAACCGAACGTATGCCTTGACATTACGCTTTGCGGCTTCCAGGGCGATAAACCGAGCGACGTGGAACGTCTGAGTGATCTGAACCTGTTTCACCCCAGTTTTTCAGTGTTTGACTAAGCCCATGGCGTCACAGATCCAGACCTGTTCTGGCCTGTCCCAACGGATCTCTCCTGAGAAGTCGAAGACGTAAGAGTACGTTGCTTGTCCTTCTGGCGGGTCAAAGGTCGATCCAACGATAGCTAGGCATTAAGAAAACTCGTGAGTTACGGCTGCCGGGTGCAAGTTTGAGACGACGTACATGCGACAGTGAGGTTTGCTTGCTTATATTCAATGATCGGATTCTTGACAACCTCCTTGAACTCGGTTCCGAGATAGCTTGTGGGAGATACCGAGTTAGTGATGCTGGATACGTCCAGGCGGGCACTTGGTTGGTAGGGCTCACGTAGTGGGGGGATAAATGGAATACTTGTCGACGATTCGTAGATGCTGTAGAAGGAGACACGGCGTTAGGAGATGGACTTGAATGTGGTCGATACCGATTCGCTGACATTGACGAGTGGTTCGCCCTGCAACGGAACCAAATGGGCGACGAGGGCCCGACTGAGGGTGTTCAAGCCGCCTGAGGAGAACGTGAGACCAACTCGGTGGATTTGTTTGGATTGTGAACTAAAACCAACCGAAGACGATGACGTTTGGCTTTTGCGACATTAGGAGGGGATCAGAGGGGAGGATTAAGAAATAAAGAAGAAAACAGAGAGGAAATATTCTGGAGAGGGAGAGAGAGTAAGAAAATGAATGTGGAATGGTCAGTGATGGCCGTCTGAAAAAGGAAGGTACACATTTGGTTCCGCGGCTGGCCGAAATCGTAAAACAATATTCTACAGTGTATTGTCCCCGAGCTTACAGTTCCTCTAGATACCGGTACACGCTCGAAAAGTCCCGGGTGCCAAGCTCAGGCTTCGTCCTCAGCATCTCCGCGTACACTTCCTGCGCCTTCGCGCCCAGCGGTAGCTGCACGTTTAGCATCTTGCCGCTCTCGGTTGCCAGGCCCATGTCCTTGAATGTCGCTTCAATCAAGGGCAATACAAAGATCGGGAAGCGGTCGCGTACCTTGAGCATTAACGAAGAAGCAAACCCACCCTCGTACTTTCTCTGTACAGGGGGACCAGCCTGACCTGCCGGGACATCAACCGCGTCCTTTACCGGGTTGTTGACCTCGCTTGCCCAACACCTTCCCGTAGAACTGTTGATCACGCTCGCGAGAACCTTGGGATCAAGACCGAGTCTCTGTCCCAGAAGCATCGCCTCCGCGACTACCACTTGTTGGACGCCCAAAACCATGTTGTTGCAGATCTTCGCAGCAAGACCCGAGCCAGACGGCCCACAATGAATCACCCGCTTTCCCATCAAGTTCAGAAATGGGACCGCGAGGGTGAAGGAGCGCTCTGGGCCCCCGACAAGGAAGCTGAGCGTTCCCGCCTTGGCACCAGAGACACCTATTTCAATTCAGCATCAAGCATGGGGAAGCTACAAGTGTGGCAAGACACGCACCTCCAGAGACGGGAGCGTCCACGATATTTACTTGCACCTTCCCCAGTGTTTGTGCAAGTTCCTGTGACGTGCTGACGTGGCACGTTGTCGAGTCAATACATAAAGTTTTTTGCGCCTCCTCCGCAGGCAATTCCTTGAGTGCATGGATGATCCCCTCTGAGAACCCCTCGTAGACGGAGAGAACATGGGGTGACGACGGCAGCATTGTAATGATCGTCCCGGCTGATAACACAGCTCTAGAACGCCGAGCGGACCCTATCAGGCAAGTCGGACAGCATATAGCGATGATTAACGTACTCTCGGGGGGTCTTTACGAAGCTGGCACACTTCCCACTTGTCTCCTCAACAAACCTCATAGCCACCTCTTGCCTGGCATCGCATACTATCAGCTCTCCGCTGCTATGATCCGCGAACTTTTTCCTCCACAGGTTGGTCGCCATTTCGTATCCCATCCGTCCCAGGCCAATGAATGCGACGTTGTTGGATCGGTTAGTTGGGATGGTCCCGGAAGCGGCTCTGCGAGCCAACGCATGTAGCCTCATGGTCGGGCGCATATTGTCGTTTGGATTGTTTGTGGAAGAGCCAGATGCCGCAAGCTCCGTGCGCACCCAGACAGGTGAAATGTGGGGCAGTTTGATACCCGAGTCGCGCGGAAAAATCAATCGGAGACTAACCTCACGTGTGTGCCCGCTAACAGACTCCGCTCGCATTGCTGGGGATGAGCTCATTCCCGCTCACCATCTGGAAGTCCTTTCAAGGTGAACAGAACGAGGTGACAAACGCAGAGGAGTATCAGCCGTTAGCAAACGACCCCAGCGCGCAAGAACCCCCAGAACCAGCACAGATGGGCGCAGACGAGCAAACGAGCAGACCCGAGACACGCAAGGGAGACCTGCTAGCGGAATGGGCAGCATATGTGAGACCAAACCCCATACCTCCGCCCTGAACCATGCTAACTGCCCTAGGTATCCACCGCAGTGCGTCCCAAATGCTGGCACCCCCTTGGGATGATCAACTCTTGACCACCGCTCGAACCAGATATTCCTCACCACAACCTGGTTAATAGCCCTAAACAGTTCTCCATCCACCCCGTTCACCTATCATCCCATCTTACAAAGCCTGGGTGTCAGCTCCTTTGCTTGGGGTGAGATTCATCCCGGTTTCTCTCCTTTACACCCCGGCGCCTCAACCCTAGTACGCAGGGATTCTGACATTACAACCAACATCCCGCCCCCGCTCTAAAGCGGAAGGCCTGGTGCGACACCAACTAGCAATGGGCTTCGGATTTGCCTGTATCACCCTTGGGTCCTTGGCTATCATTACAAACAAAAACATCCACAACAGTGACCACTTCACCAGCGCTCATGGGGTAAGCATGTCATGAGGGATGGATACTTCAAGTTGCTGAAACAGTGCTACAGAAATTCGGCCTGTTAACGTTCGTGTGGATAATATTCCAAGTCTTCGTCGGAGCAGGCAGTGTCTGGTTCGATGGCAAACTATTCGGCGGCGGAATGAAAGCCAAGGCAATTTGGAAATATCATAGGTTGGTCTCCAAGTATTCCTCTACTCCGACGGCGCTGATCGAAGACAAAGACTGTCCGGCTACATTCTTTTCCCTCTACTCATCTTGACGTCGTTTTACGGGGGATGGTCCCACTGGACTCTGAAACATAGCTCGTTCTCTACCCGCGTTATCGCGTACACTCTCTCCCCTCTCATTCTCCTGGGCTCAGTGCTCTTCCGCATTCGACCGTCCAAAATGAAATTCTTCTAAACTTCATGGCATTAGAAACCTTTTCCGCACCACCTTACAGATGTCTATTGTCTTCTTTAATCCCATAAGACATCCCATCCTTGTAATCATACCGTCAGTATTGGGGAATAGGCGACACGCAACGGAGAGATCCAAAAAGCTTAAGAAGACGAAACGCTCGTATTTGGTGCTGGCCCGATAACAGACCCCAAGAACTTGGGTACGAATCTCTCGAGCCGTTCCTCCGTCGTGGCCCACAGCCGCTGCTGCTTCTCTGTCCGTAAATCTGGCTCTGAAGGTGGAACGAGCAGGCCTGCCGCATTCATGACGAGAATAACGTTTTTCAGCGTCTCTGGGACTGCCTCGTACTGGAGTAGTGTTGTAGATGAGCGGTAAGTCATCGTCAAGGAAATATGGGCGCGCACCAATTGGTCCTGCCGATTGATGTTCATGAGCCGATCCAACAAATCCAACACCTGGATCCAGACAACCCGAATGTCCGCCTGGCTATCCCCCTCCTTAACCTCCAGTTGCATGAATGCCTTACACAGCAAGGATGCAGCTCTCAACCTTGTTTCCGGCATCCCAGCAGGATCCCGGTTGAAGACTTCCGGTTTCAACAGCTCGTCCACCAGCGGGAAAACAATACGGTTGAAGGCCTCCTCTACTTGCGTCTGGTCCGCGTCTTCTAACAGAATGAACTGCCCGAGTAAAACTCGCTGAAGGTGAGTTATTGCCACTTGACGGATTTCCCGCGAAGAGTTGGTAGATTGTCGTCCAAGAGAGGTCATCAATGGAAGACAGAACTGTCGCCATGCTGACGAGGGAGGATGAGGACACGATTGTAATAATTGAACGGGAATTACCTTGAGATTTGGGTATATGTTGGTTCTGGATGAGAGTGGGTATGAATTGCTTCAGCTCAAACAGTAAGTCAACGGCTTTTCTTCCCCGCTCGATCGCCGGCGAGCTGTCGAGATGATCAGCACCTCCCAAAGAAGCAACAGGTCGGGACGTACTCTTGTGAGCGAGGCTGCTGTTGCCTTCTTCCACCCGGACCGCGTTTCTGGGAGTTGATCAGGACACTTGCGGCACTGGCATACTCGTCCAATATGCTGATCAATCCGGGGAAACTATCAACCGTGACCTGTTGCTTTGGCCCATCCTGGACATAATCCATGACGATCTGAAAGGTGGCCTTCGCCGCTTCTTGGTGGGTAACTGTACCGCGGAATATCGAGAAGACGATCGTCCACTCGGTTTGAGAGCTGCGGCAGATCAAAGTCAAACTACGCTCTCGAAAACTTATCGATGGGAAACTTGCCTGACGATGTTGGGTGTTTGAATCAGGGGTACAATCCCGGACACAATTTGCTCCGCAGCTGAGAAAGCAATAGATGACGGCAGTCTTCCGATAAGGTCCAGGGCAATGTATAGCTGGTCACGCATGGCGGGCTGGAGAGAGCCTTTAGGTCAATGGTTAAAGCGGCGTCTCTCTCAGTCCACACCTTGTCGATAATCAAGGACGTTAAACGAAAAAGCCCAACAATAGCACGCTCAATCAGCAGCGCGCTGTACTGTATCGCGGTCTCCAAAAGGGCGGAAATGTGTTCAAATACAATCGGCCTAGGCGCTCGTTAACCCTCAAGGTCACCAGGGAGGACGGGAGAAAACTTGCCATAGCTCTTGAATGTATTGTGGTGTCCGCCTCAAGATGCTCACCATAGTTTCCAGCAAGAACACAGATGCAGGATCGTATGAGAGGACATATTGACCCTCGGAGTTACGGTTCGACTGATTGTATTGGGAATTTTGCACTGTTTCGTCTCCTTCAAGTTTCAACCTTGCGACTGTCCGCTCGTGAGCCAGAGCCTCTAACGCTCGCATGGCGGATACCAGAGCTTCCGGGTCAAGGTTCCTGTGGATCGTCAGTTTCCCCGTAGGGTTCGAGAACGAGAACCCACATTATCTGGGAGTACAATTCATCCAATCGACACGAGGTTATGCAGTCAATTGTGCACAACGTGCTTTCCACATCAGAATCGGTAGCCTCTGGAACTTGCTCGCTCGAGCCGTATGGAGTCATTAAGTATGATGAAAGTGCAGACAATAATCCATCGCTTCGGGGCTGAGGTTGGGAAGGCGCATTGCCTCGTAGAGGGATGACGGAGGTGCCACTCAAGAAGTCCTCCATTTGAAGCATACTCGAAGGGAGCAAGGTGTGTAAGAACAGATTCGTGAACATTTCGAATATCTACCTCCTGGTAAGTTTCTGAATCTCGCGAAGTTCTGGTCCCAACGTACCTGCGTCCAACCCTCTCTGAGTGCGTTCCCGTTCCCGTTCACAATGTTGAACAGGACAACGGCAGCGAGCTGTCCTCGGAAGTTTATTCCAAACTTTACGGAGAGTGTAGAGACAGTGACGGGCAGATTCTCCACCGTCACCACGGGGTAATTTGGAACCCTGGTAGGAAGTTGCTCCGACAATAGGCTCGTGGCTTGAGACAGGGAGACCACAACGTAGTCGAAAACATCAGGGAGTACAAAGTATCCGGCAAGCGTTGCGCACTGCCTGAAGCCAGCAATGGACCGTTCGATGATGTGATCATCCTCGAAGGAGGTGAATGCATATGCGACTGCAGAGATCACGGGCTTCCAAACAGCCTCGAACATCTTCTTATCGAAAATGGGAGTGTTATGCGAGATGTAGGTGCCTGTGGGGCGAGGTAAGAATCCAGTTTGCTGTTCAATTGACTCAGTCGTACCGGCTTGTTTTGAACGGGCTAGCAATTCCTTCCACGCGTATTCGAATCCCACTTGGCCTGTGTGTTCTTCTGGCATGACAATCTCACGTTTTCGAATCTGATCATATATCGTTTGCTGGTAATTAATGTCAGTTACTGTACGACGCACTTCATGACGTGAGGAAACGTACCACAAATTCAGGACTAAAGCTCTCTCCGTCGTTTATACCGCGCACGTTGCGTGAGTAGTCTTCCAGGGTCATCTTTTTCTGTATTTCATGTGAGTGCTAGGAATTACTGGGCGAGGACCAATATACTCGCCCTGATTTGGGGGTTGTGCAAATCCGTGTTCAACATGATAATCGAGTATGCCAGAATGTAGACGGCATCTTCGTTCTTGACCTCGGCTAAGATACGTGAGGTTGGTGCTCAAAGCACAAGCGACACAATTCAACTCACCAGGTTCATACGTCATGAAGTGTTTCGCAAAAGTGTTCGTTATGCGTTCGATTTGTTGCGATTCTCCTGGCAGCCGGAACGACTCTAATAGTTCTCGCAGCGCCTCCGCAACACCTTTCTAATCAACGTTCATCATTCGTCGTCAAAGAAAGACAGACCACCACACGAACGTTTTTGAAGTCGAACAGGCCGATGAACGCTTCCAGCACATCGAGGTTGTCTGGTTTCGAGATAAAATCCCCAAGTATCCGTTTGTCAATGCGAGCACAGGTCTTGAGGAATCCGGCTAAGCTCCGCGGGCGAGGGATGTCTGGATCAGCATAGATCAACTTGTTCTCTTCCAAAAACACGAGGCCAAATTTCGGGTTGGCGTTGAAACGCGCGACGCCAGCGGAAACCAGATTCTTAGTCGACTTCTTGTCCAATAAACCTTGTGCCGATGGGAGTTCCTGATAGGTTTATCCCATCAGCACACCTGTTGATTCATCAGGGTAACGCACGCACCGATGGCCAGTTTTTGGATGACTACAAACTATTGTTCAGTGTCTTAGAAACGAAGGAGCGGCGGACTGTACCCACATCCATCCGCTTTGCCATGTGGTCGATGAACGCCAGCAGGATCTCCAGGCAGAGATAATTGGAGGCTTGTACTTGTTGACTCATGTAACCACCGCTGTTCGGAATAGGATATACCCCCTAGAACCGTGTCAGTTCAGAGAGGGGGATAAGGTACAAATACCAACCTGGGTCAAGAATTCCGTGAGGCGCTCGAACATGTTGTCGCAGTTGGGGTCACAATCGTAGTTGACATATAAGTCAACCATGAAGCTGGGATGACGGGAAATCTGATTTAATATTTCAAGCATAACCTCCCTTGTCTCTCCCCTCGCAGGTGCGGGAGCAACTGGCGGCCGGGGAGTAGCGGTCGATTTGCGAGATTCTGAGCTGATGTCTGTGGGGGCCAGGTGGGGCGAGGCGTTCGAAGGTGTGCCGGGGGTGGGAGTCAATGCGCCTTTTCTCACTAAAGAGAGGGGTATTGGCGGGGCAAGGCGATCGATGGTGAAGGCTAAGAACAGTTCCTGCTGTAACTTAAGATGTGGTCGCATTGTCTCGAACATGGTGGATATCGCGCGGAGTGATAAGTTCAAAATTCCGGGGCTATCAGACCGGGCCAATTGGAAAAGATACTTGCAACCGTGGTCGATAACCAGCGCTATCAAGGAGGGGAAATCACCCATCCGCGGGCCCGCGACGTCGAACATTGTGTTGAGGATTCCCAGGGCGGTCAAGCGTGTCGAATCTGTGTGCATTTGGTCGGCGGGATCTAGGATGTTGATAATCACTCGTAACAGCTCAATGATTGACGGAAGACCGTCTGGGAAAATCAGTGGATAGACTTTCCGAGTTGTATCAAAGGCGTACATTCGGTCCTTTCGAGGGCAGCTGGCGAAGGCGGAATTGCATGTTGATTAACACCTGGCTGGACCAGGGTTTCTGATTCTGTTTGTGTATCCTCTGACACCGAGGTTACGGCGGTTGCACCCACAGACATCTTCAATTCGGACTCCTCCTCGCCTACGCTACTCTGCAATTTAGGCTCTTCAATCTGGGGGTCCAGGTCGAAAAGTCTTGAAAACACCGTCCGCACAACATCGTGCATTGTGGATTCAGCGGCGCGGCGAAGGATCTCTAAGAAAGGTCATACTTGACGATTCCCCTGGCAATATGTTACTTACCGCTCAACCGCATTTGACAACAGGTAGTTAGAACTGTTTCCAACATCTCACACACTTCAATATCTCCAAGCACCTTGCCAATCGGGCTGCACATGGAGTCCTGAATTATTGCCATGATTTTGAACAGAACGACTTCATCGCCGGACGAGTCGCTGGGTTCAAATTTACACTGCGATATGGTAGCACTGAGTTCAGCCAGCGCGTTTTCCACGGACGGTGAATCCAACGTAATCAAGCCGGACAAGAATATGGAGTGTAACGAGGATAGTGCGGTGGAAGTGATTGGTCCGGTGGATAGCGGCGAGCGGATGATCGCGAAGAAGGGGGAGAGAAGAGATGATAAAGATATGGTTTGGATGTCTGATGGGCGGTCGCGGACCGTTAGGAACGTTACTTGTAGAAAGACACCACATACCAGTCACCGTATTGATCTGCCGCTTCAGTTCTTGGAAATTTAACATCAGGTCCCTCTCCGAACTTCCAGAATGACCAGTTGAAGGGTCAACGGTGCTGGGTCGCCGAAGTCCGAGACTACTGGCGAGAGCAGAATCGCGTGCACTGAGGGAGTAATGGGAGGATGCCCATCGGGAATTCTTGCGCATCGCCGAAGTCACCGCCAGGATCTCCGCATACAGGGTGTGTTTTGGCGACACCGCGGACGGCGGCGATACAAAAGCATGACCAGCGGTTGTCCGCATCGAGGACATCCTTCAACCGGTGCGTGGTCGAGAACGTGTCAGAAGATAATGTTTAACGAAACCCCCCACGTCGTCGATCGTCGTGGATGATGGTATTAGGTTACATAAGCAGCTACCCCTCCCACTTCTCATTACTGTCCCTCGGGTTGGTCCGGTGCCCGAGATAACATTGCAGCCTGGCCAGCTGCGGTGGCTGCCAGTCGCGACCTCTTTCTCTCCGCCTCTGTGGGGAATTCGTCAGTGAGAACAAGGAACATGGTACCACATTGTGCTTACCAGCTTCTTTCTCCCGCTCGATATCTTGAACGATCGCCTCGATCTCAGAGAGTTCCAGGCTCTAAAAATGCGATGAGGGGCTTAGCCGTGAACCTGAACCTAAACACCAACCGTGATCTTGTTGTACCCGTCCAGTACACTTATCTCGATATTTTTGGCGCCCGTTTGGACAACCTCGAGCAGACTTTTGATTGTCAGTTTGATCGACTCATCCCTCGTCATGTCATCCTTATGGTTTTTCTCCAGGAACTCTCGAACAGTCTTGGATGAGCGGCCAATTGCGTTGGCCTAACACGGACTTTATCAGCGGGGTTGGAGGAACAGTGTGATTGTACAAACCTTCCAGGCGCTATAGATGCCACTTGGTTCCGTCATGTATAGACGGGGCCGGGTGTCATGTGGGTCAAATCCGACGATGAGAGTCGCGATACCAAACGGTCGGACGCCTCCCGATTGTGTGTAACGCTGGAAAACTAAGGACCCCAGACAAATCACGATTTGAATCCCACAATTACCTGTTGAATACCCGCGATATGTCGGGTAATGTATTCGATGGTAACGGGGTCTTCGACGGTGAGTCGGTGGCTCTGGCATTCTATCCGAGCCTTGTCGATGAGCACTCGACCATCGGCCGTGAGACCTAGTGAAATTCGAATCTTTAGTCAGCTGGTGGAATGAAACACCTAATCATTACCCACCAGCAAAAGCAAGACAAACATGATCGTCGAGCATGACAACCTTGCGAACAGTTCGGGGATCCTGAAGTTGTAGGACCGATTTCTTCTCAACACCTAGGACGACAACATCCTTGCCTCGGACCCCAACCTTGCAACTAATTAGTGTTGTTATCGGAAGTCCCGCGACAGTTGTTCCATACAGCGCATGTTCCCTTTCGTACAGCTTCGTTTGCGTATTCGACCTGGAGGAATGTCCGATTAGATCACAAGGTTTGGGGCATGTTTTGTTGGTCGCACTTGGAACAGATGGCCATCGGGGGAGAAAACGGTGAGAGCTTAAAGTGGCTGTCAGTTAGAATCGCCAAGGGTCGCGAGATCCAGCAGATACGTACCTCTGTCGTAGGACCTGGACATGGCTGTATCTCGTAGTCGTTCAGCAGGGACCACTTACGCGTCGATCTCTAACGGGACGTCACGCGCCCGCATCAGCCACCCTCTTCCACCTGTGACGGAATCTCCGACGGCTGCTGCGACGATGAGCTCCGCCAAAGGAGGCCACGATGAAGTCGAATTTCTATACTCTAAGCCTCCGTATGTATTCTGGGTTCCATCCGACGCACACCCTGGCGATTGTTGAGATCGGTCTTGCAGTGAACCATTTCTATGCGCCTTCTGCAGAAAGGATCTCTCCGGTCTGAGCGAGGGGAAGAGGCAGTCTCACTATGAAGACCACCTTTCCGACCAAGGCTCGGCAGGCAGCTCAAGATCTGTTCAAAATTCGCCGGACGATAGGAAGAACGTGTTCTGGAGTCCGTCAATTGAATCTGTGCCCCCACGCAACGTGACCCCGAATCTCATTCCCCTCCTCAAGAAAGCTCTGATAATTTCGCATGAAAACGGGGTGACCAGGAAAGCTGCTTTATGCTATGAGAAGAGCGTACACGTGGGTGCGGAGAGATGGGATTCAGGATGGGGTTCGTCTCACTCAGGTCTTGTCCCCTTGAACGTGGACCAAATTACATGAACATTCTGTCTACCACTAGGTTGCGGGTGTGTAACTCCGGTAACCTCTGCCCAACGAAATCCAACCTTCTCCTAGGTATCGAAATTTCCTGATGGCATGCATTGCCTTGATGGAGCAGACCACGCAACCAGGATATGCGAAGCTATTGAGAACGCCCATTCCACCTGGGATCGATAACCTACAACGATGGATTGAGAACGCTTGGGACCTCGGTGCGTTTCGTGAATAGTTTGCGACTGTAATCTGATCTTTGATGGCGAAGGCTACGACATCGAAGGGGCGAACCAACTTCGACGGCAACTGCTGGGGACACGCAAGTGGATTGGGACTGCAGGTATGTAGGGATTGTGAACTTTGAATGATGTGTGTCCAATCCGTCATGAACAGAACTTTACGTCGCATTCGTCTCCCGAGGTGTCCCGTAGGTCTTTCCTCAGGGGAGTTGATCGCCATTACTCACCGACACCCAGATGTGAACTAGTGGACTTCCACTCTGACCAAACAGGCGCGTCTCCCGGATCACTGGTACTGTAGTCCTCTGACTTCTGGGCAGAGAGCGCTGCTCAAAAGGCGGTGCGATGGGTCACGAACTATTTTTCTCCGAGTCAGGGAGGCGCTCAGACTGTGAACGGTGCGCTAAGCGGGGCTGTAGCCGTGACAGAATGCATGCCGCTAGTTCTCCAGCACACAGGACACTCTAGAACGGTGGTAGGATACGAAGTTCGGGGGAACGGGGAGTGTGACCTTCTCGCCTTCGATCCATCCAAGTACGTGCGACCCTTCCCCTCTTTGGGCAGTCCCTCATGATCAACAACTAGTTCACTAGGATCGTCGCTGCGCGCTGCTGCGCTCGAACTGCAGGACGGTCTTGGGAAGAGTTTACACGCTTCGAAAAACAGAAAACTCGCGACTCGCATAAAGGACACCGTACTCCACCCGATTACAGAGTTGAGGTCGCGAAAACGGAAAGCGAGTCCAGGCGTTATTGATCTTACTTGTCCGACCCAGAAGCGATCCCGTTCAGCAAGTAGTAACGACATCATCGTCATCGATGAAGACACAGAAACACCGCAATCCATGATCGTCGGCGAGCCAGCTCGTCCCCCATCAGAAATTCAAGACGAGCGACCACTGACGAAAGGCGATATAATGAAGCAGGCGCTGGGCTGGTCGAGACTCTCGATGAGGCAGATGCGGTCAGTATTGGCAAACCCGCCAATTGAATTCCAGCTGACTTTTGTTTACAGGAGGAAGGATAAGTACCAAATCCTTTATTTCCCCCTTACGGCCCCTCTTACAGACGCAGAGAAGTCACAAAGAAAGGTCGTTACGAGCCTCAAGCTGTGACACCGTCTTGCCCACCCTGTTTCTTTTTTTCCTGGTTGACCATGCCCCTACTATGTTTTGTTTCAAACCTCGCAAGCAACAGGATCACGCGAGTGTTTCACAACCGTCACACACAACTTGGGGTCCTCTTTTTTCTTGTAATACCACAGGCGATGTTCACGACGTACAACGATTAGAATAGCTGGGGACATCCATAATCGATCACCTGCTTTTTACCACGACTAGCCAGCACCAATGCCACGAGCACGCCACCGGCAATGTGCGGTATGACTGTATTGATAAATAGCGTACCTACGGTTCCCCGACCTTGCAGTGTTGATCGTGGCACTATGTAATCATGAACAAGGACTGTTGTGCGCTGCTATTCCGATTAACGGGGTTCCAGGAACAGTTAGACCCCTATGGAGTGTGGACTGGGGTCCGCATGAGTGGCTACCTTTCTAGTCTTTCCGCCAACGGGTTGTGGTTGAGAGAGCGTAAAGCCTTGCCTGAGTCCGAGGGCAGAAGAGGACGACAAAGGCGCCAAAGCCGTTCATAAGCCACGACGCATTGGTCTGGTACAAAGTGTTTCGTCGGATAACACCAGAAAGAGATACCCCGTTTTCAGCCTCATCTACCAGGAGTGAGCCAACTGCGATCGTCGGTCGATCGCGCCGAGAATGCATTTTTGCCGTTCCCCCGTCAGGCTTTGAGGAGCACGGGCATATTTGGCCGAATCCCGTGGATGACAGTCTGCTGGTCATCACGAGGGGTTTTGCGGCTGATGTGTTTTGGCGTACAGGCTCCAGCATGGAGCAACGGCGCTCCGCATGACCACAAGACACGCCTTTGGATTTGTACGTCTTTGCCATGCGGGCGAGTCGATGTGGCCACAGCCCACGCCGGGGTCACGGACAATGATGAGAGAGAGCTATAAAAAAACACTGAAGTGCAGTTCATGGCCGCAAAGGGAGCACAAAAGGATGCACGGCGGAATTGTGTCTCGGATCAGTGGAGGACAATGGAACGCCCGTTCTATAAATCCGGTGATGGTCGCGTCCCTTGGTGTCCCCACACGCCTTCTGGTTTGAGGCACCTTTCATCCCTTTCGACATTGGCCACCGCCTCTTTGCCTGCCCCTTTCCGTTCCCTGCAGGGCTTTCCGTCGGTCCACGGCCCCTTTCCCGCTTGATTTATCTGTCGCCCGTTCATTCACAAAGTCGTTACTTCCCTCCTTAACTCCCCCACCGTTGACGGATTTTTCACCCATGTACTGCTTCACTATCTTCACCACCTTGCTCGCTGCCGTTACCTCCGTGGCCGCCCACGGGTATGTCATTGATGTCGTTGCCGACGGGGCCACCCAGCCTGGCTGGGCTCCTTTCGCCGATCCGTGAGTGTAACCCCCTCGAAACTTCACCCGAGTCGCTTTGAGTTGACATAACTCTTCAATGAAATCCTGCCCGGACCCACACAGATACGCAAGTCCTATACCGGTCCGAGTTGTTCGTAAGATTCCAAGCGATGGTCCCGTGACGGACATCACCAGCACCAGCATTGCTTGCAACGAAGGCGGTAACGACGGTACGACCAAAGTACTCGACGTCAATGCTGGAAGCGACATGACTTTCAAGTGGACCAACGTACGTTCCTCAGCCCCTCTTCCCATTCCTACCGTCTGACAGCTTCGCGTCTCGACTCACCTAGTGGCCCAGCGATCACCTGGGACCTGTTACGACCTTCATGGCCTCCTGCGACGGGGACTGCACCACGTTCGAGGCTTCCAATGGTAAATGGTTTAAGATCGATGAGAGTGGATACACGAATGGGCAATGGGCCTCTCAGAAGTTGATCGCTGGTGCGCCAGACTGATTCGAGCACTCTGGATCATATTAATTTACTGGCGTTGTCATGCAGATGGTAACCAATGGACCTCCAATATTCCCGCTGGGCTCGCCTCCGGGCAATACGTCAGTCAATCCCGCTGCATTCCTGCCTCAACTTGACAGAGCTGACATTTCTTCCTTGCTGCAGTTGGTCCGCTATGAGATCGTCGCGCTTCACTCTGCTGGACAACCACAATACTACCCCGGCTGCGTGTACGTATTTCATCGGGTTTCAGGTTGTATTCCAGTGGCTCAGATCCTTCCGTAGTCAGGTGAACGTGAAGAACGGAGGCGCTGACAAGCCATCTGCCAGCGATCTCACCACCTTCCCCGGAATGTACAATGGATTCAACTGGCCCGACATCTGGACCGATTCTCTTGATGGATTCATTGTCGCTGGTCCCAAGATCGTCAGCTTTGCTGATGGCGGTTCTTCCGATCCCGCTCCTTCTCCCTCCTCCGGCGTTCCCTCTTCGAGCGTTCCCCCCTCCAGCGTCCCCTCCGACTCCTACGGCCCTTCTCCTACGGTCTCTCGCCCTTATTCCACGAGCGTTCCGGCGAACCCTACCAGCACCAGTGTCTGCAGGGCTACGAAGAAGAGGTCCAACAAGCGTTCTATCCCTGGCCGTCATATCCACCGCCGACGAAGCGTCCACTAACGGTGGCCACCCTCACTCCCTATCATGTATACTATCCATCACGTTCCTTGTGCGTGTTCATAAACGCTTTTGGCTTGATTTTCCCGCTCACACGTCATCCTTTTAGGCTTCCCTTTCATCCACGGCCCTTTTTTCATATATTTCTATTCCACGCACTTCAACGCCCCCCCTACGACATCACATGAAACGGTGTGCTCGAGTGGCACCTATTCATTTACTCGTTAAGATGCCGCGATATTGGAGTGTCAGCCCGGGATACAAATCCAATTGGATTGGACTTTTACCCTTATTTGGGATGTGGAAAAACTTGATCGATTTTTCCCGACTCCCCTGGTCACCCTTCCCCCCTTCTCTTGTCTTTTATGTTTTTATGTTTCACGTCTCCGTTTGGGGCATTGGATGCTCCAAGTAGTTTTGATCTAGGACAGAAGGGGATAGAGAACTAGATGTTTTTGCGACTCCTTCTGCTTTGTATGTACCTAACCATTACTGCCATGGCCAATGATGACACCGATTGAATCGAGACGCTGAAACCCTCACGTCAGTCCTGTGTCAGCGGCGCCGGGCCTAAGCCCCGCGACCCACCTTGCATCATATGGTTTGCAACGAAGGAATACAGTCGGGTTTGGCCGTATCCGTGGTACCCTCGAGGAACTAAGGACACGCAGCGCTGTGATGGGGCACACGAGATATCACTAGTCATAGTAGGCTTTCTAAGACGTACAAACCACGTCGCTGGTCCTCTCACAGGTACAGTAGTTGTTGTAACGTTTCTCCATGTGGTCTAGTACCCGCCTCGCGCAATTCAAGCACGATCGAAGCTGTGCCCTGGCCTTCAATCTCGAAACGCACTGCCAACTCCGTTTTCCATTCTTCCGGCGAATCCCTCGCTGCTACGTCGAGCCCATTACCAACGATGGAGTAAGATAGAGTAAAGATATGAAAGCCACCGAGCCCATCAGGATAACGTTGACGCTTTTTGACAATGTTTGACTTAACGTCCAACCTGAAGCACAGATCGCCAAACAGAGTCTCGTCTGAATTGACAACTCCCTCACGTACACCCCCCCCAAGTCGAAGGTGCTTCGCGATCAGCGAGACTACGCGCTAGATGGTCAAGCTTCCACGCGGCGGCTGTCAGCTCAAGCTTTGAATTTTGACCATTATCTAAACGATCAGGCCGGACTGATAATAGCCCAGATCACCATCCGCGAAGGTCCATCTGTGGTGGGGCTTGACAATTATGCTCGGTCGGGATATCCGACTTCATTTACCGTGTGGATTGTTCCTTCGAGCATACCGTGACAGCACGAACCCCCATTTGGAGCGCCGGTAGAGAGGACTCCGGTCAGCCGTGATGATACTCCCGACTCGAGATGCTGGCGATAAATGTGATTTCATTTTCGTCGCTCGTAGCAGGCCACTCTTCGACTCCGCGAGAGTCACCACGCGGGGAAATGTTCCGAAGGGCTGGAGGTGGTCCATTCCCGAGCATATCAGGCCGGATTAGAGACGAATAATACGACAATAAGGTAAATAATAATAATCGGGAACATAAATATCGAGGCGCACGGATATATACACATGATCACAGGAGCAACAAAAAGGAATGCAACGCAAAGGGCAAAGAGGCGAGGGAGGGGATGGGACAAACGTACATAGGAACCCATAGGTCGACCAGAGGACGCAATCTTCCGGTCATAATATCAACAACCTGAGATACATAGAGGAAGAGATGACGCACCCCTGGACTACCAACGAGGGATCGACTACGTAAAAGAGAAGGGCGCCGGTGGAAAATACTGTACTAAGGGTATTGGGTACTACCAGAACAGATCGAAGGAGAGGAAGGAAGTGGGGGTAAAAGAGCTCGCAATATGAAGTAATAATGACATTGAAGGGGGGAATGGGTGTCCTTGGAGAATGCGCGATGTAGGAGAAAACAGTACATGATGAAAGAGTGAATGGGATGGACCAGAGCACGAGTAAGTTACAGTATGGGGACGTAATAAGAGAGAGAATAAGGATTAGGACCTGTTTCGAGTGAATAGAGCGACGCTCAGACTGAGATTAGAATATGATCAGGTAATGATCGGCGATAGCAAGAGAGGAGACGGAGAGGAAAAGAGTGGTATCTTCGTTTGACCGTTCAAGACGGAGATCTTAACCCAAAAGAGTGCGCGTGTTCGTGTTACTGTATGAACAGCAATAAATATGCCGAAAAGAGATGCAAAACACCACAGTAAAGTGGTGTGAATGTTGGCAGAAACGAAAATTTTGGTAACAGGAAGGAGTGATTTTTGCGGGGTACGAGGAGAATCGACCGGCGAGAGGAACCGTCATACTCGATTACGTCTTGAACTTCCACCGTCATAGTAGTCATCGAAATTCTCCCTATTCCGACTCGGAGACCTATACTGCCCAGAGGTTCCTTGCTGAGGCTGCGAAGTGCGTGGTAACGAGAAGTAAGTAGGGTCGGTGGGAGATGGAGAGATGTAGGTGGCCTGGTGGGGGTTCGCTGTGACGCTGCTCGGCCGATGCGGCGGCATGGGCACGGTTGATACGCTGGATGGAGTGGGTGCGGACCGAGACGATCCACTATGATGAGCGCCGGACGGGTTATCCGATCCGGGTCCTCGACCTGAGCCTGTCTGACGGTGTGTGTTACGCATCGACTGTCGTTTGTTCTGGAACCTAAAGGAGATATGAGATGCACAGTAGATGATGTAAAAAATACGAGACGTACCAGATCTGTACGCTCCTGGGGGTCATGTTCAACTTTATCGCAAGCTCTTGTCGTTCCTCGGTGGAGGGGAAAGCAGTTCGAGCGTACACCTCGTTCAGGACTCGTAGTTGCTCCGCATCGGCGCGTTTTCTCTTCTTCTTTGGTGGAGGGTGATCCGGAGAGATGTCCGATGCCGGGGGGTGGCGCGAGTACGGGGAGGTGGTATGCGCCGAGCCCCTCGTTGTCGTTCGCTCCACCAAGGAGGGGCCACGTCGAACGGTTCCCGGCGATGAAGTGGAGGTGTTGATTGGAAGGGAAAAACGAGTGTCAGAGAGCATTCCATGGGTGGGATGCTGGGTGGGATACTGGTAGGACGCCCCGGGGTATGAGGCGTCGGGTGAGAACACGGTATCCGGAACACGGTTGGTGGCGGATGTGCCTCCGTAAGGGTTCTGTTGCCATCTTTCATCCCGGGGGTGATTTCCAGAGACATTAATGGGAGGTAATGTAGGAGGATGATTAGAGTAAGAAGTTGAGGGATCCCTGTAAGATTGATAAGGCTGCGGGACCTGCTGGGGTGCCGGATATGAGTAAGACTGTAAACGAGGGTCGTCATCGTTGGGAAAGGCGGATTGTTGTCCCACTGCGGATGGCGGTGAGTTGAGACTGCGGTTGAGACTGAGGAGGTTGACTTACTTGTGCTGTAGTTGGACCAAGTGGATGAGGGGTCGTTCAAAGGGTCATTATATTCGTTTCTTCGCTCGGTCTGAGACGGATTCTGGTTGTGGGAATAAGAATGTTCGGCTGGAGAATGAAATGAACGGAGAAATTAAAAATTGACTAATGTGGTTAATATTCAGCGACGGCAACCGACCTGTAGGACGCGAAGAGCGGAATGCAGAAGCAAATGGCGGCAGGCTGAAGAAACCTCTGTGAGAACCGTTGCCTTGGGATGAAGGGGTTCTGCGTCCGCGGCTAAAGCACCCTGTATAATGATGACCGTCGTCCGGGTAAGCTGACATAGATAAAGTTAAAGAAAGGGTATACCAAAATCAGAGAAACTCCGCAAGTCTGACGAATAAGTATCCACGGAACATGCTGTAGCCATGATGGCGGGTCGGCCTACAAGTTGTGAACTGAGGAGAGAGCGCCGACCACGCGGTGAACTTGTGGTTGATCGCTAGGTCGATCGAAACACCAGGGTGTTTGATGTGAGGGCAAGTGGAGGGGGTCTAACGGTTGAAAGTTTGGGAGGGGTCTCGCAGATGTCGTGCGGAGGAGAGATCATTGGCCGCAAAGGAAGGACGTCTGCTTTATACAACGTGACGGCAGGTCGCGAGGCGACACAATTCCGCTGGTGTGGATCGGCCACTGCGAGGACACGAGGTGATTGAATTTTTGCCGCGCGGGTGCATCATGTAATGACAAAATCCAGGCATCCTCTGAGGACGTAAGAGAGCGCATCCCAGGCGACTGAACACAGTGTTTGTTCCTATGCCGGTAAATACAATCGCAAGGGGGGAAGCAAGAAATGATGGCGGTTCCAGATCGGGTCGACCGAACAACGAAAATCGCGGGCAAATTCTAGTCCAGGATTTGTGTGGCGCTTTGATAATTCACCCAGGTTAAATCCCGTCGGCAGATGCCGAGGGACTCCCCGGCGCAAATTCCACGTATGAAGGGCTGGACGGGGTCCTGCACTGCTTGCGACGTGTATATCGCGCCCTGTCTCACCTGTCCCGTCCAGAGAGTTTCGTAAACAGATATTCCATTTTTCAGGGATCCTGTCACAACGCTGATCAATTTGCCGACCTCCACAACTCCCCAAACTCGACCACCGATTTTCCGCCTTGCATACGTATTTGACGCCACGCAGATCATGGCCTCGGCAGAACTCACCCCACAGTCCCCGCCAGTTCTCGGACAAGAATGGAGATGTTTCACGTGACGCACACTACCGGATATGGACGCAAGTGATTGTCTGCCACCTCGTCGTTTATCTGAGCCCAGTGGCTATCGCTCATGAGTACGCGGCCACTTCCCGTTCCCCCAACCATGCCCGGGGAAGGCTACTGGAGAAATGATTATCTCGACCCGAGGAACGAACCGGGGTTGCCTTACTACTATCCTTTTCGCCCATATCAGTCCTACGGCGTAACCCCGACAACTCCGTTCAGCGACCATCCAACAACTTTGCGGGGGGGAACCATACTGCACAAGGGCTTCTATGACCTGCTTGCGCTCATTCCCTCCACTCCGTCACCCTCCCGTTTCTTCTGGCCCGTTCGTGCACCCCAAGATCCCGAGCCCGTTGCCGGCCCGCGTTACGAGGAGATTCCCCCTCCTCCGGGGCCACCACCACCGGTACAGCCACCTTCATCTCCGCCCCCACCCCTCAGGAAAGGTAGACGCATCAGCAAGGACATGGTCTCCAAACCTACAGGTTTCGTGTATGTGTTGCATAGTCTCTGCGGATCCACTTTCACCCATTCCCCCTCACAGCCATCTCGTACATGCTTCCGATGCGGATCAAGCTCACGCACTCCTTACGCGGTGGGGCCCGGAAGGCCAGGGCAAACTTGGTGGTCCGTTTCAAGTGTCCTTTCGGCGGAGCACTATCCTCACCTCTTACCGTAGACCCGCGATGGGCAAACCCGATCAAGAATATGATCCGCCAGGACAACCAAGCCAGGGCTGTGAACGAGGTTGTAAATGCCCTTAAGCCCTCAACAACGAGTAGACCAGAAGTTGCCCAACTCCGCGTCATGAACGGTATCAGTACCAACACGTCTTCTACGATCACAACGGCAGCCCGTGAAAACGTTTCCCTCACGCCGGTTGATGTATTCCCCGGACAGCCCGGCAACTCCACAATCCGTTGGGCCGGTGGCCTGCGCCCGCACTTAGAGCATGACCAAGAGAACGACCCTACTCTAGGGGAACGAGAGATGCCGGAAGTCATCCTTCCTCCACCTCCAAGGCCAATTAATCCTTCCCTCGCAACCCTCGAGAAAGCGGTCTCCGCAAAGATATATTTTGAAAATGTGTACTTCCCCCTACTCCGGCACCCACCATCCCGCGAACAACGAAGACTTGCGATGGAGCGTGAAATGGCAGAACTACAATTGTCAGAGCATCAGAAAGAAAGTTTGCGCACGAGATGGCGACAAAATGAAACTGATTACCTTCGCCATCAAAGGCGAAAGGTCGATGTCACTGCCTTCGTCAAGCTCAAGACGATCGGTCACGGTTTGTGCTAGTTTGAAAACGTTGTGTCCTGCACCCCCTCGCTGATGTCACCCTCAGGTGCTTTCGGGGTCGTGTCCCTCGTGAGGGAGAAGAGCAGTGGGGGTCTCTTTGCCATGAAAGAGGTACGGGTTCCGGTCTCTCCGTGATCGCGCGAAATGACTTGAAATCAAACCCGGCGTCGTGCCTTCCTCCAGCTCCGCAAGACAGATATGTTACGTAAAGGCCAGGAGGGGCATGTCCGCGCGGAGCGCGACGTCTTGAAAAATGCCTCTTTGGTTAGCCCACCTGGCGGCGCAGACTGGATTGTACGACTGTTCTACACATTTCAGGATCGGGATCATTTGTACCTCGTCAGTCTCGTTGTTTTTTTGTCATGGCGAAAAGTTGATCGATTTCATTAATTCCCCGCCGAATTCTATCAGGTTCTGGAATATATGGGCGGTGGGGACCTCCTCAATCTGCTGATAGAACGAGACGTCTTCGAGGAAGATTTTACGAGGTTCTACGTGGCTGAAGTGAGTGGTTATCGGCACTTCAACCGCCTTTGTCCCTGGATACCGACCTTCCTGGTTCTAGATGGTCCTCGCCATTGAAGCCTGCCATAAGCTTGGGTTCATTCACAGAGATATCAAACCGGATGTAAGGACCACAGTAACTCCATTAGACGTGCCATCTGAACCGTTACTGGATTTAGAACTTCCTTTTTGATCCTTCAGGTCATATCAAGCTGAGCGACTTTGGTTTGGCGTACGTTTCCACCGGGAGCTACGGTGCGAGATACTGACCGTTTGGTTTCCCACAGAACGGATCTCCACTGGGCGCACGATACCGCATGTAGGTTGACGTAGCCCACCTCCCCACGATGCCTTGATCGACTAACGTCTGACCATAGACTATGAGCAGCAACGTCTCCATCTTTTACATAAACATGGTGTAGATCTCGAAGATGCGAATGCACTCCAGGATGGCATGCGCACGAAGAGAATGAACCGTAAGGATATTGAGTTGCTCATGGGCGGCGGAGACGGAGAAGGCGGCGTCTTCACGTGGCGAGAGAAACACGGCCGCAAGGTTGGCTTCGATCCTTCAGTCCCACCCCGAATGAGGAAAGGTTGCTGACTACTCACTTTTTTGGTTTCCAATAGTTGGCATATTCTATGTACGTTGTTAATGTTCCGCTTCTGTACTTCATTTCGCGTCTGACTTTGAAACCGGGAATCACCTCCAGCTGTGGCACCAACTCATACAGTGAGTCATCTACTTCACATCTATCCTCCGCCGAGGCGAATAACCCGCTCCTTAGTGTCACCGGAGGTTATACGCGGTTACGGCTACGCATTCTCGTGTGACTGGTGGTCCCTGGGTGTAATCATGTTCGAATGTTTATATGGGTGGGACCCTATATCACCGTTAGAAGTGACCCTCCAGCTGATCTCCGGCCCCCTAGGTATCCCCCCTTTGTCAGCAGCTCAGTCAGTCCCA
>Ga0307513_10002568_pt1 | contig 25085 bp, 24 predicted proteins | sample 15_EM_MG_FD_202174 | JGI IMG/M metagenome (GOLD analysis project Ga0307513, IMG submission 202174) | Populus trichocarpa ectomycorrhiza microbial communities from riparian zone in the Pacific Northwest, United States - 15_EM | ecosystem: Host-associated > Plants > Roots > Unclassified | place...
GGCACGGCTGAGTAGCGATGGTCCGGACATAGCTGACTCCGCCGTACCCTCATTCGCCCCTTCGGGGCACCTTCTCCCGGAGGGAGAAGGGAAAGAGGTTGTCCTCCTTCCCCTCCACGGCGAACTCTCCGTCGAACAGCAATCCCAAGCGCTGCAGCCCGACCCGCAAGGCCGTCGCCGCGTAGTGCTGGCCACCAACGTCGCCGAATCCAGCGTGACCTTGCCCGGCGTGCGTGTGGTAGTCGACAGCGGTTTGGCGCGCGAGCCGCGTTACGACCCCAGCAGCGGTTTCGCACGGTTGGAGATCGTCAATATTTCGCAGGCTTCGGCCGATCAGCGTACCGGCCGCGCGGGCCGTGTCGCCGAAGGTTGGGCTTATCGCCTATGGCCGCAATCGCAGCGGCTGGAACCGCAACGCCGTCCCGAGATCGCGCAGGTGGAGCTGGCGTCGCTGGCGCTGGAACTCGCCGCTTGGGGCATCTCCGACCCCGGATCAGGTCCGGGGCAGGCTCTGCGTTTCGTAGATGAGCCGCCTGCCGGCGCCCTGTCGGCAGCACGCGATCTATTGCGCAGGCTGGGCGCGCTTACCGATTCGAATTCGATTACCGCATTGGGCAAACGCATGCTGACGCTCGGTACGCATCCGCGATTGGCGGCGATGCTGCTGTCTGCGCAGGGCGAAGAAGACCGAGCGTTGGCCTGCGATCTCGCCGCGCTGGTGGAAGCGCGCGATCCGCTGCGCAGCGGCGGCGACGCGCTCGCCGCGCGTTGGCGCGCGCTGTCCGCCTTTCGTCAGGGCCGCGTTGCCGGCGATGCGCATCGTTCCGGCCTGGCCGCGATCGATGCGGCAGCCAAACAATGGCGCCGCCGATTGCGGGTCGACGGCACGGCCCCGCGCGAAATCGAAGCGCATCGCCTCGGCGATCTGTTGGCGCATGCTTTTCCGGACCGCATCGGCCATCAGCATCCGCTCGACCCGCGCCGCTATCAGCTGGCGAATGGACGCATGGCGCGGGTGTTCGACGACAGTGCTATTTTCGGCGAGCCCTGGCTCGTGGCCAGCGAGCTGCGCTACGAAGCCAAAGACGCATTGATCCTGCGCGCTGCGCCGGTCGATGAGGCGCGGCTACGGCAGGAATTCCCGCAACGTTTCGTCACCGAAGATGCGGTGCGCTGGGACGCGGCAAAGCGCGCGCTATCGGCGCAGCGCGAAACCCGCTTCGACCAGATCGTGCTGGAAACCAAGCCGGCCGGTCGCGTCGATCCCCAGCATGCCGCCGCCGCGCTCACCGAGGCGGTGCGCGAACTCGGCCTGGAATCGTTGCCGTGGAGCGATTCACTGGCGCAATGGCGGCAACGCGTACGTTGCCTTCGCGATTGGGTGCCGGGGGAAGGATTCCCCGATCTGTCGGATGAAGCCCTGCTCGAGACGCTGTCCGACTGGCTGCAACCGGTCTTCGTGGGCAAGACCCGTCTGGAGGCGTTGGGCGAAGACGAACTGGCCGATGCGTTGAAATCCCGGGTCGAATGGTCGCAGCGGCAACGTATCGACTTGCTGGCGCCGCCTCGCATCGTCGTGCCTTCTGGCATGGAGCGCAGAATCGAATACAGCCACGGTCAGTCGCCGGTATTGGCGGTGAAATTGCAGGAACTGTTCGGTCTGGCCGACACGCCGCGCGTGGCGGAAGGACGCATCGCGGTGACGCTGCATCTGTTGTCGCCAGGCGGCAAGCCACTGCAGGTCACGCAGGACTTAAGAGGCTTTTGGGAGCGCACCTATCCGGAAGTGAAGAAGGAAATGAAGGGACGCTATCCCAGGCATCCGTGGCCGGACGATCCCTGGACCGCGCACGCAACCCATCGCGCCAAGCCCAGAGGCACGTAATCGGCGTCCACATGCCCCACCCGTGGCGACGGTGTTGCCGAAAGGTCGCGAAAGGTTTCCCATGGCGCGGCCCGACGATCCGTGGTCGGCAATGGCCACGCATCGCGCCAAGCCACGCGGCACCTAGTGTCGCATTCAGCGCCGGGTCGGTCAGCGATGCAGGCGCTAACACGCTCTGAACATCCGGCGGTGGACACTGCTGTCCTCGACATGCACCTCAAGGAGCACCCGCATGAGCAAGCTCACCACCATCACCGACCGTGCCATGGACCTGGTCAGTCAGGCCGGCACCAGCCTCAAGCACGTCGGGCCCAGCGCCGGCAAACTGCTGCAAACCGGTGCCGCGTTAGGTGCAGTGAAGACCGGTGGCCGCGTGGCGGTGAAGTTCGTCCGCCGCAACCCGATCGTGGCGGTCGCCGCCGCCCTCGGCGTGGGCGTGCTGGCCTACGCCGCACACCGCAAGCGCAAGAGAGCTGAGGCGAATGCGCCGATTGAGGGTCGTTCCAAGCGCATCGAAGCCAAGCGTGTGAACGGCACCGGCAAGGCACGCAAGACCACGACGTCGACCGCCCGCGCGCCGCGCGCACCACGAGCGCGCAAGGCAACGACACCTTCCGCCGAAGCTTGATCGAAGTATTCGTAGGAGCACCTCATGAGGCGTTCCTACATTGGCATCCATTCGCCGGGCGCGAGTGCACCCAGGCTGTAGTCGCCGATCGAAATTCGGACCAACCGAAGCGTCGGCAGCCCGACCGCCGCGGTCATCCGCCGCACCTGCCGGTTGCGGCCTTCATTGATCGTCAGCTCAATCCAGGCATCCGGGATGATTTTACGGAATCGCACCGGCGGATCGCGCGGCCATAGTTCCGTTGGTATTTCCAGTGCGCGCGCCTGCGCCGGTAACGTGATGCCGTCGTTCAACGGCACGCCTTCGCACAAGGCCGACAGTTTGTCGTCGTCGACGATGCCTTCGACCTGCACCCAATAAGTCTTGGGTTGTTTGTGCCGCGGATCGGTGAGGCGATTGGCTAGCGCGCCGTCATCGGTCAATAGCAACAGGCCTTCGCTGTCGTAGTCCAGGCGACCGGCAGCGTACACACCGGCCGGCAACCCGAACTCAGCCAGCGTTCGCCGCGCGGGCGTGCTGCGGTCGGTGAACTGGCAGAGGACGTTGAACGGCTTGTTGAAGGCGATGAGCATGGCTTGGCCTTTCCTTCTCCCTCCGGGAGAAGGTGGCGCGTAGCGCCGGATGAGGGAGGGGGAACTCAGACTCATGGAAACTACGTTACAAGCTGATACCCCATTCCCTCATCCGCCCTTCGGGCACCTTCTCCCAGAGGGAGAAGGAAGATCAACTGGCGGGCTTCACGAACCTCAAAGTCATCCGGTCGCTTTCCCCGATTGCTTTGTATTTGGCATCGTCTACGGCCTCGTGATCGTTCACCGGCGGCAAGGTCCATACGCCGTTGGGATGGTCCTTGGTGTCGCGTGGATTGGCGTTGACCTCGCTCTTTTCCTGCAGTTTGAAGCCCGCCGCCTCGGCCATCGCGATCACCTGCGCCTCGCCCACGTAGCCGCTCTTGTCGTTGGCGGGCACGTCGGCCTTGGCGCGATGTTCGACCACGCCCAATATCCCACCCGGCTTGAGCACGGCGAAGAAGCCCTTGAACATGCCCTCGGCCTGGCCCGCACTGCGCCAGTTGTGCACGTTGCGGAAGGTCAGCACCAAATCGGCCGAATCGGCAGGACCGAACACCGGCGCCTTGGGATCGTAGCCGACGATCTTCGCCTTTGCGTACTGCGCCGCCGCGGTGCCGAACTTGGTTTCCAGCGTGGTCTTGTTCTTCTGCTGGTAATCGCGGCTTTTGCCTTCGGCCACGCTGGCAGGATCGACCACCGCGGCGATGTACTGGCCACTGTCCTGCAGGTAGGGCGCCAGGATCTCCGAGTACCAGCCGCCGCCGGGAGTGATCTCGATCACCGTCTGCGCAGGCGAAAGGCCGAAGAACGACAGCGTTTCCTTCGGGTGGCGGTAACCGTCGCGCGCCACGTTGGCTGGATCGCGCCAGCGACCCGCCAGCGCGGTATCGAGGGCGGAAGCTGCGGTGGCTTCACTCTTCGCTGCGGGCGCGGCCGCGCCCTGCGCATGGGCACCGGTCACCGCGGACAGGGCTACGACGACACCAAGAACAAGGGAGAGACGATTCATGCAGCGGACTCCGCGTTGAAAGTGCGGCGAGCCTAGCATGCGCTCCGAAAAGAACGGTGCAACGTAGGTCGGGGCTACGCCCCCGACGCTCTCAACGCACCCGTAAAGCTTCCGTCGGCCACGTAGGGCCGACCTACGTGGGTGTCGTCCTAATCCTATGAGTGGGCGGGTTTGCGTCTTCAGTTATGCCAAACGCAACGCATCCGGGTACGGCGGTGTGTCCGGATAGTCGCCGGCCTTCAACCGAGTCTGGAGTTCCTTCCACCACTGCACATCGAAGATCTCGCCATGCGCGCTCTTCAACGCCTCCATCAATGGAGGCGACAGGCCGAGAAACTTGGGAAACTGCTCCGGGAAGATGTCGTTGGGCGCCGCATAGAACCAACCGTCCTCCATCTCTTCCTCGTGGTGATGCGGCTGCGGGATGGCGCGGAAGTTGCACTCGGTCATCAGGCACAGCTCGTCGTAGTCGTAGAACACCGCACGGCCGTGTCCGGACACGCCGAAGTTCTTCAGCAGCAAGTCGCCAGGAAAGATGTTGTTGCGGGCCAGGTCCTTGATCGCCTGCCCGTAGTCGATCGCGGCCAGGCGCGCGGCCTCGGGCTTCTGTTCGCGCACGTACAGGTTCAGCGGGCGCATGCGCCGCTCCACGTAACAGAGATGCACGACGACGTCTTCGCCGTCCTCGCGGATGCCGTTGGCGCAGCTCTCGCGCAACTCCTGCAGCAACGCCGGCGCGAAACGCGCGCGCGGGAAACGCAGGAACCGGTAGGGCTGCGCGTCCACCAGCCGACCGACACGGTCGTGGTGGAAGACCAGCGAGTACTTGGCTTCCACCTGCGCACGGTTCATTTCCTTCGGGTACGCGAAACGGTCGCGTATCACCTTGAACACCAACGGATAACTGGGCAGGGTGAACACCGCCATGACCATGCCGCGTTCGCCTTCGGCCTGGGTCAGCTGTTCCTGCCGCTGCGCGGCGAAGTGGCGGAAGAAGGTGCGGAAGCGTTCGGTCTTGCCCTGTTTGGCCCGGCCCAGCACGGTGTAGATTTCATCGATCGGCTTGCCCGGCAGCAGCGTGCGCAGGAACACCACCGCATCGCCCACCGTGCCCAAGTCGGCATGGAAATAGCTGCGCGAATAGCTGAAGAGATGCACCACGTCGGCACGATGGGTCAGCACCGCGTCCACGCGCAGGCCTCCGGCGTCGTTGACCAGCGCGATCACGAACGGGGAGAAACGGTGCTCGCCGAACACGCGGCCGATCAGGTAGGCGCGACGCTCGCGATAGAACACCGTGTCCAGCAGTTCCACCGAACGCAGCGGATTGGGTCCCCAGTGCGCCAAATCGTCCTGCAGGCGGACCCCAATCGCCGCCGCGCAACGGGTGCGGTGCGCGTAAGGCACGTTGAAACGGTAGTCGCCCAGCACCCGGGTGAAGGTGTCGACAGGGCGCAGTTCCGATACCGCATAGCTATGCCTTTCCACTGGATGGGTGATGGCATCGGTAGGCTCTATGTCCAAGGCCACGAATTCCACTGTCGAATCCACGCCTTGGGTGCTGAAGAAGCGGCGAGTCAGCGTGTTGTAGAAGGTCTTGAACAGTTCGCGGTCGATCAGGCCGCCGATCAGGCGTTCGTAGGCGTCGCGTATCGAAGACCACAAGGCATGATCGTGCGCGCGCCCCTGCAGGGTCGCCTCCAGGCGCAACATGCATTCGGCGATGCATTGGTCGTACAGCTCGATGCGCTCGACCGCGTCGATACGCGCCGTCGCCCAGTCGCGCGTCTCGAAACGCAGCTTGGCTCGCCGGCTGATATCGGCGAAGCGGGCGTGATAGTCCTCGAACGCGTCGCGGATGATCGTGGCGTAAATGTCGGCGGCTTCCATGACCGCATCGTAATCTCAATCGGTCCGCAGGCAGTCACGTGCTTATCGGCCTGCGTTTACCGAGTAGCCGCCTGCTCCAACAGCCAAGTGCGCATGGCCTGGAATCCGGGAAGCTGCAGGCTGCGCTCCGGATACACCAGATAGTGCGCGAACTCGGCCTTAAGCCGTTTGCTCGTCAACCGCACCAAGCGCCCGCTATCGATCAGCGGCTGAGCCAAGGTCAGTCGCGCCAGCGCCACGCCCAGGCCTTGCGCCGCGGCCTGATGCAGGGTTTCGGTATCGTCGAAGGCGGCGACATACCGTGCCGGCGCGTTGCCGCCGAAGGCCGCGAACCAGTCCTTCCAGCGATTGGCCGGATCGCCGAGCAAGGGCAGCGTCGTGATCTTGGCCAGCGCTGGTTTGCCGTGCTGCTGCACGAAGGCGGGGCTGGCCACCGGCGTGATCCATTCGTCGAACAGGAATTCCGCGGTGATTCCCGTCCACTTGCCAGCCCCCAGGCGCAAGGCCGCATCGACCGGCTCGCGTTCGAAGTCGACCACGTGCGTGCTCGCTTGCAAGCTGAGGCCCAGTTCCGGATGGCGCGACAGGAATCCGGGCAACCGCGGCACCAGCCACGCCGTGGCCATCGATGGAATCAGGCTTAGCGTGAGCAGGTTGTCGGTGCGCGCGCTGAGCCGGCGTAACGCGTGCTCGATGGCGTCGATGGGTTCGGCGACCGCATCGAACAGCCGCTGTCCTTGCGGGGTCAGGACCACGCCGCGCGGGCCACGCGCCAACAGCTGTTGACCCACGCGTTCCTCCAGCAGGCGCATGCGATGGCTGAGGGCGCTGACGGTCAGGTGCATCGCCTCGGCCGCGCGGGTCAGGTTGCCGAGACGGGCGGCGATGACAAAAGCATCTATCTGGTCCAGTGGCGGGCGGCTCATCTTGAATATCTCTCAAGTCTGACTTGCTGAAGTTTCGCTTTTTCAAGGCTAAGGATGAGCCTAACTTTGCTGTCATTCAAGCCGGATGGGCCGGCGAAGGAGAAGAACATGGCTAGCAGCTTCTACAAATCCTGGTGGCGGGAAATGGGCGCCATCAGCCGCGGAATGATGTTCATCGAAGGCAATCTCGCCGACCCAGCATCGCTGGATCGTATTGCGCCGGCCGCAAGACAGGTCGGGGGAGCGGAGGATCGAGCTCTAGCGATCTCCGTCGGGCTTCGGAAACAAGCCAGTCGCGCGTACCGGAATCTCCTGCTTTTGGGCGGGCGTCCGGCAAGCACCGGCCATAACGACGACATCGACGAACCCTTCCCGCAGATCGACGACGACGAGCCTGCGCCAGAGCAACTGGGTCACGTCCACCGATCCGCTTCGTTCCACCACGGGAAGTCCACCCAATCGCAAACCTGCGCGACCTGCTGAACAAGCGGCAGACCGCCATGCAGGAATGCATGGAGTCCACACCATGAATACCAACTTCGTTATTCCACTCGCCGCGTTGACGGCGCTGGCGGCGGTCACGGCCGCAGCCAGTCGCATGAGCTTCCCAGTGGAGGCACTGGTCGCTGGCCACATCGTCGATCTGCCCGCCGTCACCGTGCGCGCGTCGCCGCAGGATGCCGCTTATTTCCGGGCGCACCGCATCGTAGATCTGCCACGGATTACGGCGTATCCGCAACCGACCGATTTGGCGTTGTTCCTGGCGACCGACTCGGTGCGCATCGTTCACGTGCCGGCTTCTCCACCGCCGGTGCTGCTGGACAGGCGGGTAGCGGTGGCCACTTCCTTCGATGTGCTAGCAGTGCGTTGAGGTGCCAGCGTGATCGCGCGTCTCTGGCATGGCGTCACCCTGGCCGAAAAATCCGCGGAATACCTCGCCTTCCTGCAGGCACGCGCCGTTCCCGACTATCGCTCCACGCCGGGCAATGTGTCGGTGGAAATCCTGCATCGCAGTGCGGGCTATGTGACTCACTTTCTGATCGTCACGCATTGGGAATCGGCCGAAGCCATCACCGCCTTCGCGGGTAGCGACATCGCGCTGGCAAAGTACTACCCCGAAGACCGCGACTTCCTGCTCGAGTTCGAGCCGAGGGTGGAGCACTACGCCTTGGAACAAACGTAGAAAAGCGCAGGGCTTGAGAGGAGCGAGGTAAGTCGCGAGTCCAGAGAGACAGCGTGTCAGCATCATAATGAGTGGATCAAACCCCTCTCCCGCGAGCGGGAGAGGGTGCCGAAGGCGGGTGAGGGAAGAGCGAAGCAGGAGGATTGCGTTGTCGACCGGGCGGTTGCGTCATGAAGGTTTCTTACGTTGTGACCTCGCGTGTATCAGCAGATGGCCGCGCCATCGCCCTCATCCGGCCTGCGGCCACCTTCTCCCGCTCGCGGGAGAAGGGGTCTCTCCGGCGTTTTCATGGCAGCCAAGAAAAAAGCCCGGAGGTGCCGGGCTTTTTCGTTTCGCAGAGCACCTGTTTCAGAGCACCTGTTTCAAAGGTGCTTGATAATCTCGTCGGCGAACTCGCTGCACTTCACTTCGGTGGCGCCGTCCATCAGGCGGGCGAAGTCGTAGGTGACGCGCTTGCTGGCGATGGCTTTGTTGACGCCTTCGACGATCGCGTCGGCCGCTTCGGTCCAGCCCAGGTAGCGCAGCATCATTTCGCCCGACAGGATCACCGAACCGGGGTTGACCTTGTCCAGGTCGGCGTACTTGGGCGCGGTGCCGTGGGTGGCTTCGAACACCGCATGGCCGGTGACGTAGTTGATGTTGGCGCCCGGCGCGATGCCGATGCCGCCGACCTGCGCCGCCAGAGCGTCTGACAGGTAATCGCCGTTCAAGTTCAGCGTCGCCGAGACGTCGTATTCCTTCGGACGCAACAGGATCTGCTGTAGGAAGGCGTCGGCGATGGCGTCCTTGATGATCAGGCCGGCACCTGGCTTGCCTTCCGGAATAATCATCCACGGACCACCGTCCAGCTCGACCGCACCGTAGAAATCGCGTGCAACCTGGTAGCCCCAGTCGCGGAAGCCGCCCTCGGTGTACTTCATGATGTTGCCCTTGTGCACCAGGGTCACCGACTTGCGTTTGTTCTCGATCGCATAGCCGATGGCGCTGTGCACCAGGCGCTCGGTGCCCAAGCGGCTGACCGGCTTGATGCCGATGCCGACTTCCACCGTCATGTCGCGGTGCGGCGCGCCGATGCTTTCCAGCGCCTTCTGCCATTCGTCGACTTTTTCCTGGGTGCCGAAGCGGATCTTGCCGAACGGCTGCGGGAATTCCTTGGCGATGAAGTCCAACACCTTCTGCGACTCGGCGCTGCCGCCGGCCCATTCGATACCGGCGTAGATGTCCTCGGTGTTCTCGCGGAAGATCACCATGTCCACGTCGCCCGGCTTCTTCACCGGCGAAGGCACGCCTTCGAACCAGCGCACCGGGCGCAGGCAGACGTACAGATCCAGCATCTGGCGCAGCGCCACGTTGAGCGATCGGATGCCGCCGCCGACCGGCGTGGTCAGCGGGCCCTTGATACTCACCAGGTAGTCGCGGCAGGCCTGCACGGTGGATTCCGGCAGCCAGGTGCCGTAGTTGTTGTTGGCTTTTTCGCCGGCGAACACTTCCAGCCAGTGGATCTTCTTCGCGCCGCCGTAGGCTTTCTCTACGGCCGCATCGAGCACGCGCACCGAAGCGCGCCAGATGTCGGGGCCGGTGCCGTCGCCTTCGATGAAGGGGATGATGGGGTAGTTGGGCACATTGAGCTTGCCGCCGCTGATGGTGATGGTTTCACCGCCGGCGGGCGGGGTGAGGACGGGTTCTGCCATGGATTTTGCTCCTGGGGTTGGAACGGAGCGCGCCGCGGGGGCCGCGCGCAATGCGTGTAAAGCGGAGCCGGCATTGTCGCGCTTAGGGGCGCGCAGGGCAAAGCCGACCTTTGTTGCGGACAAAAAAAGGCGCGGATTGCTCCGCGCCCGAGCTGCCACCCTGGGGAGAGAGGGTGGATTACTTGACTTCGATTTCCTGGGTCGTCCCAGAGTTGGCCCTTGGAGCTTGCATTGTCCGGCTGGTCAGGGGCGTAGCCAATGAAAATGGGAGGTCCGACTGCCGGCCAATATGGAGTCGTTGGGGGCGAATGATTGAGGTCAGGGTCACATTTTCCCTATAGACATAGGGCGCATCTAATACCAAACGAAAGATTCAATATGGATGTTGGCTGCGCGACCGCGTAAGCGATTCCAAGAATCGGCCCTGTGAGCAAGATTTTTTACGGAGGTGCAGAAAGGGCGGCCTAGGCCGCCCTTTTTTTAAGCACTTTAAATCAACGAAACATTCCAGGAATAAAAGCTTGCCAATTTGGCGTTGGCTTAACGATTTCCTCGGTGGAATCAAACGTCGCAGTCACACCTGAAAAGTCCGCTCCTTCACCGCCAGAGACCAAGCGCACTTCCTTTCCATTCAATTCTTTCATGTAAAGCTCCTTAGTTAATTAATGGCAACGTCTCGGCTCTGTTTTTTCCAAGACTCCAGCAGACTGCAGCTTTGATGGGAGGATTGCAACTCACAATTGCATTGAAGAAAACAAACAAAAAAGCGCGGATTGCTCCGCGCTTTTTTAGGAAAATCACAAGACTTGCCTCTCGGATGAGAGAGCAGATTACTTGACTTCGATTTCCTGGGTCATGCCCGCGGGCTGGCCGTTCACGGTCACGTCGACCTTGTACTTTCCCGCGGCCCATGCGTTGGTATTGGTAAACTCCAAATTCGTGGTGTCGACACCACCTGCAACTACGGCTGCAGATTTCTGTCCCGCAACCTGACCGTCCTGGAAAGTCAACTTGGCGTCGATAGCGGCATTGGCCGGCGTGGCGGCATCGGTTTTGACCGACACAATGATCTTATCCTTGGTGCCGAAAGTGGCGAGCGAGGCAACCGACTTATCCGCGGCGGCGGTGTTGCCGACGGTAACGCTGGTGGCGCTGACCGGTGCCGGTGCGGGCTCGACGGGGGCAGGCGCCGGAGCAGGTTCGGTCACTACCGGAGCCGGGGCAACGGTTTCTTCCTTCTTCTTGCAGCCGGCCAGGGCAACGGTGCCGGCCAAGGCAACGATCAGGGCATAGGAGATGCGATTGAGTTTCATGGTGTCGGTCCTTGAAATGATTTGAATAGGGGAGAGAAAAGAATCAGGCGCTGGTATCGGCAGGTGGCAACTTGATCACTTGGCCCGGGAAAATACGGTCAGGATCATCAAGCACATCGCGATTAGCTTCGAAGATTTGCTTCCACGCGCTGGCGTGGCCAAGGTGTTCCTTGGCGATCTTGGAGAGCGTATCGCCCTTCTCGATGGTGTAGGTACGCTCGCCTACGATCTCGGCGGTACTGTCGACTGTGGCGGAGACCCCGGAGAAGTCAGCCTTCTCTACTATAGGAGCGGTGCTGTCTACCTTTGCGGTGACGCCGGAAAAATCAGCTTTCTTTTCGGTACTCATGCGGGACTCCTCCCTGAGGGAGTGGGGTGCTGGGGACGCCAAATCTACACATGCATTGTTAAGAATTCATCGCCTGCAGGTGAAACCACAATTTCCCGGTTCATAACGCTATTGGCGGGCCTCGCGTAGAGCGATAGGCGAAGCGGATCCGTGCGTCGCGCGCCAGGGGTTTATGTCTAATCCGCCGCGCCGCGTATAGCGCGCTTCGACCGACAGCCGGCTGGGCCGGCAATGCGTCGAAACCTCTTGAAATATGCGCTCCACGCATTGTTCGTGGAAACCGGCATGCTCGCGGAAACTCACCAGGTAACGCAGCAGTCCGCTGCGTTCGATACGTGGCCCGCGGTAGGCCAGCACCACGCTGCCCCAGTCCGGCTGGCCGGTGACCGGGCAGTTGGATTTGAGCAAATGTGAGACAAATACCTCTTCGACGATTTGCGCCTCATCCGACGAAAGGTAGGAGGGGTTCGGCGGACCGTAATCGCTGATTTCGATGTCCTGGGCGTCGATGGATTCGCCTTCATCCGCGGCCGACATTTCCGGCAAGCCGAACGCGACCGTCACGTCCGCGCCTGCGCGTGCGGATAGGTCGATGGCGATGCGTTCGCGCGCGGCCTCATCGCTGTTGAAACGTTCCGAGTTCAACGAGTTGAGGTAGAGCTTCAGCGATTTGGATTCCACCAGATTCGGCGAATCGCAGGGCACGGTGAAAGTGGCGGTGGCCACGCACGGCTTGCCGCGCGCATCCAGCCAGCTCAGCTCATAGGCCTGCCAACGGTCATGACCGATGAAAGGCAGGGCGTCGCCGGCAATGCCGATCTCCGCGCGCACGGCGGCGCGCGGAATCGGGAACAGCAAGCCAGCGTCGTACTGCGACGGGTAGGCGACTTCCTGGCCCAGAGTGGAATCTTGTGGGGTATTCATGGCTTTATTTTACGGGCGCGCCGGTAAGGTCAGGTGTATAAAACTGCGAACTCCGCCCGCCGCCACAGGATCCAGTCATGTCCTTAAAGCCGCATGTCATCGTCCTTCTCGCGTGTGCCATGGCCTTGCCTGGATGCGCCACGGAATCGGGCGACAAGACTCAAACTTCTGGGGACGCGTCGGACTCCCTCGTGATCGATGCGCATGCAGGCGACGAGACCCACCTCCGGCGCGGCCAGCTGCTGGCGATCGCACTGGACAGCAATGCCAGCACGGGCTACGCCTGGGAAGTCGTCGAGGACGGCAGCCCGGTGCTCGAACCGGCGCCGGTGCCCGCAAGCGCCGCACCGGCGGCTCCGCCGATGCCGGGAGCCGGCGGAACCTCGCGCTGGCGTTACCGCGCGGTGCAGAGCGGAACGACGACCCTGCGCCTGGTGTACCGGCGTTCCTGGGAGCAGGGAGTCGAGCCGGTGCGGACCGCAAGCTACCGGGTCGTGGTCGAATAACGCCGCATCGTTAGCCGTTTTCGCCGTGCAGGTAGTCCAGCGTCACTTCCATCAGCGCGCGGAAGCCTATGTCCAGCGAGGCTTCGTCGAGCAGGAACTTCGGCGAATGATTGCTGGGCGCGGTGGCGGGATCGATGCCTTTGGAGGTCGAGCCGACGAAGAAGAACATCGACGGCACTTCCAGCGCATAGAGCGAGAAATCCTCCGAGCCCATCTGCAGCGGCGGCTCGTACACATTGTCCTTGCCGACTACGGCCTGCAGGCTGGGCAGCATCTTCGCGGTCAGCGCGGGATCGTTGACGGTAGGTGGATTGCCGTCTTTCTCGTAAATGTCGGTCTGCGCGGTAGCGCCATGCGCGGCAGCGGTGTGCTCGGCCACGTTGCGCAGGTCGGCGAAGACCTGCTGGCGCATCTTCGGATCGAAGGTGCGGATGGTGCCGACCATTTCCACCTCATCGGGAATGATGTTGTAGCGGATGCCGCCCTTGATGGCGCCGAAGGTCACCACCGCCGGCAGCTTGGCGATATTGGTGCGGCGGCTGACGATGGTCTGGGCGGTGCCGATCATGTCCGCCGCGGCCACGATGGGATCGATGCCGTTCCAGGGCGCCGAGCCGTGCGTTTGTCGGCCGGTCACCTTGATCGAGAACCGATCCGACGCGGCCATCAGCGGCCCCTGCCGCACCGCGATCTGTCCCGCCTGCACGCTGGAGAACACATGCAACCCGAACACCGCTTCCGGCTTGAAGTCCTTGAACAGCCCTTCCTTCAGCATCAACGAAGCCCCGCCTTCCTCCGGCGGCGGCGCGCCTTCCTCGGCCGGCTGGAAGATCAACATCACCGAACCCGGCAGGTCCTTCTGCATCGCCACCAGCGCCTCGGCCACGCCCATCAGAATGCCGGTGTGCGCGTCGTGGCCGCAGGCGTGCATCACGCCGACGTTTTCGCCTCGATAGGTGGAAGTCCCTTTCGACGCGAAGGGCAGACCGGTCTGTTCGGTCACCGGCAGCGCGTCCATGTCCGCTCGCAGGGCGATCTTCGGTCCCGGCTTGCCACCGGCGACTATTGCCACCACGCCGTGGCCGGCCATGATCCTCGGTCGCAGGCCAAGTGCGCGCAGGTGTTCGGCCACCTTGGCCGAAGTGCGCTCCTCGCGATTGGAAAGTTCCGGATGCGCATGGAAATCGCGACGCCAGGCGACGATCTTCGCGTCCAGGTTCTTCGCCGCAGCGGCGACCTCGGCGCGCTGGACCGGCGCTTCTTGCGAGTGCGCGTTGAAAGCGATGGCCAACGCGGCGAACAGCGGAACGATTCGGACAGGGAAGGGCATCGATGTACTCCATGGGTTTGCGCGATGCTAACCCGCGACGCGCATCCGTGGGCCGCGGTGGGGATATCATCGGCTTCGCATTCGGTGCCCGACGTGGTGCCTGCGTCCCGTTCCATGCCACCGGATGATCACTTGGAAGAGCTAGGTCTGCTGATTCTGCTGTTATTGTTCCTCGCCGCGATGCTCGCGGGATTCATAGACGCCATTGCCGGCGGCGGCGGCATGGTCACCATTCCGGCGATGTTGCTGGCGGGCATTCCGCCGCTGCAAGTGCTGGGCACCAACAAGCTGCAATCGCTATTCGGCTCGGGCTCGGCCAGTCTCTCCTATGCGCGTCACGGCCATGTAAACCTGCGGGCTCAATTGCCGATGGCGCTGACGGCGGCATTGGGCGCGGTGGCGGGTGCGCTGCTGGCGACGGTGGTGCCGGCCGAAGTCCTGAAAGCGGTCCTACCGTTCCTTCTCATCGGCATCGCCCTCTACTTCGGGTTCAAGCCGGATGTCGGAGAACTGGATCGCCATCGGCGCTTGAGCGCCACGGCCTTCGCGTTGACTTTCGTGCCGGCGATCGGTTTCTACGACGGCGTGTTCGGCCCCGGCACCGGTTCGTTCCTGATGCTGGGCTTCATCGCGCTGGCCGGTTACGGCGTGCTCAAGGCGACGGCGCACACCAAATTCTTGAACTTCGGCTCCAATGTCGGCGCCTTTGCCGTGTTCCTGGCGCACGGGGCGATCCTGTGGAAGGTCGGACTGGTCATGGGCGCCGGTCAGTTCCTCGGCGCGCAGCTGGGTTCGCGCTACGCGATGAAGAAGGGCGCCAAGATCATCAAACCGCTGCTGGTGATCGTGTCGGTGGCACTGGCCATCAGGCTGTTGGCGGATCCAAGCCATCCGCTACGTGTCTGGCTTGGTATGTAACCTCATCACCGGCTCGGCTGATTCAAGTAATCCAGCGCCACCTGCAGCATCGCCTTGCTGCCGACCTGCAGCGACTGTTCGTCCAGCAGGAACTGCGGCGAATGGTTGATCGGCGCGGTCGCGGGGTCGGTGCCGGGGGCAGTCGATCCGACGAAGAAGAAGAAAGTCGGCGCGGCGGTGGCGTACTGCGAGAAGTCCTCGGCTACGGTGACCAGCGGCATCTCCACCACGTTGCCTTCGCCCAGCGCGTGCTCCAGCGAAGCGCGGCCGCGTTGTGCCAGTTCCGGATCGTTGATCGTGGCCGGTGCATTGTTCACCACCTGCAGTTCCGCCTTGCCGCCGCCGGCATGGGCGAAGTCTTCCGCGGTGCGGCGGAAACGATCTATCACGTCCTGACGCACCACCGGATCGAAGGTGCGCAGAGTGCCCACCAACTTGGCTTCATCGGGAATGATGTTGAAGCGCACGCCGCTCTGGAACTGTCCTGCGGTCAGCACCACCGGCGTGGCCGCTATATTGACCTGACGCGCGATGATCGATTGCGTGCCCAGCAGGATCTGCGCACCGATCGTGATCGGGTCTACGCCATCCCAGGGTCGCGAACCGTGAGTCTGTTTGCCATGCACGGTCAGCGTCCATTCGTCGGCGCTGGCCATCAGCGCGCCGCTGCGGGTGCCGACCTTGCCGACCGGCAGACCAGCCCAGACGTGCAGCCCGAACACCGCGTCGGGTTTGAAGTCGGTAAAGATGCCCTGCTTCAACATCAACGCGGCGCCGAACTCCTCGCCCGCGTTGGGCGGACCTTCCTCGGCGGGCTGGAATACGAACATGACCTCGCCCGGCAACTGATCCTTCATCGCCGCCAGCGCCGAAGCCACGCCCAGCAGCATCGCCACGTGCGCGTCATGGCCACAGGCGTGCATGATGCCGACCGGCTGGCCGCGATATTCGCCGGTCACCTTCGACGAGAAGGGCAGGCCGGTCTGCTCGGTCACTGGCAGCGCGTCCATGTCGGCGCGGATGGCGATGCGCGGGCCCGGCTTGCTGCCTTTAAGGATGGCAATGACGCCGGTTTGCGCGATGCCGGTTCTCGGCTGCAGGCCTAGCGCGCGCAGCTGATCGGCGACCAGTTTTGCGGTGCGGATTTCATGGGTGCCGAGTTCCGGATGCTGGTGGAGGTCGCGGCGCCATTCGACGATCTTGGGTTGAAGGCGTTGCAACTCCTGCGCGGCAACGGAGTCCTGCGCATGCGCGGAGGCCGCACAAGTCAGCAGCAAGATTGAAGGAAGGACGTATGTCGCGATGCGGCTTGGAAAAAACATCCGGATATTCCAGGTGGGCGGACGAGGATGGTAGCGCGATCAAACCCTACCCCTGTAGGAGCGGGCCCTGCCCGCGACAGGCTTCATCGGTAATGCCCGGTCGCGGGCAGAGCCCGCTCCTACAGGAGGGAAAGGCATATCGATAGATTGCGCATGGCTCGCAATCCATCCACAAGACATGCGACGCTGCGCCCGGCCCGACCGAGAATGTCCATGAGTACAGATCCGAGTTCCAACAAGCCTTTGGAAGGCGACGCCGCGCTGATCCGAGCGGTCGGCTCGTTCGCGCTCGCCGCCGCAGTGATGAATATCATCGTCGGCGGCGGCATTTTCCGCATGCCGGCCGCATTGTCCGCGCAGTTGGGTACAGCCGCACCGCTGGCGCTGATCGCCGGTGCGCTGGCCATCGTTCCGGTCGCCTTGTGCTTCGCCGCCATCGGCAGCCGCGCGGTCGCCACCGGTGGACCGATCAGCTATCTGGGAGCGACCTTCGGCAGCTTCGCCGGTTTCATCGCCGGCTCGTTGATGTGGATCAGCAACGTGGCCTCCAGCGCAGGCGTGGCCGCCGCGTTCGCTGTGCAGATGGCCAACCTGGTGCCCTTGTTCGCGCAACCGTTGCCGCGCATTGGCTTGCTGACGATCCTCTATCTGCTGCTGTTCGCCTTGAACGCTTTCGGGGTGAAGTTGGGCGCCCGCGCCATTACAACGCTGGCCGCGTTGAAGCTGACACCTTTGTTTCTGTTGGTGGGAATCGGCCTGTTCTTCGTGGATTGGACTCAGGTCAGTTTCGCGGTCGGCGATCTTCCGTCGTGGACCGCGCTGGGCACCGGCATGGTGCTGGTGATGTTCGCGTACTCGGGCATGGAAACCGCGCTGGTGCCTTCCGGCGAAGTGCGCGATCCCTCGCGCAGCGTGCCGCGCGCGACCATGGTGGCGATCCTGCTGGTGGTGTTGCTGTACATGGGTCTGCAGATCGTCAGCCAGGGGTTGCTGGGGCCGGTGTTGGCAGCGAGCGGCGTACCCATCGCCGATACGGCCGGCGTGCTGTGGAAGACAGGCCGCATCGTGTTGCTGGTTACCGCCTGCATTTCGATGGCCGGATTTCTACTCGGCAACCTTCTCGGTTCGTCGCGGCTGTTGTTCGCATTGGGACGCGACGGTTATTTGCCGCACGCCTACGGCCGCGTCAGCGCCACCCATCGCGTGCCGTTGCTGGCGCTGATCACGCACGCGGTATTGGCGTGGCTGCTGGCGCTGGGCGGCACCTTCGATGCGCTGGCGCTCATTTCCGGCGGCGCGATCTGTCTGGTCTATGCGTTGGTGAGTCTTGCGGCATGGCGCGGGCAGAGGATCGGTTTGCGCGAACGCGGCGAGCCCTTCGTGTTGTGGGGCGGACCGCTGGTGCCGCTGCTGGCGGTGGTGGCGATGCTGTTGATCGTAACCACCTTGACTGGCAAGGAATGGTTGGCGATCGGCATTGCCCTGGTGGCTTTGGTCGCGACCTACGGGATGCTTCGCGTCGTCCGTCGCTGAGACGCGCAGCACAGTTGCCTTCCAAATCTGCTGCGGCCTGCTGCAGCGCACATTGAACCGCCCCCCGGAACCCGTATAACCGGCTTTGCCATTCGGGAAGCAGGGATCTGCGGGTGTGCCCATCTACGTCGTCCAGTCGGCCATCCGCCGCTGCGACCGACGTGTCCATGATCATAAGGAAGGGGAAGGCATCATGTCCAAGGCAATGAAGCTGTCGCTGTTGTTCGCGTTATCGCTGTCCGCGTCCGTGGCCCACGCCCAGACCGCATTGATTCCCAAGCAGTTGTCCGGGCCGCCAGAAGAGTTCGCGCAGATGCGCGCGCCCGATCCGGCGCAGTCTGCAGTGATCTCCAAGAGCGCGCTGCTGCCGATCGAGTTAAGCGGCAAGAGCGCTGCGACGATCAGCCTGCCGGTAGAGAACGGCAAATTGCGTTTCGCGCTGTTCTCGGGTGGCGCCGATTGGCAACCGGAATTGGCTTCGCCTTCCGGTCGCCCGTTGATCGCGCAGAAGATGGCCGGCAGCGCCAAGGCGACCCGACTGGGCCTGGCCGACAATGCGTATCCAGCCACGGAATACGCCCTGGAAGGGCTGCAGCGCGGTCAATGGACGCTGACCCTGCGGTCCGCTAACCGTCTAGCCAAGAGCAGCCAAGCGCAACGCGGTTATGTGTTGATGGAAGGCGAAGCTAGTACCGAGCTGGCGTCGTATCCCGTGCATCGACGTCAGTGGGTCGGCAACAGTTTGGGCTTCACTGCGGTGCTCAGTGGCAGCGCGCAGAAGAGCACTGTGCTGGGTGCGGCGGCCGGCCGTATTCAGCGCGGTAGCCTGCGGGTGATCGCACCGGATGGCAGCGAGAGCCGGTGGCCGATGTCCGACGATGGACGCCGTGGCGATGCGGTCGCGCGCGACGGGATTTATGGCGGCACGTTCACGCCGAGCGCACCGGGCACCTACATCGTCCAGGTGGTGGCACATGGCATCAGCCGCGATGGCGCGGCGTTCGTGCGCACGGCCGAGCATGTGGTGCCGGTGATTGCGCCCGGATTGAAGCTTGTCGCGTCGCAGGTCGGCGCGGTGTCGGCAGGCGGCACGCGCATGAGCCTGGGTATTCCGGTGACGGGCAACCTGGATCCCGCGCGTCGCTACCGCGTGTTCGCCGAGGTCTGGGGCCGGGGTACGGACGGCAGGCAGGTGCCGGTGGCCTGGATCGGCGGTATGGCTTCGGCCAAGGGCCGGCAGTTGCCGTTGGGTCTCGATCAGCGCTGGATCCAACGCGCCGGCGCGCGGGCGCCGTTCTCGCTGCGCAACGTACGCATCGAGGATGCCGATTACTTCATTCCCGTGACCAGCGCCGGAAGCCTGAGCCTCGCGCTACCGAGCAACGTCGCGACACTGACTAAGCGCAGCGCGATTGTCGATGAATCGATGGTGATGGGCCCGCGCCCGGCCGCCCTCGTACAGACCAAGGCAGGCACCGGCTCGCGCTTGATCCTGGTGCATGGCTATTGCTCCGGCGGGGTCTGGCCGCAATCGCAGTTCACCAATGCATCCGCGTTCCTGGATACCAACCAGAATCGCAGCCACGACCAATTCGCACAGCTGTTGAAAAACTATGGCAGTGCGTGGAATTCGTTCGGCACGGTGGCCCACAGCCAGGGCGGCGCCGCGGCGCTGCATCTGTACGCGTACTACTGGAGCGGCCTGGATAACGCGACCGGCAACCGCTTGATGCAATCCGTGGGCACGCCTTATCAGGGCACCAACCTGTCCGGCATCATCGCCACGGTTGGATCCTGGTTTGGTGTGGCCTGCGGTTCCAACTACGACATGACCTACGACGGCGCCTCGGCCTGGCTGGCGGGCATTCCGAGTTGGGCGCGGGCCAAGGTGAACTACTACACCACCTCGTTCAAGAGCACCAACTGGTGGACCAACGACTACTGCAATTTCGCCTCCGACCTGGTGCTCTCCGATCCGGAGGACGGCACCACCGAGAAGGCCTACGGGCAGTTGCCCGGCGCGGTGAACCAAGGGCACGTAACCGGGCAATGCCATACCACCGGCATGCGCGATCCAGCCCAGTACCTGGATGCCGGCCGCAATGGACTGATGAACAGCAATGCCGCGCGTTAGCGCTGGCCACGGCATTCGCGCATGAGCTCGCCTGCGGACAGGGCCATCGGCCCTGTCCGCAGCCAGGCCTCACTCCAGCCGCATTACTCCGCGCCGTGGCGGCGAGGTTCCCAAAGTCTCCATGCTGACCGGCGCACCCAGTTCCATCAGCATCTTTCGCTGCTCCGGCAAGGGCGTACGCATGCTCTTCTGCTCGAATTCACCGAGCTTCTGGAAGACGGGCAATGCCCACATACGTTCCAACAGCGCCGCCGTACGCGGCCAGCGCTGCGCATCCACTGCGTAGCGCACGAAGGCGGCGTTGCGGAAGAAACTGGCGATGCTGATGTCGGCCACGCTGAGTTCGCCGAACAGGAAACCTTCCGCCGGAATCTGCGATTCCAGATAGTCCAGCGCAACGGGAAGCTGCTCGTCGCGCGCGCGGACGATGACGGCTTCGTCCGGCTCTTCGCCGAACAGGTAACGCTTGACGCCCTTCTGGTAGAACATGCCCCAGATCACCACATCGCCCAGCCACGAATCGCAGTACTCCTCGAGCCACCGCGCCTGCGCACGGTCGCCGATATCGGCCGGATACAGAGAAGGTTGCGGATGGAGTTCGTCCAGGTACTGGCAGATCACCGAAGAATCGTTGATGACGCGGGCGCCGTCGATCAGCACGGGAATACGGCGCAGCGGACTCAACTCGCTGAAACGCTCGTTGCCCACGAACGGCGCGATCGGGTCGATGCTGTAGTCAAGTCCTTTCAATTCCATGCACACCAGTACCTTGCGCACGTAAGGCGAGATGTAGTTGCCAATGATGTGGTAGTTGGCAGGCATGTCGGCATCCACTCCTAATAACGAAAATCCCGTCCGTCATCCCAGCGAAAGCTGGGATCCATCTTGATTCTGCTCTTTGCTTGGCGTGAACAGCCAAAGCCAAAGTCAAAATGGATCCCAGCTTTCGCTGGGATGACGACGCTCCTTATTAATTCGCTTCATCGAAACACCACCGTCCGGTGTCCATTCAACAGGATCCGGTGCTCCACATGCCGGCGCACCGCGCGCGCCAGCACCTGCGACTCGGTATCGCTGCCTACCCGCACCAATTCCTTGGGCGTCATCGCATGATCCACACGCGCCACATCCTGTTCGATGATCGGGCCTTCATCGAGATCGCGGGTCACGTAGTGCGCGGTAGCACCGATGATCTTGACCCCTCGCTGGTGCGCCTGATGGTAGGGCTTGGCACCCTTGAAGCTGGGCAGAAAGCTGTGATGGATGTTGATAGCGCGTCCGGCCAGTGCATCGCACAGCTCCGGAGACAGGATCTGCATGTAGCGCGCCAGCACCACCAGATCGATATCTTCGTCCTCCACCAGACCGGCGATCCGTTGTTCCTGGGCGGTCTTCGTTGCCGCAGTCACCGGCAGGTAGTGGAAAGGAATCCCGTAGGACGCAGCTAGCGCGGCGAAATCCTCGTGATTGGAGACGATGCCCGCGATATCCACCGCCAGCTGTCGGCTATGCGCACGGAACAGCAGATCGTTGAGGCAGTGTCCCTGGCGGCTGACCAGCACCAGTAGCCGCGCACGTCGGCGCGCGTCGTGGATCTGCCAGACCATGCCAAAACTCTCGGCCAGCGAGCGAAAATTCTCCCGCAGCAGTTCCGCATCGGTCTCCTCCGGCAGGTCGAAATGCACGCGCAGAAAGAAGCGCCGGGTCTCCTCGTCGCCGAACTGCTGTGCGTCCTGGATATTGCAGCCGAGTTCGTACAACAGACCGGTGACGCGATAGACGATGCCGGTGCGGTCGGGGCAGGACAGAGTGAGGATGTAGTCGGGGCGCATGCATGAATACTAGCCTGTCGGCACCTGCCGACGCAGGCTAGAGGTCGTAGGACAGCAAGTCGTATCCAGTCGCCGCGCGCACGACACGCTGGTGAACGAAGGAGCCACTGCCGCCGTTGGTCAGCACCACGATGCCGCGCCCTCGTTGCGCATCGCCGACCGCGAAGTTCTTGAAGATGTCGCCGTTGCTGCCGGAGTGGTAGAACACCGGCCCGTCGCGGGTCGTTTCCATGTTCCAGCCCAGCCCTTTCTCCGTCCATCGTCCGGGAATCTTGATCTGCGGAGTGAGCATCGCCTGCCGCGTAGTCTCGCTGATTTCCCAGCTCGCGCGCTGCCGACGCGTCATCATCAAGGTCAGGAAGGTCGCGTAGTCCTGCACCGTGGTGCGCAGACTGGCCGCCGAGTTGGCCAGGAGGTCGCCCGGCCAGGTCACCAGTCCGGCCGGCGCCAGCGCCATCACTTCCGGCAAGGCGCGGGCGGCATCGTCGTACTTCCAGGACGAAAGCGGTTTGCCCCAGCGATCGGCGATCTGCTGAGCGATGCTCCATTGCTCACGGAACATCTGCGGCGGCATGCCCGTTCCGGGCTGGTCGTGTCTGCGGTGGCCGTAGACCGAACGCGCGGCCAGGTCCGTATTCCAGGTGTAGCTGCTGTCCTTCATGCCCGCCGGGCCGAACAGATGGGCCTGCATCGAATCGTCCAGGCTCTGGCCGGTGATGGTTTCCACCGCGAACTGCAGCCAGAACATCGCCTCGCCCGAATAATCGATGCGCGTCCCCGGCTTGACCATCGGCACCAGTTTTTCCGTCGCCGGCGACTTGCGCCAGTTCGGCAGACCGGTGGAATGACGCAACACATCGCGCGTGGTGATCAGCTCGATCCAGGGGTGGTCGTCCAGATAGTCCGGACGCCAGTATCGCACCAGCGGGTGATCGAGATCGATCAGGCCCTGGTCCTCCAACTGCATCACCAGATAGGCGAATACCGGTTTGCTGAGCGAGGCGTCCTCGAACACCGTGCGCGCGTCCACGGGCGTGCGCGTGAGCGCATGAGTCACGCCGAACGGACGGCTCCATGCGACTTCGCCCTCTTCGACCACGGCGATGCCGACGCCGGGTACGGCGAACGCTTCCATGATCCGCGGCAGTTCGGCAAGGAACTCTTCTGAAGGAATCCACGCGCCGGATCGCTCCCTGCAGGCGGCCGCAATGGCGCTGGTCGGCGCCAGCGCCGCAATGCCCGAGAGAGCGCCCATCGCCATCAAACGGCGGCGAGCTGGCGAGTGAGGAGGGGCGCAGACTGACATCATCGGCATTGGATAGGTTTCCAGCCAATGTATCAAGGCCGTCTCTCGGCGAACTTGATGACATGGCTCGTAGGAGCGAAGTGAGTCGCGAAAGAATAGCTAAGAAATCTTTCGCGACTCACGTCGCTCCTACGGCGATGGCCGCGCTCCTACGCGGATCAGAACGCGTGGTCGAAACCGACTTCGCCCTGCACGCCGACCTGGTAGGCGGAGACGCGGCGTTCGAAGAAGTTAGTCAGCTCCTGCACGTCCTGCAGATCCATGAAGGGAAACGGATTGGTCGAGCCAAAGTGCTTGGGCATGCCCAGCTGGGCCATGCGCTGGTCGGCGCAGTATTCCAGGTACTGGCGCATGTCCTTGATCGACAGGCCGGCGACGCCGCCGCTCAAGGTATCTTCGGCGAAGGCGACCTCGCATTCCACCGCCTCACTCATCATCTCCACCACTTGCGCTTTGAAGTCGTCGTCGAACAGATCCGGCTCCTCCTCGCGGGCGGTGCGGATCACTTCGAAGGCGAAGGCCATATGCGCGCTCTCGTCGCGGAACACCCAATTGGTGCCGCTGGCCAGTCCATGCAGTAGTCCGCGCGAACGCAAGTAGTACACGTAGGCGAAGGCGCCGAAGAAGAACAGACCCTCGATGCAGCCGGCGAAACAGACCATATTGAGCAGGAACTGGCGGCGATGTTCGCGCGTCTCGATGCGCTGGATGCCCTGCAGCGAGTCTATCCACTTGAAGCAGAACTCGGCCTTCCGGTGGATCGACGGAATGTTCTCCACCGCCGAGAAAGCCTTGGTTCGTTCGTTCGGGTCTGGCAGATAAGTGTCCAGCAGGGTGAGGTAGAACTGCACGTGCAGCGCTTCCTCGTACAGCTGCCGCGACAGGTACATGCGCGCTTCCGGCGCATTGATGTGCTGATACAGGTTCAGCACCAGGTTGTTGGAGACGATGGAATCGCCGGTGGCGAAGAACGCAATCAGGCGCTCGATCAGATGCCGCTCGGCCGGGCCGAACTTGTCCTTCAAGTCTTTGGTGTCCAGCGAGAAATCCACTTCCTCCACCGTCCAGGTGTTGCGGATGGCGTTACGGTACATCTCGTAGAACTGCGGATAGCGCATGGGGCGCAGGGTCAGTTCGAAGCCGGGGTCGAGCAGGAGTTGTTGCGGGGGGGTGGACATGTATTTTCCGGTTAGCGGACGTAATCGTCGGCGACGTGTTGGGAGATATAGGTGCTGAGGCCGCGGCCGGCCTGGGCCAGCCGTTTCATTTCTTCCACGTGCGCCTTTCCGGCGCTGGCGTGGCTGTAAACGTAAATGCGATCGGAACCGGAGAACTTCACCCGTATCGAAGTCGGTGTGGTGGCATAAGCCACCACCCCCGAGTCTCCCGCCAGATTCAGATAGCGCTGCATCGCCGCAGCTTACTGGCAGGCCTCGCAGCTCTCCGGATTCTCCAGCGAGCAGCTCACCGCTTCCACGGGCGTGTAGGCGGGCTTCGGCGCCTCGACGGCGGCGTTGCCGACCGTGGTCTTGGCGATCTTCGTCGCCGGCCGCGAACGCAGGTAGTAAGTGGTCTTGATGCCTTTCTTCCACGCGTACATGTACATGGACGACATCGCACCGATGTTCGGGCTTTCCATGAACAGGTTGAGCGAAGCGGACTGGTCGATGAAAGCGCCGCGGTCGGCGGCCATGTCGATCAGCGAACGCATCGGCACTTCCCAGGTGGTGCGGTAGATGTCGCGCAAGGCTTGCGGAATGCGGGCGATGCTCTGGATAGAACCTTCGGCCTGCTTGATCTCGTCGCGCACTTCCGGCGTCCACATGCCGAGCTT
>Ga0307513_10002569_pt1 | contig 25080 bp, 17 predicted proteins | sample 15_EM_MG_FD_202174 | JGI IMG/M metagenome (GOLD analysis project Ga0307513, IMG submission 202174) | Populus trichocarpa ectomycorrhiza microbial communities from riparian zone in the Pacific Northwest, United States - 15_EM | ecosystem: Host-associated > Plants > Roots > Unclassified | place...
CAGCTCCTGGCCCAAGTTGATGACCTCGCTCGGCGTCTCGGTCTAGCCGTCCGGTGCCCGGGCCGGGCAGGGTCCGGGCACCGACGAGCGCACCGCACCACACCAGCACGGCCGCCACGGCCAGCCCCAGCGGGTAGCCGCCGGCCGCCACCACGAACCCGACGCCGGAGACACCCAGCACGCCGGACAGCTCCCGGGCGACCGCGAAGACGCCGGCCGCCGTTCCGGCCCGGTCCGGCGGGGCGGCCGCCAGCACCACGGCGGCGAGCGGGACCGTCAGCGCCGACCCGAAACCGATCATTGCGAACGCGGTGAGCAGCACCGGGGTACTGCTACTGGCCATCGCCAGCACCGCGATGCCGGCGCCGACCAGAGCAAGGCCTGCGGCGACCGTACGGGCGGAGCCGTGCCGTGGCACCAGCCGCTGCGCGATCGGGGCGCCCACGGCGACCGCGACCGCCACCGGCACAAACGCCAGGCCCTCTGCGACCGGCCCGAACCCGCGGACGTCCTGCAGGTAGAACGAGGTGGCGAAGGACACGCCGGTGACGCCGAGCCCCCACAGCACCTGAACGATCAGCCCGCCGCGGTAGGCGCGGATCCCGATCAGGCCGGCCGCCGATCCGCTCGCCCGCCGCCGGCCGGCCCCGCCCGTCGTGTACCTGGCCGCCGCGAGCGCCGCGAGCCCGACCGGCAGGTTGATCAGGAAGATCCACGACCAGTGCAGATGCTGGCTGAGCACCCCGCCGACCACCGGGCCGGCGGCGAGCGCCACGGCACCGGAGACGGTCCACGCCGCGGCGGCGCGCAGCCGTTCCCGTTCCGTGGAGGCGGCCACGACCGCCAGGGTCGCCGGCACCAGCAGCGCCGCCCCGGCGCCCTGCACCACCCGCGCCGCGATCAGGAACCCCACCTCCCGGGCCAGTCCGGCCGCCGCCGAGGCCGCGGTGAACACGGCGATGCCGGCCAGCAGGACCGCGCGGTTGCCGTACCGGTCGGCGAGGCGGCCGCCGGCCAGCAGCAGGCCCGCGTACGAAAGCAGGTAGCCGTTGGCGACCCACTCCAGCGAGGTCAGCGGGGCCGCCAGGTCGCGGGCGATGGACGGCGCCGCGACGGTCACCACCGTGTTGTCCAGCATGGTGAGGAACGCGGTCGCGACCACCACGGCACGGACGGCCCGCGACCGCGTGCGGGTCACCTGGTCAGCCGACCGTGGCGGGCACCCGGTCGGCCGAGCGGAACAGGCCCAGCCGGTCCTCCCCGATCTCGGCGCGCCGGGCCAGGTCGGAGATCCCGAGCCCGGGGGCCGGCGCGAGGCAGAGCACCCCCACCTTGCCCACGTGTTCGTTGCGCTGCACCGTCCGGGTCGCCTCGCCGACCTGATCCAGCGGGTACACCCGGGACAGCGTCGGCACCAGCCCGCCGAGCCGCAGCAGCCGGTTGACCTCCCACGCCTCCTGGTAGTTGGCGCCGTGGCTGCCGAGGATCCGCTTGAGCCGCATCCACAGGTACCGGTTGTCGTAGCAGTGCTCGTATCCGCTGCTGGACCCGCACGTCACCACGGTCCCGCCGGTGCGGGCCAGGTAGACGGAGGCGCCGAAGGTCTCCTCGCCGGTGTACTCGAAGACGATGTGCGGGTCCTCGCCGGCCGTGGCGCGGATCCGCTTGCCGAGCGCCCGCCAGATCGCCGGGTCGCGCATCCCGCCCGGGGCGGTGGGCAGCTCGGCCCGGTTCACCACGTTCCGGCAGCCGAGCCGGCCCATCAACTCGGCTTTGGCGGCCGAGCCCACCACGGCCACCGGAATGCCGCCGCCGGCCAGCACCAGCTGGACGGCGAAGCCGCCCAGCCCACCCGCGGCACCCCAGACCAGGACCACATCGCCCTGCTTCATCACCGCGCCGCGCGGGCTCACCAGCATCCGGTACGCGGTGGCCGCGCACAACGTCGTGGACGCGGACTCCTCCCAGCTCAGGTGCTCGGGCTTGGGCAGCAACTGGCTCGCCTTGACGACGGCGAAGTCGGCCAGGCCGCCGAAGTTGGTCTCGAACCCCCAGGCCCGCTGGTCGCCGGTCATCGCGTCGGCGTGGGTGAGCGGATCCTCACTGTCCACATAGGCGGGTGCGACCACCACCCGGTCGCCGACCGCCCACCGCCGGACGCCCACGCCGATCCGCACCACGACGCCGGACGCGTCCGAGCCGACGACGTGGTAGGGCTGATCGTGCCGCGCGCCCCACGCGTCCTGCCGGCCCAGCCGGGCCAGAAAGTTGAACGTCGGCACCGGCCGGAAGGTCGCCGACCACACGGTGTTGAAGTTGATGCTCGAAGCCATCACGGCCAGCAGCACCTCGTCGGGGGCGAGCTGCGGCATCGGCACCTCGCCGACGTGCAGGCAGCGGCGTACGTCCGGCTCGTCCGGCCCGTCCGGTGGGAAGAGATCGGCGTCCGCGCTCCGCAGGTGGGCGGCGCGCAGCCGGTCGGGCACCGGGCAGGCGAGCAGTTCGGCTGCTGACGCACCGGCCAGGACGGCTTCGGCGAGTTCGGACATGGCGACTCCTTGCTTGCAGGCGGGGCACCGGTCACAGCAGCCGGCGCAGGTCCGCCGCGATCGTGTCGACCGCGGGCGGATCCAGCAGGTTCAAGTGGTGCCCGTCGACCGGCACGATCCGCAGGTCGCAACACCAGCGGTCCCACCCGCGCGCCGCGTCGGCGTGCTCGTAGCGGGGATCGCTCACCGCCCAGGGGGTGGGCCGGGTGCAGCGGTACAGGGTGACCGGCCCGGAGTACGGCCCGGGCTGGTAGTCGTCGAGAGCCCGGGTGTCCCAGTGCGAGTCGATCTGGTGGCGCAACACCGCCGGTGGCAGCCGGTCCGCCAGGCCCGTGCGGGACATCTCCTCGATGACCAGGGTGAACTGCTCATCGCCGGGCAGCCCACGCAGCCGGTCCGGGTTTACGTCGACCGGTGCGCGATAGGTCTCGCGCAGGTAGCGCAGGAAGCCGAGAAACCGGTCGGTGAGCAGCTCGGCGGCCCGCCCGGCGGACATCGGCATGGGCAGGCCCGCGTCGATGAGCAGCACCGCCTCGACCTGCTCGCCGTCGGCGACGAGCTGCCGGGCGGCCTCGAAGGCGAGCGCCCCGCCGAACGACCAGCCGCCGAGCCGGTAGGGGCCTGCGGGGCACACCTGCCGGATGAGGGCGGTGTAGTCGGCTGCGCGCCCGGCGACCGGGCCGCCGCCGTCGAGACGCTCGAGGCCGTACACCGGGTAGCCGGGATCGAGCAGGTCGACCAGGCGCCGGTAGACGACGGTGTTGCCGCCCGCGGGGTGGGCCAGGAAGAGGGGACGGCCGCGACCGGCGGCGCGCAGCGGGCGTACCGGACCGCCTGAATCGACCTCGGCCTGCTCGGCCGCGCGCAGCGGCACGGCAAGGGCCTGCGGGCTGGGATCGGCGACCAGGGCCGCCGGATCCACCGCGATCCCGTATTCGCGGCGGGCCGCCTCGGCGATCCGGGCCAGGTCGTGCGAGTCGGCTCGGGACGCGATGCCCCTTACCGGGCGGCCCAGGACCGTCTCGAACAGCCGGATCGCCGCACGCTCGGCGGCGTCCCGGGCTTCGATTGCCGGTTGGTCGCGTGTCTGCGTGAGCGCCGCCGGGTCGGTCGGCGTGGCGTTCCGGGCGTCGATTGCGGGCAGGTCGCGCGTCTGCGTGAGCGCCGCGTCGATTGCGGGCACGTCGGGTGCCTCTGCGAGTGCTGCGTCGATTGCGGGCACATCTTGTGTCCGCGTGAGTGCTGCCGCCAGGTCGGTCAGTGTGGCGCCGCGGACCAGCACGGATGTGGGCAGCGTCCGGCCGAAATCCACCTCGATCAGGCCCTTGATCCGGACCGCGGCGAGCGAGTCGAGACCGGCCTCGACGAGTGGTGCATCCGGCGGCGGTGCTTGGTCGATGCCGAGCACGGCCGTCACGTGCTCGGCGAGGCGCTCGCTGATGACCCGCGTGGCCTCGGCGGGGGACAGGGTGGCGAGCCGCTCGGCGCCGGGCCAGCCGTGCGCCGCGGGCTCGGCCAGGGCGGGTGGGGCGCCGGCGACCTCGGCGAAGAAGGCCAGGCGGGCGGTCTGCGGGAACGCCGCGAGCGCGGTGGCGGGATCGAAATGCAGAACGCCGACGTCGACCGGGACGCGCGCGGCCAGACTGCGCAGGGCCGCGATGCCGTCGTCCGGGGCGATCGGGTCCAGGCCGGGCAGGCGCACGCCGGTCGCGCCGCCCAGCTCGGACCAGGTTCCCCAGTTGATCGCCATGGCCCGGGTGCCGTGCCCGCGCTGCCAGCGGGCGAACGCGTCCAGCCAGGCGTTGGCGGTGGCATACGCGACCTGGCCGGGGGAGCCGAGCAGGGCGGCCGCCGAGGAGAAGCTCACCCACCAGTCCAGCTCGACGCCGGCCGCCAGGACGGCGTCGTGCAGGTGCCGGGCGGCGAGGACCTTCGGCGCCCACACCTGGGCCAGGCTCTCGGCGTCGACCTGCGGCACGAGCCCGTCGCGGAGCACCCCGGCCGCGTGGACCACGCCGGCGAGTTCGGCACCGGCGGCGGCCACCGCCCGGGCGGCCGCCGCCGGGTCCGCGAGATCGCCGAGCGCCACCCGCACGTCCACGCCGGAGCGGCGAAGCGCGTCGACGGTTTGCCGAGCCTGGGCCGACGGCCCGGACCGGCCGGCCAGCACCAGCCGGCCCGCGCCGGCGGCGGCCAGCCAGCCGGCGACGCGCAGGCCGATGCCGCCGTAGCCACCGGTGACGAGGTACGCGGCTCCGGCCCGGACCGGCGCCCCGGCCTGCCGCGCGGGGGCCGCCACAGTAGCCAGCCGGGCCGCCCACCGGCGTCCGCCCCGGTAGGCGACCTCGTCGTCGCCGGTCTCGGCGGCGATCTCGGCCCACAGCGCCGCGGCCTGGTCGGCTGGGTCGTCGGCCGGGTCGAGATCGAGCCAGGTGGCCCGGGTCAGCGGCTGCTCCAGGCAGAGCGTCCGGACCAGGCCGCGGACCCAGGCGAGGTCCGGCCGGCCCGGCTCGGCCGGGCCGACGGCTGCTCCGCCGCGGGTGACGAGCCACAGCCGACCGGGGCCGGCTGCGGCCGCTACTGCGGCACTGGCCAGCCGCAGGGCGGCGGCCGGGTCGGGCAGCGCACCGGCGAGCGGCGCTACGAGCACCTGGGTTGGTTCGCGGTCGGTGGCGGGGTCTTCTGGTGGGGTGCGGCGGGTGTCGGCTAGCTGGAGTGCGGTGGCTGGGTCGGGCAGCGCGCCGGGGTGCGCCTGGGTTGGTTCGCGGTCGGTGGCGGGGTCTTCCGGTGTGGCGCGGCGGGTGCCGGCCGGGGCCGACGGGTCGGCCAGGGCGGCCACGATCAGCGGATCTCCGGCCAGGCCCAGCATGGTTACCGGCCCGGTCGGGGCGCGACCGGCTGGCAACGCCGGTTGCTCCCGCCAGGCGACGCCGAGCAGGCTGTCCAGCAGGGCGGGCCGGGCCGGAGCACTGTCCGGTGCGGGCGGCGGGTCGATCCAGTGTCGCTCGCCCCGCCACGGTGGCGCCGGCAGGTCGAGGATCCGGGCCGGGGCCACGGGCGGGACCCGGTGCCCGTGCGCGCACAGCGTCGCCAGGGCACGGTCGAACGCGTCCGGGTCGTCGCGGTGCAGCGTTCCGGTGACCAGCGGATCTGGCACGCCCGCCGTGGCCAGCGTCTCGCGCAGCGGGCGGACCAGCACGGGGTGCGGGGAGATCTCCAGGAACAGGCGGTGGCCGTCGGCGGCTGCGCGTCGCACTGCGTCGGCGAGGCGCACCGGGCGGCGCAGGTTCGCCGCCCAGTACGCGGCGTCCAGCACCGGCTGCTCGTCCGCGACGGGCGCCGTCACGGTGGAGTAGAAGGGCACGCGCGGCTCACCGGGGCGCAGCCCACGCAGCGTGTCCAGCAAGTCCGGCAGCAGCGCGTCGATCGCGGGTGAATGACCGGCTCCCTCCGTGGTCAAGGTGCGCACCGCGCGGCCCAGCCCGGCCACCCGGTCGCTGAGCGCTGCCACGGCGCCCGGCTGCCCGGTGACCACGAGTTGGCGCGGTGCGGCGACCACGGCCACCGACACTTCCGGCAGGTCGCCGGTCAGCTCCAGGAACTCGTCCTCGGCGAGTTCGGCGACCGCCATGGTGCCCGGGCCGACCCGGGACAGCAGGCGGGCCCGTCGGCAGATCAGGCGGATGCCGTCGAGCGGGGACAGCGCCTCCGCGACGACGGCGGCGGCCACCTCGCCCATCGAGTGGCCGATCACCGCGGCCGGCCGTACGCCATAGTGGCGCCATAGCGCGGCGAGCGCGACCTGCAGGCCAAAGGTGATCGGCTGGGCTCGCTGCACCGGCAGCGCTTCTCCGTCGCGAAGGCCGTCACGCAGGCTGAAGCTGGCCTCGGCGCGAAACCCGGGCTCGAGTTCGTCGACGGCGGCGGCGAAGGCGGGCTCGCGGTCCAGCAGGTGCCGGCCCATGCCGGGCCAGTGCGCGCCGTAGCCGGCGAACACCCACACGCCTTCGCCTGCGCATCGCTCGCCAACCCCGGTGGCCAGGGATGGATGGGAACGCCCCGCGGCTGCGGCGGACAACCCGGCCTGCAGCGTGGCGGAGTCGCGTGCCACCACGACCGCCCTGGCGGGGCCGCGCTCGCCCCGGCGCGCCAAAGTGGACGCCACAGCCCGGGGATCGGCGTTGTTGCCCGCCAGCCATGCGGCGAGCGCGCCCGCCTGACCGCGAACCCGGTCGAGGTCACGGTCGGCGACCACACACACCGCCGGCTGGCGGTCTGGTGGGGGAGTTTCTGGCAGGTCTTCGTGCGCCGCTGGCTCGTGGCCCAGCGGGGATGCTTCCGCTTGGCCTGCGCGCGGCGCCGCCTCGAGGACTAGGTGCGCGTTGGTGCCGCCGAAGCCGAAGGCGGACACCCCGGCGCGGGCCGGCCGGTTCCGTGCGGGGAACGCCCATGCCGCCGTCGCCACCCGCAGACCCCAGTCGTCGAGCGGGATGCGCGGGTTGGGGCGCTGCGCGTGCAACGTGGCCGGGACAGTGCCGTGCTGCAGCGCGAGCACCGCCGTGATGAATCCGGCAACCCCGGCCGCGGCCTCCAGGTGCCCGAAACGGGACTTGACCGAGCCGATGAGCAGCGGGTCGCCGGGTGCCCGGCCGGCACCGCAGACCGCGCCGAGCGCCCCGGCCTCGATCGGATCGCCGAGCGGAGTTCCGGTGCCGTGCGCCTCGACATAGTCCACATCGGACGGTCGACAACCGGCATCCGCGTACGCGTGGCGCAGCAACGCCTCCTGAGCCCCCGGATTGGGCGCCACCAGCCCGTTGGAACGGCCGTCGGAGTTGACCGCTCCGCCGCGCAGCACGGCCAGCACCCGATCGCCGTCGCGTACCGCATCGGCATGGCGCTTGAGCACCACCACCCCGCAGCCCTCGCCGCGGACGATGCCGTCGGCCTCCGCGCCGAAGGGCCGGCACCGGCCCCCGGCAGCGAGGCCGCCGGCCCGCCCGAACGCCACCGTGAGCGCCGGATCGAGCATCAGGCTGACGCCCGCGGCCAGCGCCAGATCGGTCTCGCCGAGGCGCAGGTCGCGCGCCGCCAGGTGGATGGCGACCAGCGACGATGAGCAGGCGGTGTCCACCGCGAGGCTGGGGCCGCGCAGGTCGAGCAGGTAGGACAGCCGGTTGGCGGCGATGCTCAGCGCGCCGCCGGTCGCGGTCCAGCCCTCCACCCGCTCGAGGTCGGCCGCGCTCAGGTGGGCGTACTCGGAGGCGCAGATCCCCACGTATGCGCCGGTGCGGCTGCCGCGCAGCGCGACCGGGTCGAGCGCCGCGTTCGCCAGAGCCTCCCATGCCACCTCGAGGAGCAACCGCTGTTGCGGGTCCATCAGCCGGGCCTCGCCCGGGCTGATGCCGAAGAAGTCGGCGTCGAAGCGGGCCACCTCGTCGAGGAAGCCGCCGTACCGGCCCGGGCCGGCCAGCACCGCGGCGGCCGATCCCGGCCGGGGTTCGCCGGCGGCCGGGCGGCGCCAGCGCTGCGGTGGCACGTCGCGTACGGTGTCCCGGCCGTCGAGCAGCAGCCGCCACAGCTCGTCCGGGCCGCTCGCGCCGGGGAACCGGCAGCCCAGCCCGATCACCGCGATCGGCGGGTGTTCCGCTACCGGCTCGCTCGGCGCGGCGGCCGGCTCCGGAGCGCCGGTCAACGCGCGTTCGATCGCGTTGATCGTGGGATGCTCCCACAGCACGGTGGCCGGGACAGACCGGCCCAGCCGCGCCTCCAACCGGCCCGCCAGCTCGACGGCCTCGACGGAGGAGATCCCGTACTCGACCAGCGGGCAGTCCGGATCGATCGAGTCGGGGGGCAGGTCGCAGCGGTCCGCCACCCAGGCGGCCACCGCGGCCGCCAATGGCAGGTCGCCGGGCAGGTCGTCAGGCATCGCGGCCACCCCGTCCGGCCAGGTAGCGGGCTCGGCATCCGGTCCGGGAAACCTTCCCGCTCGTGGTCCGGGGCACGCCGCCGGGCTTGATCAGGACGACGTCGTGCAGCGCCAGGTCGTGCCGATGCCACACCGCCTGCCGGGCGGCGCGGATGATCTCGGGGTCGTCGCCGTCCCCGGTGCGTTCGCCCATCACGACCACGCGCTCCTGGTCGTCGTGGGTCACCGTGAACGCGGCGACCCGGCCCAGGGCGGGGCTGACCCCGGCCACGGTCTCCTCGACGTCCTGCGGGTAGTGGTTGCGGCCGGCCACGATGAGCAGGTCCTTGAGCCGTCCGGTGACATAGAGCTCGCCGTCGTGCAGCATGCCGAGGTCACCCGTACGCAGCCAGGGCTGCCGGGGCAGCCCGTCGGGCAGCGGGCCGGCCAGCGCCGCCGCGAAGACCTGCCGGCTGCGCTCGGGCTGCCGCCAGTAGCCGCGGGCCACGTTGGGGCCGTGCACCCAGATCTCGCCGACCAGGCCGTCGTCGAGGGCGACGCCCCGATCGGGGTCCACCACGGCGACCCGCTGGCCGGTGGGCGTCCCGCAGGACACCAGGGTGGAGTGGCCGGCGCCGGGTACCGCGGGCACGGCCTGGCCTGCGGCCAACCGGGTGCGGTCGAAGGTCGCCGTGGTGGGCGGCCGGTCGGTGCCGTCTCCCGTCACGAAGACGGTGGCCTCGGCCAGCCCGTACGCCGGGCAGATCGCCTGTCGCCGCAGGCCGGTCCCCGCATCGCCCAGCATCTGCGCGAAGCGTTCCAGGGTCGCGGCCCGGATCGGCTCGGCGCCGTTGAGCCACAGGAAGACGCCGCTCAGGTCGAGACCGGCCAGGTCGTCCGGGCCGAGCCGGCGCAGGCAGTAGTCGTACGCGAAATTCGGTGCCGCCGTGTATGCGTGTGGCCGGGCGGAGAGCAGGCGCATCCAGCGGGCCGGGCGCAGCAGGAACGCGACCGGGTCGAACAGCACCGCCTCGGTGCCGGCCCACAGCGGCAGCGCGATGCCCGCCAGCAGGCCCATGTCGTGGAAGAGCGGAAGCCAGCTGACCCCGGTGCACCGGCGCCGGGCGCCGATCAGGGCCGCGCACACCTGGGCGACGTTCGCCGTCAGGTTCCGGTGGGTGATCTCGACGCCCGCCGGGGTCCGGGTCGACCCGGACGAATACTGCAGGTAGGCGACGTCGTCCCCACGGGCCGGCGCGGGCCGCCAGCCGTCATCCGGCGGCTCGTCTGCACTCTCGACCAGGATCTCGGCGTGGTGCTGCCGGCCGGCGAGGAACTCGCGCACCGTGCGGGCGCTGGATGGCGCCGTCACCACGCACCGCGGGTCGCAGTCCGCGTAGGTGGCGGCCAACCGGTCGGCGTGCCCGGGCAGGTCGGGCGCGAACAGCGGGACGGCCACCGTGCCCGCGTACCAGGAGGCGATCATCGCGACCACGTACTCCAGGCTGGACGGCGCCATGATCGCGACGCGTTCCCCGGGCCCGGCCACCCGGCGTAGTCGCCGGGCCAGCGCGGTCGCCCGCCGGTGCAGCTGCGCCCAGGTGCAGGCGTCCACCTTGCCGTCCGGGTGGGCGAGGTAGTCGACGAAGCTGTACGCCGGGGCGTCCGGCCTGGTCCTGGCCCACCTGGCGAGCCGGTCGAGCAGCGGCGCTGTGGTCAAGATCCCCTCCGCAGGCGGCTCCACCGGCCGCGTGCCGACGGTGCTGGGATGGACCGTAGCGACGCGCGGGGAACCGGACAGCGATCGCGGATGCGCCTCTTTTCCGCCGACGTTGTCAGCCCGGTGACACAACAGTGCGATGTTACTGACGGGTTTCATTACGTAGACAATCGTGGATATACTCCGCACCGCTGCGGAAGGAGAGCCATGGGCATACCACCGTTCGGCATCGCCGCACCGGTCGGCCGGGTCCTGCACCGGGCGGCGGCGAACCTCCGCGGTGACATCCACAATCTGGCCGACGAGACGCTGCAGGCGATCGAGGCAGGCATCCCGGAGTACGCCCGGCCGGCCGACGGCACCTACCAGCGCACCCTGCGAGCCGGGGTCGAACAGGCGCTGTACGGCTTCCTCGGCATCCTGGAGAAGCGCGACGGCGGCTCCTGGCGCGACGTCTACCGGTCGATCGGCGCCGGCGAGATGCGCGAGGGTCGCAGCCTCGACGCCCTGCAGTCGGCCATCCGGATCGGCGGCCGCGTCGGGATGCGGCATCTGGTGGCGTTCGCCGAGTCGGAGTCGCTGACCGCGACCACCGTAGGTGCCCTCGTCGACGCGGTCTGGGCGCACGTCGACGACCTGGCCGAGGCGGCCGCCGAGGGTTACGGCAAGGCCAGCGCCGCCGAGGTGGGCGAGCTGGACCGGCGCCGCCGCCGGCTGTTCGACCTGCTCGTCTGCGACCCGCCGGCCGGGGAGGAGGCCGTCTCCGCCGCGGCGCTGGCCGCCCGCTGGCACCTGCCGCACCGGCTCGCCGCGGTGGCCCTCGGTCCGGAGGCCACCCAGGCCACACCCCCGGTCCTCGCGCCCGATGTGCTGTGCGGCCTGGACCGGGCCGAGCCGGCGCTGATCGTGCCCGACTCGGAAAGCCCCGCCCAGGTCCGCCTGATCGTCAACAGCCTGCGCCGCTTCCGGGTGGCGGTCGGCCCGGCCGGGCCACCGGCCGCGGCGGCATACTCGCTGCGCTGGGCCCGCCGAGCCCTCGATCTGGCGGCCCGGGGCATCATCGCCGGCGACGGCCCGACCTGGTGCGAGGAGCACCTGGCCCCATTGATCATCTTCCAGGACGAGGCGCTGCTCGCCTCGGTGGTCGACCGCCGGCTGCGCCCGCTGGCGGCCGTCCGGGCGAGCCTGCGCGACCCGCTGGCCGACACGCTGCTGTCCTGGCTGCAGCACAACATGAACGCCAACGCGGTCGCCGCCAGCCTGCACCTGCACCCGCAGACCGTCCGCCGCCGGCTACGCCAGCTGGACCGCCTCTTCGGCGACCAGGTCCACGACAGCGACCTGCGCTTCGAGCTCGAGATCGCGCTACGAGCCGAGCGGGCCCGCCGCGCGGAAAGCCGCGAGCCCACACTGCGCGGCGTCGACCGCCCGGCTTGTTGACTCCGGCGGTCACTACGTGATGTCCACCAGCACCTTGCCGACGACGCCGCTCTCCACCGCCCGGTGCGCGTCGGCGGTGCGGTCGAGCGGGAAGCGCACCAGCGGCAAGCCGTGCTCCTCGCCGACCGGCAGGGCGCCGTCGCGGGCCGCGGCGGCGACGTCCTCGGCGCCCGCGGCGAGCACCTGCGGCCCGGCCGTGTAGAGCACCAGGAACTGGAAGCGGGTGTTCAGCATCATGTTCTGCCGCACGTCCAGCTCGACCGGCTGGCCGCCGTCGTTGGCGTACGTCGAGATCGTCCCGCGGGTGCGCAGCACCGCCAGGTCCAGGGCGAGGTTCGCGCCGAGCGCCACCTCGGCGACGATGTCGACGCCGTCCGGGGCGATCTTGCGGATCTCGGCGGCCGGGTCGCCCTCGCGATAGTTGATCACGTGGTGCGCCCCGGCGGCGGTGGCCAGCCGGGCCTTCTCCGGCCCGCTGACCGTGCTGATCACGGTGGCGCCGGCCCATCGGGCGAGCTGGATCGCCGCGTGCCCGACCGCCCCGGCTCCGCCCGCGGCAAGCACCACGTGGCCGTCGAGGGCGCCGGGCCGCAGGCGGCGCGGCCCGTCCTCGGCGACGGTGAGCGCGCGGTGCGCGGTGAGCGCCGGCACGCCGAGCGAGGCGCCGACATCGAAACTGGCCTCGTCGGGCAGCGGCACGGCCTGCTCGGCGGGCACGACGGTGAACTCGGCGGCGGTGCCGGTGGGCCGCCCGGCGGTGGCCATGAACAGCCAGACCCGCTGGCCGACCCGGCTCTGGTCGACCCCCGCACCCACGGCGTCGATCACGCCGGCGCCGTCGAGGTGCGGGGTGACCTCGGGGAACAGCTTGGGGTTGGTGGCGCCGGAGCGGGTCTTCCAGTCCGTCGGGTTGACCCCGGACACGGCGACCCGGACGCGAACCTCGCCGGGGCCCGGCGCGGGCAGGTCACGGTCGACGAGCTCAAGAACGTCGGGCCCGCCGTTGTCGCGGTAGATGATGGTCTTCATGATTTGTCCCTACCATATGGGCGATGACAACGTCAGCGGGCACAACAGAATCGGTCGATGTCGTCGCACGCCGATCGGGCGGTCGCCGCGCTTCAGACGGCCGCGGGCAAAGCAGGCGCACTCGTGCGGCACTCGACGCCGGTGACGTCGATCGAGGTGCTCGGCGAGGACGCCGTACTCGTGCACACCGACAGCGGCAGCTACCGCGCCCGCCGGGTCGTGGCGGCGGTCAACGCCTGGGCGAGCAAGCTGGTCGGCGAACTCGTCCCGCTGCCGCCACTGCGGGTCACTCAGGAACAGCCCGCGCACTTCGGCGCGCGCGAGCCCGAGGACAGCTGGCCGAGCTTCGTACACCGGTTCGCCGACGCCTTTTACGGCGGGACTTATGGGCTTGCCACGCCCGGAGAGGGCATCAAGGTCGGCTTCCACGGCGTGGGTCGCGAGGTTGACCCGGATCACCGCGACTTCGCGCCGGAGCCCGGCCAGTTGGCCGAGCTGCGCGACTACGCCCGGCAGTGGCTGCCGGGCGTCGACGCCGACGTGGTCGCGCCCATCAGCTGTACGTACACGACCACGCCCGATGGCGATTTTGTCCTGGACCGTCGCGGCCCGGTGGTGGTGGCCACGGGCTTCTCGGGACACGGATTCAAGTTCGTGCCCGCCATCGGACGCGTTCTCACCGACCTCGCCGTCGACGGGACCCGCCCGGACCGGCGGTTCGGCTTCCCCCGCTGACGGTCTACGGCAATATCACCAGCTTGCCGCGGTTGTGGCCGGTCGCGCTCTGCTCCTGCGCCTTGCCTGCCTCGGCAAGCGGGTACGTGTGCGCCACCGCGACGCGCAACGTGCCGGCGGCGGCGAGGCGAGCGTGTTCGGCGAGTTCTTCGGCGCTGCCCCGCCCGCCGGCGGAGAACGTCACGCCCAGTTGCGCGCCGGCCGGGTCGGCGATCGTCACGATCCGTTCCGTCGTTCCGCCGCGCAGCTCGATGGAGTCCGGCAGCGCGCCTCGGCCGGCCGCGTCGAAAACCGCGTCCACACCCTGCGGAGCAACAGCGCGGACCCGTGCCACCAGACCGTCGCCGTAGCTCACCGGCACCACGCCCAGAGAGCGAAGGTACTCATGGTTGGCCTGCGAGGCGGTACCGATGACGGTCGCACCGCGGGCGGCCGCGAGCTGGACGGCCAAGCCGCCGACCGCTCCGGCCGCGCCGTGCACGAGCAGGGTCTCGCCCTCCTTGACGGCGAGGAGGTCCAGTACGCGCAGCGACGTCTCACCGGCGACCGGCAGAGCGGCCGCCTCGCCCCAGCCCAGGCCGGCCGGTTTGGCGGCGAAGACCGTCGCCAGCGCGTACTGCCCGTAGGCGCCGGTATCCGTGAACGCGAGCACCTCGTCCCCGACGGCCAGGCCGGTGACACCGGTGCCGACCTCGTCGACCACACCCGCGGCCTCCAGACCGGGAGTCGCGGGGAACGTGGTCGGGAACACCTGCTGAACCGCGCCGCTACGGATCTTGGCGTCGAGTTGGTTCACGCCTGCGGCTCGTACCCGCAGCCGTATCTGTCCCGGACCGGGTCGCGGGAGGTCGACCTGTGCGACCCGCAGCACCTCTGGTCCGCCGAACTGGTCGAAGACGATCGCTTCCATCGTTGCCCACCCTCTCGTGGTCCTTGCCGAATGTCTGCACCAAGGCTGCAACGGCCGGTCCGCGTTGTGGAGCGGACCGCTCTGGCTAGGACCAGCGATCCCTGGCTCACCCGGCATTTCCTATGGTGCAGATCGGGATAGTATGTGCTGACACCGAAGGAGTGCCCATCATGACCGTCACCGATGACCTACTCGCCAACGCCGAGCGCTACGCCGCCGCCTTCGACAAGGGCGACCTTCCCCTGCCGCCGGCCAAGCACGTCGCCGTTATCGCCTGCATGGATGCCCGACTGAACCCGTACGGCCTGCTCGGCCTCGCCGAAGGCGACGCCGACGTGATCCGCAACGCCGGCGGCGTGATCCCCGCCGACGAGTTACGCAGCCTCGCGATCAGCCAGCGCCTGCTCGGCACCACCGAGATCATTCTGATCCACCACACCGACTGCGGCATGCTCACCTTCACCGACGACGAGTTCCGGGGCGGCATCGAGCGCGAGGTCGGCATCAAACCCGCCTGGGCCGCCGAGGCCTTCACCGACCTCGACGAGGACGTCCGCCAGTCGCTCCGGCGCATCCTCGCCGACCCGTTCATCCCGGTGAAGGAGTCGGTCCGCGGCTTCGTCTACGACGTCACCACCGGCAAGCTGGCCGAGGTCACCCTCTAAACGCTGGCGTCGTGGAGGGGGAGCCGGTGGTGCGTCCGAGTGATGCGCGGCCCGCCGAGCTGGACGAGTTCGTCCGGGGCTGGACCGACCGCGCGCTGGACCGCACTCCACTGACCGATGCCGACCGCGTCGCGGTGACCGACGCGATCCGGCGTTGCTACGCGGATGCCGGCCTGCCTTGGCCCGGGCGGGTGTTCTGGGCCCCGTCGCCACTGGCGGGCCGGTTGCTCGCGGCCGATCTGGCGCGGCGGTACACCCCGGTCACCACCCGGATCAGGGCGAAGGCGCCCACGATGGGTGGTGCGCTCGTGTACGGGTGCGCCGTGGGGCTGTACGGCGCCGTTCTGGCGGGGCTGCTGTGGCTGTGGCTCGCCCTCCCGCTCGAGCTTGGCGAGGCGATGCCGGCGTACTGGCACGAACTCTGGATCGGCGCGGTCGTCGCTGGTCTGCTGCCGGTACCGGTCCTCGTCTGGCAACTCGCCGTGGAGGACTCCGCCGACGTCGTTGATGATCTTGTCTTCGGCTTGGGTAGAGCCATGGCGATGCTGTTCTTCGCCGGCGTGTGGTTGGCGGTTGTCGTCGGTCAGATCGCGGCCAGCCGGATGGGCGCGTTCGTGGGCTGGTCCGGCCTGCCGCCGCAGGCGTGGGTGGCGACGTTGTTGACGGTCACGCTGGGGCCGGCCGTCGCGGTGGCAATGGTGATCGGCATCGTGGTCAAGTGGCGCGCCGATCCGCCCGCGATGCGCTGCGCCGATCCGGCCCACGACCGGCTCGACCGGTGCCTCACCGTCGCGCTGACCGCGGCCAGCACCGCCGCTCCGGTCGTCCCGGGAGCACATGGCCAGGTGCGGAGCGCGGTCGACGGGTTGACCGCCGGCATCGACCGGTCCGTCGAGCTTGCCGTCCAAGAGGCCACACGAAGCGGACGGCGTTGGCCGCGCCGGTATCCGGTCGGTCACTTCGGCGGCCAGTACGGCGGTCGCCTGGCCGCCGCGACCTGGCTGGCGGCCCGCGGTGCGCCGGTACCGGCCGACGCCGCCGTGTTCGTGCGCGACTTCGCCGCGGCGTCGCGGGCCGGGTGGTGGTGGCCGCATACGCGGTTTGTGGTGGTCGGCGGGCGGGCTTCGGCGCTGCACCTCGAACGGGTCGGTGCGGGGGCCGGCATCCAGCGACTGCACCGTACCGACGGACCGGCCGCCGAGTGGCCCGACGGCTATCGCGTCTACGCCGTCCACGGCACCGGGATACCCGCCGACCTGGTCGGCGACGGCTGGGACGTCGAGGAGATCCATCGCCATCCCAACAGCGAGGTCCGGCGGGCGGCGATCGAGCTGATCGGCTGGGCCGAGTACATCCGGCGCGCCGGATGGCGGCTGGTCGCCACCGCGCCGGACCCCGGCAACCCGCCACATGAACTCGCCCTCTACGAGGACCCGAGTCGCCGGCTCCGCGACGTGCGGGTGCTGGTGATGACCAACGGCAGCCCGGACCGCTCCGGCGCGCTTCGCCGGCATGCCGAGACGGTCCCGGACGCTATCGACGACCCGGTCGCGGCTGCCGCCTGGCAGTACGACTGCCCGGTCGAGGTCTACCGGAAGATGCGGCGCCGCACCTGAGTCCGTACCACCGCGAAAGAGAGAGGCAGGTCTGGCTGTGTACACCTACCGCACCGCGCTGGCCCTCGTCGGGGTCAGCGTTCCCGCGCATTTTGTCGCCGACGCCGAGGTGCCCATCCTGACCGGCCCGCAGGCCCAGGGCGATCTGATGGTCATCCCCGAACGCCCCGAGGAGGTTCCCGAGCTGATCTGGCAGCCGGTGCCGGACGAGGGGGTCCAGGTGGTCCGGGGTGAAGCCACCGGGAACACGCACTGGCTGCACCGGGGCTTCGACTCACCCGGCGTCCGGTGGTCGAGCCAAGTCCGCACCCGCGGCCTGACACTCGGCTACCTCGACGTCCCGCCGGGACAAAGCGCGCAGCTGATCCACACCGATGAGCACGGCGCCAACGGAATCGGTCCGGGCATCTACCGGATCAACCGCAAGCGGGAGCAGGTCCCGGCGTTCGAGCCGCAACGCGCGGATCGCCGCACCCGGCTGATCGCGGACTGAACCGTCCCCCTTCGCGGGCTCCGATTGGCTACGGTCGATCAAGCTCGGCGATGTTCGCTGCTTCATCCGGGTCTGGAGTCGAAGTGGACAGGAACGCCTGCAGAACCTCGACCGCCACGTCCGGAGCGAGCCGCTTGAGGCTCATCGCCAGCACGTTCGCGTCGTTCCAGAGCCGGGCGCCCTTGGCGATCCACGGGTCCCAGGCAAGCGCGGCCCGTACCCCGGGCACCTTGTTCGCCGCGATCGCCGTCCCGGTGCCGGTCCAGCACATCACCACGCCGTAGTCGGCCCGGCCCTCGACGACGGCCCGGCCGACAGACTTACCGAGATCGGGCCAGCTCAGCGATTCGGTCGGCCGAACGACCTCGTGCCCGGCATCGACCAGAGCCTGCAGCACTGCCCTGGTCGTCTCGTTCTCGTCGTCGCTGCCGAAGGCCACCCGCATACCGGCAGCCTACGTGCTGGCCTATCGTCAACTGGAGGCGAGCACTGGCATAGCCTTTCGGGGTGCGACTAGGCGTCAATGTTCCGAATTTCGGGCCGGGCACCGACCCCGGGGTGCTGCGCGAGTGGGCCCGGGTGGTGGCGGGGCTCGGCTTCGACCTGCTCATGGTTTCCGACCATGTCGCCGTCACGGCGGACGTGGCAGAGCGGTATCCGGAACCGTTCTACGAGCCGTTCACCACGCTGTCCTGGCTCGCCGGCGTCACCACCGGGCTGCGGCTCGGCACCACCGTGCTCGTGCTGCCCTACCGGCACCCGCTGCTGGTGGCCCGGATGGCCACCAATCTCAACCAGCTCAGCGGCGGCCGGTTCGTGCTCGGCGTGGGCGTCGGCTGGGCACGTCAGGAGTTCGACGCGCTCGGCGTGCGGTTCAGCGACCGCGGCAGGCTGACCGACGAATATCTGGTTACCTTGCGGCAGGCCGCCTCGGTGCCGATCTGGGTCGGCGGCAACAGCGGTGTGGCGATCCGGCGCGCCATCCGGTTCGGCGACGCCTGGCATCCATTGCGAGCCACCCTTCCCGAGCTGCGCGCGGCGGTGGCGGGGCACCCGCTGCCCGCCCTCGCGCCGCGCATCGCCCTGCGGCTGACCACCACGCCGGTCGACGACCCCGAGCGGCCCGCGGGTGTCGGTAGCCTCGAGCAGATCCTGGACGACCTCGACCAGCTCGACCGGATCGGCGCCGACACGGTCGTGCTCGATCCGTACCACGGGAATCCCGAAGAAACCCGCCGGCCCGACGCGGCCTGGCGGGCGCTCACATCCCTGGCCATCCATCGGAGGACGACACCATCGTGATCACCACCGCGGACGAGGAACTCCTTCGGCGTGCCATCGCCATCGCGGCGCAGGCCGTGGTTCTGGGCGACGCGCCCTACGGTTCCCTGCTGGCCGGCCCGGACGGCGCGATTCTGGTCGAAGCCCACAACACCGTGCGGCGCGACAACGACATCAGCGCCCACCCGGAACTGAAACTCGCCCGCTGGGCGGCCCGCGAACTGGACCCGGACACGGCCGGCCGCACCACCATGTACACCAGCTGCCAGCCGTGCGGCATGTGCACCGGCGGCATCGTCCGCTCCGGACTCGGCCGGGTCGTCTACGCGCTGGCCACCGAGCAGTTCATCGAAATCAACCCCACCGGCGGTTGGCCGAATGTGCCGCAGGAGGGTCCGGCCTTGTTCGACGAGGCGCGCGTGCCCATCGCCGCCTATTACCGCACTTGAGAAACGGCGGCCCGGCCCGGGTCCGGGTCGGGCCGCCGTCAATGCTCACTGCTGGTATGGCGCGCCGGCGATTCCGGCGACGTACATGAGCACGGGTAGGTTTTTGTTGTAGTCCGTGGTGGTGCAGGAGTGGGCCGGGGTGAAGCTGCCGCAGCTGGCCATCTCGATGGTGAAGCTGGCGATGCCGAGCTCCCCGTAGGACCAGTCGTCGCTGGTGCCGGAGGCGTTGTAGAGGATCTCGCCGGGCTGGCCGTAGCGGTAGCCGTTGAGCTGGCTCATGTGCGCGGCGATCGACCGCAGGGCCGCGTCGTTGCCCGTGTGCGCGTTCGACCAACCCCACGGGAAGAGATTCATTCCGGCGTACGAATGCATGGTGATCATCGCGCCGCGGGTGGTGACCGGGGCCGAGGCGCCGTCGGCGGGCCCGCGCTGGTCGGCGAAGAGCTGCCGGAACAGGCCCTCGATCGCTCTGGTCTCCGGCTCGCTGTCGGCGCTGCTACCGGGGTAGGTCTGGGTGCACAAGCCGTTGCTGGTGCCGGTGGTGTCCCAGTGCGTGACGGTGTTGCGGTTGAGGTCCACGCCGAGCTGGTTGGAGCCGGTGGGCGGGTTGGCGCAGCCGGTGCCGTGCCGGTTCTTACGTTGCAGGTAGGGGCTGTTGCCGCCCTGCTGCACCTCGTCCACGCCGTCCGGGTTGACGGTCGGGATCACCCACACCTCGGTGCTGTTGAGCAGGTTGGTCACCGCGGTGATGCTGCCGTAGCCGCCGGCGAGGTAGTCGATGAAGCGCCAGGCGATGTCGCCGGTGACGATCTCCCGGGCGTGGATCTGCGCCATCAGTACGAACCGGGGCTTGGCCGCGTTCGGGTTCAGTGCGCAGTCGCCGGCCTGGATGTGGGTGATGCAGATGGCCTTCAGGTCGTAACCGGTCGCCGCGTTGGTGGTCTTCAGATACGAGTCGCCGTAGTCGACCACCGTGGCGAGGTCGGGATGGGCGGCGGCCACCGCGGTGAGGTGCGCGTACTGGGCGACGACAGTGTGGTAACCGCCGTAGTAGGTCTCGTCGACGGGGGCCACGGCGGGCGCGGCGGCATTCGGCACGAGCCTCGTGGAGGGCGGCGCCCAGGCGGTGGGCTGCAGCCTCTGGAAGACGGTGGGCTGGAAGCCGGCGACCCGCAGCCGCCGGCTGGTCGCCGCGTCGCCGAGGACGAACAGATCAGTACCGGTGCGGTCTTCCAGGACGTCGAAGCCGTCGTGGAAGAGCCGCTGCGCCGCCGCATCGGAGGCGGCGGACACCTTGTACACGAACAACTGGGTGGAGTCGGCCCCCGCGGAGTGCGATGGTCCGACGACCACGAGCAGAACGGCCGCGAACATTGCGGGCAGCACCCGGAACAAGTGACTTCGAAGCAAAACGCACCGCCAATCGGTCAGGCCCAGCCATCCACGTCGATGACTATTTCCTGCAAGCTAGCCTGCCCGGCAATAGACATCCAGCATTGTCAATATATTTGTGGCTGGACAGCGTTTCGACCACGCGCCGGGTCGCCGGGGTGCCCGGCGACCCGGCGGTTGGTGTCAGACGGTGAGCGTCCAGGTGTTGATGGTGCCGGTGTCGGCGGAGTAGACGTCCTGCACCTTCAGCTGCCAGGTGCCGTCGGCGGCCTCGCTGGAGAGGTTGGCGGTGTAGGTGGTGTCCACGTTGTCGGCGCTGTCGCTGCTGCTACTGGCCTTCAGCGCGTAGGTGGAGCCGTCCGGCGCGACCAGCGTGACGACCAGGTCGCCGCGGTAGGTGTGCACGATGTTGACGTACACGGTGGAGGCCGAGGAGGCCGAGCGGCCGCACCCGGAGATGGTGATCGAGCTGGTCACGGCCGAGCCCGCGTCCGGGATCGCGACGTCGGTACCGTTGGTGGCGGAGCAGTTGGCCGGCGTCGAGCCGCCCCCGTCCGAGTTGACGACGTGCAGCAGCAGGTTCGGCGAGCCGGTGCCCGGACTGGTCACCTTGCCGCTGACGGCGTTGCTGGTCAGATACGACGCGACCTGCGCCGGGGTGTACGACGGGTTGGCCTGCAATACCAGCGCGGCGACCCCGACGACATGCGGGGTGGCCATCGAGGTGCCGCTGATCGAGTTGGTCGCCGAAGTGCTGGTGTACCAGGCCGAGGTGATCGACGAGCCGGGCGCGAAGATGTCCAGGCAACTGCCGTAGTTGGAGTACGAGGCGCGGGCGTCGGCGCTGGTGGTGGCGCCCACGGTGATCGCCGCGGTGACCCGGGCCGGCGAGTAGTTGCAGGCGTTCAGGCTGTCGTTGCCGGCCGCGATGCCGTAGGTGATGCCGGCCGCGATTGAGTTGCTGATCGCCGTGTCCAGGCTGGTGCTGGCCGTGCCGCCCAGGCTCATGTTCGCCACGGCGGGCTTGATCGCGTTGCTGGTCACCCAGTTGACGCCGGAGATGACGCCGGCCGTGGTGCCGCTGCCGTCGCAGTCGAGCACCCGCACGGCGACCAGCTTGACCGCCTTGGCCACACCGTAGGTGGAGCCGCCGACGGTGCCGGCGACGTGCGTGCCGTGGCCGTTGCAGTCGGTGGCGTCGCTGTCGTCGTCGACGAAGTCGTAGCCGCTGCTGGCCCGGCCGCCGAACTGGGTGTGGGTGGTCAGGATGCCGGTATCGATGATGTAGGCGTGCACGCTCGACGCCGTGTTCGGATAGGTGTACGAGCTGTCCAGAGGCAGGCTCGTCTGGTCGATGCGGTCCAGCCCCCAGGTGGCCCCGGTCTGGGTGTCCTGCAGCTTGATGACCTGGTTCTGCTCGACGTACGCCACCGCCGGGTCGGCCGCGAGAAGCTTGGCGGCCCGCTCGGACATCTTCGTGGCGAAGCCGCGCAGCGCCGACGAGTAGACCTCGTTCACCGCGCCGTCGTACTTCTTGGCCAGCTTGCCGGCCCGGGAGCCGAGCGTGCTGACCGTGCCGTCCTTGAGCACGACGATGTAACTCCCGGGGATCGCGGTGGACGAGCCGGCCTGCCGGATATCCCCGGTGAGCGGCGCGGCCACCGCCGGCATGCCGAAACCGACGATCGCGCTCAACGCGACGGCGGCAACCCCGAAGCCAAGCCGCCATGATCCTATTCGCTGCGGTTTCACGCTATCTATCCCTCTCGATCGGTGCGGAAAGGTGCCGCCCCCGACGGCGCCGAGCAGTGATGATCATCACTGCTCGGTTGAGGAACGCTACTTGCCAGTAGATCGGCCGCGATAGATCTCGAGTTGTCAATTACTTCGGCGCTATGCCGCCGCTTGCGATACGGATTCACAATCCAGATACATGCGCATTTCTTAATATGATAAGGGCTGGGCATTTGCCATTCGCATATTCGCGGAGCAACGGGTGCTCAGGCGGTCCGCAGGTCCAGGGTGTGCCACGTCGGGGCCTGCTCGTCAGCGGTCGACCACCACAGCACGCCCCCGCGGGCGAACGCCACAGCGACCGCCGCACTCACCTCGACGGTTCTGCCGGACCGCAGGTCGTAGATGACCAGTCCCTCGGTGCCGGTCACGTCGGAGTTCGGCTCGGTCTCGGAGAGGATCTCGAACCGGTCGAGCAGCGCCACGTCGCCGACCGCCTCGCCGGCCCCGCTGCCGGCCACCTGCCGCCGGGCGGTGCCGTCGGGACGCAGGAGATCGATGCGGACCAGGCCGTCGGCGGAGGTGACCAGCTCCCGGCACCACGTAGGACTGCAGGTGAGCAGTTCGGTTCCCACGCGCGGCAGCCGGATCTCCCGGTTGTCGGCGAGCGAGCGCAACCGGGTCGCTTCGCCTGTGGCCGGACCGTCGACGATCCAGGGCCATGCGGTCAGCCCCCAGATTCCGGGCTCACTGCGGATCGTGACGGCGCCACCGGCAAGCGAAACCGAGCGGACCTCGGTGCTCCTGCTGCCGTCCCGGGCGGTCGCCGTCCAGTACACCCGGCCGCCGGCGACGACCAGGTCGTACTGGGTGCCGTAGAAGACGGGGTTGCCGGTGTCGGCGGTGAGCCGCCGGGCCGGGCCGCCACGCAGGTTGGCGGTCCAGACCTCGACCGGGCGTTCGGCGATCGACTCGGTCCAGATCAGAGTGTCGCCGGACATGGTGACGTTGTTGAACTCCGGGTCGGTGCCCGTCGGTTGGCTACGCAGCAGCCTCAGTTTGCCGTCGGGACTGCGAAGCAGTAACCGCACCGTACGGTTGTCGGGGCTCGGCGCGGTCCCCAGGGCGGTGCGCGCGTCGAGGAAGTACAGCGGCGTGAAAACGGCGCCGTCCTCGAGGTTGCCCGCGATGTCGGCGCGCTGCGCCTTCGGCCAGGCGTCCGGAACGGAGATCCGGCCGGCCGGCGGCGCGGCGGCGCGATGGGGGACTCGCATCAGCAGCAGGCCGCCGGCCGCCAGGGCCACGATGAGACCGACGACGCCGAGGAGCGGGCGCGGTGTCTGACTCAATCGGTCGCTCCGATGCCCATTAACCGAGGGAAGATGTACCCGTGTGTCGCTGAATCGCGCTCTAGATTATCTGTTCTGTCAAACCTGGGAGATCGTTCTACGATGCCAAATCGGGTGAATCTGGAAGGCCGCATGAACAACTACGTCCAATGTAGACATGCACAGTATTGCATGAGAATTCCGGCGCGACCCGCACCGCGAATGAACCCTTGGCGTCGGGTCGGGGATCGGCTACCTTGATAAGCATTGGCCAGGCTTCGTGCTTGGTATTTGTTCGCAGGTGAACAGCGCGGTTCAGTCGGGCAATGATGCGGCTTGTCTCGATAGCGTTCCGCAGCTGACAAGCGGGGCATGTTCGGACGTGGGGGACTGTCATGATGCCCTACCTCGCACCGCGAATCGAACCGAGGTTGCGATCCGCGCTCGATCAAACCGCTCTGTTACATGAGCTCGTCAGCGCACTCGGCTCGCCGCTCAATATCGTGTTGCCCGACCAGATAGTGCACAACGTTCATGACTTCCGGGCGGTATACCAAGCTCACCGGCTCGCCGGCGAAATCTATTTCGCGCACAAGGCCAACCAATCCAGTAGTCTTGTCCGGCAGCTCGCCGGCGCCGACGCCCGTATTGATGTTGCGTCACTGGGAGAATTGCAGCACGCGCTCGGCGCGGGATTTGCGCCCCGGCGCATCCTGGCGACGGGCCCGAAGAGCCCGGAATTCCTCTGGCTCGCCGCGCGTACCGGTGTGATCGTCCATGCCGACACCTTGTCGGAGCTGGACTCGCTGGCCGCCATCGTCGCGGCGCACGACCTGCCCAGAGTCCAGGTCATCGCGCGGTTGTCGGCATTCGCGTCGTCCGGCGCGCACATGCTGACCCGCAGGAGCCGCTTCGGTACGCCCGCCGCCGACATGCCGGCGATCCTCGAGATCCGCGGAGCTCGACCTCATCGGTGTTGCCTACCATCTCGACACCACGGGCCTCGAGGAGAAGGCCGCAGCGCTGGAAGGGTGCCTGGTGGCCATGGACGAGGCTCACCGGCGTGGCTTGCGGCCCCGCTCGATCGACATCGGTGGCGGGTTCGGTGTCAACTACGTTGCCGAGGCGGCGCATTGGGAGCGCTACACCACCGAACTGACCAACGCCGTGCTCGGCAACCGAGCGCCGCTGACCTGGAACGGTCACGGCTACGGGCTGCGCAACGAGGGCGGCAAAGTGCGCGGCGCGCTGAGCCTCTACCCCGCGTACCGGCCGGCCACCGGCGCGGCATACCTGCAGCGTCTGCTCGCTACCAGGGCGCCGACACTCGGCCGGACGCTGGGCGCGCTGCTGCTGGACAACATGTACGAACTGCACATCGAACCCGGGCGTGCGCTGCTGGACCAGTGCGGCGCGGTGCTCGCCACCGTGCTCGAGGCACGCGACGGCGGCGACGGCGAGATGCTCGTGCGGCTTGATCTCAACGCCGGTGATGTGAGCCTGGAGGAGCACGGCGTCCTGATGGATCCGGTGCTGCTCCGGCCGCCGGATCAGCTCGACGACGACCCCGCGGGGGTCTACCTGCTCGGCAACCTGTGCCTGGAGGCCGACCTGATCACCCGGCGCAAGGTGTTCCTGCCGTCGCGGCCCCGGCCCGGCGACCTGCTCGCGTTCGCCAACACCGCGGGCTACTTCATGGACTTCAGCGCCGACCATGCCCTGCGCCAGCCGATCGCCCGCAAGGTCGCGATGTACCGCGACGGCGGTGTCTGGCGATGGCGCCTCGACGAGCAGTACTGGCCGGTCGGCCGCCGGGACGGGACCGCATGAG